>SMVB01040587.1_pt1 | contig 13093 bp, 14 predicted proteins | sample 2456461 | NCBI WGS metagenome assembly SMVB01 (sample SAMN11095934, study PRJNA526329) | marine sediment metagenome | biome: Marine sediment; feature: Surficial sediment; material: Deep marine sediment; isolation source: Hadal surficial sediment | place: Pacific Ocean | collected 2014-05 | depth...
GGTGTGTATGAACCGGCAATAATTTCACTCTCATCGCTGGAAGCGGTCTTGATCCACCCCGGACCGAAGACATTTGCACGATTCGCCCGTAGTTGCGCGCCATCATGTCGGGCAGCAGGGCCCGGGTCATGCCCAGCATGCCCGCATTGTTGAGGACGATATCGATTGTCCCCAGGGCATCATTGACTGCCGCGACCAGGTCCAAAACCGGTGAGATCCGCCGTTTTTGCATAGGTTTGGCCATCGGCGGCGCCCGGACCGCCAGCTCTCGGAGACAGGCCGTGCAACCGTAAAGCTAACAGCCCAGCAGGCGAATGTGAAATGGTAGACCCCATCATTCGCAGCGACTACGCCAGCGCCTCAGCGAATTGCCTGACTCGCTCCACACCTTCAGGCGCTTGCGACAGGTCACAGTGGTCGATACCGGGAAGTTCCAGGAATTCTGCATTTGGAATCGCGTCTGCCATCGCGCGCCCCATGCGGACAGGAATAACGGGATCCCCGATGCCAGAAAGTGCTTCCATAGGACCAAGCAGTTTTTGTTATTCTGATGACCTGATTTTGGCAGTATCGGGAGACAAGGTATGAAAAACAATGGGTATGCAAAATGGACGTAAAAGTATTCCTGACCATCTTCGCGGTGGTGTTTGTCGCGGAACTGGGGGACAAGACTCAATTGGCCACCATGCTATTTGCAGCAGACAAAGAGGTTAGCAAATGGACGGTGTTTGCCGCCTCCTCGGCAGCCCTGATTGTTGCCGCTGGCATGGGGGTATTGGCGGGCAGTTTTATATCAGAATATACCAGTGAAAAGACACTCTCCCTGGTAGCCGGAGTGGGCTTTATCGCCATTGGCGGCTTCACACTCTACCAGGGTATCGCTCAGTCATAGAGCAAATGGGTTCAGATCAGGTCGCGCAGACTCCTTTGATCGGAGGCCTTATACTGCAGCCAATTTACCAATCGGTGCTGGCCCTATAATTGTTCGAACACTTTTTGCTGTTCTGCTCCTGGCCGGCTGCACAAACTCCCCTGTTGACGATACCAACTGTTTGCGAAATTGTTAGGCCTCGCACCTGGTATCCATGAGGAGATCTACTCACAACACCCCATTTATTTGTCCTATACTTCAGCGATTCTAGCAATTGTGGCTAGTCAAGTTAGCAGTAACGGCGAAACCTATACTGAAAATGCCGCAGATTATCCCTGGAGAAAAGCAGCCCATGCAGACCCCGAACTGTGGCAAACTTCCACTTCTTTCCAAACCAGTGGATTAAAGATTTTGCTGCACCTTACAGACCCTAACCGACAAATTGACATAAACCCGTGTTAAACCTCCTCTATCAGGGCCACTGGCTGCTTTTTGGGCTCATCACCACCGCGCTGGTCATCTCATTGTCTTTTCACGAATTCGGTCATGCCGCCGCCGCAAAATTATTTGGGGACGATACTGCCCAAAAACTCGGCCGTTTGACGCTCAACCCCATCGCACACATTGACCCCATGGGTTTGTTGATGGTGATGCTCATCGGTTTTGGCTACGCCAAGCCGGTGCCTACCGACCCGCGCAAATACAACTCACCCTGGGCGGGCCTTGTCGTCGCTGCAGCAGGTCCGGGAATGAATCTGCTGCTCGCCTGTATCTCAATCAATCTGTACGTATTTGGCATGAATTCTGGCTGGGCACTATTTGCCGGTGAAGGTCCCAAAGTGTTCTTCACCTTGCTGGCGCTGATCAATCTGCTGCTGATGATTTTCAATTTACTGCCATTGGGGCCACTGGATGGCCACTACATCATGCCTTACCTGCTGCCGAGTCAGGCGGCAAAAAAGTATACCTACTACAACGCACGCTACGGCAATTACCTGTTTTTGGGTCTAATCATTCTGAGCCTGGCCGGAATACCCATTTTTAGTTTCCTAATTCAAGCTGGGCGAGCAGTTCTGCCGCTTATCGTCTTCGTGTAGCAGACGCCTCGTCCCTACCGGGTTGCTTCGCGGCTAATTGCGCAGCGGGGGCCGCCTAGGTGTGGGGGGCGCCCAGCCGAAATCGGCAGCGTTTGTAAGTATTCATCCGCCCATTCTAGCAAGTACGGCCATTTAACTTGGCGATACCGCCCACTGTTACCACGCGCCACCTAACCGGCAGGTCGACCGGGGACGCCTAGTTCGGCCGGGAGCGGATTCGAATCGGTCGGGCACGCCCAACGAGGCGGGCCAATTTCTATATTTATCAAAGACTTATAAGCAGCAAGATCTGCCGCCTTTTGGGGGGATGGCTATGGATCCGAGGCGGTGGGTGTATAGGTTCGGAGCACCCCACTCAAAATCGACAGGCCAAAGACAGCCGCCATTTTGTGCAGGCATACGGAGAACCTATTACGCGCGCTGCGCTCCCTTACTTTAGCCTGCCCACTGAATCGAGCCGCTAAGCACTTCCCTACGAAGATTCGATGTCCATTGGCCGGTAGTAGTCCTTACCCTGACTCATATATTCACCCATTAAATTCATAAAGGTCTCACCCGCCGACCCTTCCTCGGTTAGCGTAAGATTCTGGCGGATGAAGTTGACGCTTTCAGGGTTCAGCGCTCGCGCCATATCCCAATATTGCTCTGCTTTTTCAGCCTGCCCATGCGTGCGAAACAAATTGGCGAGCCGGAATGCAGCCCCTGCTTTGAGCTGATCGGTGGAGTGTTGACGGATATTGGCAGTCACGGTCTGAGCCGATTGTACGTGCACGCTATCGGCGCCCTTTTCCACCCAATCCTTTAGCGCGGGCGCATATACATCAGTGCCGAATGAAATTTTCTGTCCACCAAAACCAATCTCGTGGAACTGGGAATAGGTGCCCTCGTCAATGCGGACGATTCTACCCTCCTCATTCACCCAGGCGGCAGACGGCACGTTTACAAAGTTAAATGCGCTGCTAATGATGTGGTCCGGATCCACCACCTGAATATAGGTAGGATTCGCCGCATCAAAAATGGGCCCTGCCACCGCTTCGCCGCCGGTGTCCTGGGCGGCACACAGGATGACAAAATTGGGGTTGTTAATTTCCTCGTATATACGTTGCCACACGGGCACGTCTAAAAAGCATCCTCACCACGACGACCAAGTTACGATCAGGGCCTTCTTACCCTTCAAGTCGGCCATTCTTACCGTCTGGCCTTCTCGGTCAGTGACCTCGAAATCAGGCGCCATAGCGTCGACCATCATGCTTTCGCGCCGCGCCGGCAGTTCAGCGAAGCTCCAGATTCGTGATTCTGTATCGGCAACATAAGTCTGGCCAAGCAAATCGGCAAATGCGGTTAGATCAAACCATTGCTCACCATCCTGCTCAATAAGCAGGGATTCACCAATTGGAATACACATATCTGCATAACACGCGCCCTCGGGCTTCAGCGTGAATCCATTTACTTTGGGGAGGTCCGCGGGATTTATCAGCAGGCCTTCGCTCGTACCGGTCCGCGCTAAAGTTGTCGCTCTTCCCTGATAGAGCACCGTCGCGCTGCCCTCGGGGTGAATCTGCCTCTTCTCAAAGGGGTGCCGAAGCTCCGGGTTTGCCATCATCGCATCTGCCATGCGTCTATCTCCGCAATGGGAACTCTCCCATCCTAGCTCTATAGGACGTTCGGATAAAGGTTTTGACAAGTTAAGGGTCAGGAAGAAGGCAATTCTGTTCAACCTGCTTCAAGCAACCGTCCTTTCCCATTCTGTAAACGCATTGGCCCTAAGATCCCGATAATGCTTTGCAGATACCAGGTGCCTGCCAAAATTGAATAGATTTTGGACAGCAGCATGCGCGGTCACGAAACTCTGAGTCTGACTGATCGACTTGAACTCCGAGAAGTCGGACCATCGCATCCCTCGTTCTCGCACCCTGGTCGCCTGCTACCGCGCGCCTCCTGCGATTGCCCTGCTCGATTATTCTCATATTGTTGAGTACTGTGTATCGCCTCGGGGCTGGGCGCCCCATCGCGCTTTACTTGAAGATACACATCAACGACCTCGCCATCCTGGTCAACAGCTCTCCACCGGTAATGCTGCTTGCCGTTGATCTTCACAAAGACTTCATCGATGTAGAAGGTGTCTCCGTAGCCTCGGTGCTTTCGTTTGAGTCTTCTAGCGTATAGGGCACCGCACTTGATACACCACAGGCGGATCGCTTCGCGGCTGACGGTAATACCGCGCTCAGCGAGCCGATCTTCTATGAATGGTCCGGCACACCGGGCGCGCGGTAGCAGGGGCGCATAGCCGTGGGGGCGCCCAGCCGGAACCGGTGGCGTTTATAGGTATTCATTCGCCGATTCTATCAATTTCGGACAGTTAACTTGGCGATACCGAACTGATGCCTATCCCCTGCAATCGACAAAACCGCCCCGTTGCTGCATGATTAAGCATCATGGGAATCAATAAAAAACACCATGTCATTCCTTGAGAAAATCAAACGTCGTAACGTTGTTAAGGTAGCAATACTTTATGTCGCTCTCTCTTGGTTGATATTGCAGTTAACTGATGTTCTCTCATCGCTGCTGTCGGTTCCCGAATCGACAGGTGCGGTGGTAGTTATGATACTGGCGCTGGGCTTCTTCCCTGCGCTGCTATTCTCCTGGGTCTATGAGCTGACCCCGGAGGGGCTGAAGCGTGAGTCCGAGATTGACCGCAGCCAGTCGGTCAACACAGAGACCGACCGTCGGATGAATATTCTGATTGTCGTGCTGGTGATTCTAGGCATAGGACTGGTACTGGCAGAGCGATTAATGGGACAAGTGCCGCCCTCGGTGCTGGTCGGTGTTGTCCTCCTGCTGGCCGCGGCAGTGCTTGTGGTGATGCGCATGGTGCCTTCCACCACCTCCACGCTGACACCAGTGCTGAACATTGTCGAAGCCGACAGGCCGGTGATTGATGCAACGGTCGATTCCGACACGTCCATCGCGGTGCTGCCTTTTGTCAACATGAGCTCCGATGAAGAGCAGGAGTTCTTTTCCGACGGCATTGCGGAAGAACTACTGAACCTGCTGGCCCAGATTCCGCAGCTGCGGGTAGCCGCACGAACGTCATCGTTTTCGTTCAAGGGTCAAAACCTTAAAATCCCGGACATTGCCCAGCGCCTGGGTGTTGCCAATGTGCTGGAAGGTTCAGTACGCAAGTCGGGTAATCAAGTGCGTATCACGGCGCAACTGATCAAGGCCGCTGACGGATATCACCTGTGGTCCAGCACCTATGACCGCACGCTTGACAATATTTTCGCCGTCCAGGATGAGATTGCCGCCGAGGTGGTGGGCCAGCTCAAGATAACTCTGCTGGGGGCGGCGCCGACTGCCCGGGAAACGCAGCCTGAAGCCTATGCCCTCTACCTGCAGGCCCGCCACCTGGGCCACATGGGCACGACGCAGGCCTGGGAGAAAGCCATCGTTTTCTACCAGAAGGCGCTGGACATCGACCCGAACTACGTCGCTGCACTGGATGGCCTGGCAACGGTATTTGTTGACCTGACAGACAGAGGTCAAAGGCCAATAGAAGAAGGCTATTCCAAAGTTAAGGAGATCGTGGGCAAGGCACTGGCGGTAGATCCGGAATACGCGAAGGGCCACGCACGCCTCGGGCACATTGCCAGCGTCTTCGACAACGACCCGGAATCTGCTGCACGGCATTACCAACGGGCGCTGGAGCTGGACGCTACCGATCTGGATATCCTCGATGGTGCTGCCGTTTTGTCCGCGCACCTTGGACGCCTGGAGCAGGCCATAGCATTGGGGGAATACGTTGTTGCCCGTGACCCGGTAAGTGCCATTAGCCGCCGGCGTCTGGGCACTTACTATTTTTGGGCCGGGCGCCTCGACGATGCCATTGATTCCTTCCGCACTGTGCTGACGTTGAGCCCGGGCTATGTTGCGACCTGGCAGATGATAGGTATAGCGTTGTTGAAAAAGGGTAAACCGGAAGAGGCGCTTGCCGCTGTACTGCAGGAGACCTGGGAGGGTTACAGGGAGATGGGCCTGGTGGCGGTCTACCATGCACTGGGGCGAACGGCCGAATCCGATGCCGCGCTGGAGGGGCAGATCAAAGCACGTGAACAGATAATCGCTTTTAATCTCGCCTACGTACTGGCATTTCGCGGTGAGGCAGATCGAGCCTTCGCATGGTTGGAGAAAGCGGTGCAGTATAAGGATCCAGGCCTCTGTCAAATAACAGTAGTGCCCATGTTTTCGAACCTGTATTCCGACCCGCGCTGGGAAGCCTTTCTCAGGAGAATTGGTAAATCCCGGCAGCAGTTGGACGCGATTGATTTTGAGGTTGTGCTCCCGAGCTAACTCAAGTTGAAGCGGTAGTACAGCCAGACTGCGTAGCTGATGATATCTGCGAGGAGCGAAGTAGCGCGTGACCTGCTGCCGAAACAGGCAGGTCAACGCAACGTCTGTCCGCTAGTTGAGGGTATACCCTCTGCGGGCGACGTTAGTTGTACAGCCTTCAAATCTCGCGTTCAGTTTTGCCGGAGCAGAGCCACTATTTGACAAATCCGCTTCCCAGCTGTCAAAAGCTGCGCCAAATGATGCGGTATCCTTGGATCTGCCAATCCAGAATACAGAAGTGAGGTTATTGCTTTGAATTGGAACCGCTATCTCTGCCTGGTAGCCATGCGATTTTCCCCACTTGTTGAAGTCTTTCATGATCATCATGAGTTTGGGCATGCTGCAACCATCGTTCAACTCCATTTCAATAACATCCATGTGGCCGGCGGATGCAGCCAGCGGCAGGGAAAACAATACAAACAGAATTATCTTTTTCATTGTTACGTTCCTTGAGTTTATGATGCTAGTTACTGCAAAACGAAGCATAGCTAAGTTCTTTGGCAGCCTCACAAGCATAGTCGACAGAACCAATCTGGCAACTTCGGGGAAGTTAACTGGGCATTACCCCAGCGGAGCGCCGGACCGCCGGTATGCCGTATCACCAACTCAGACGTGAAACGGTTCATCGCCGATGGCAGTGTGGGCGGTGCGACGCCTCGCTTTTCTATTTATGGGGTGGTTCAATATTCGATTCGCGCACCGCGTAGCCGCCGCTGTTATGTCTTTGTCATTCGAGTGAGTAGGGACGGCATTACGCGCAGGTCCTGCCCACCGTGGGTGAAAATTTGCTCGATCTTATAATTGGCCAACACCTTCAACAAACGCCTGTTCTTGAAGTGCATGATCCGCCACTCGTGCAGCGGGTAGAGTTTCACCTCACCACCGGCTTTAAGAACCCGCAGAAACTCCTCAAGAATATCCGCCAATATCGCTTCATCCTCTATCCAGACGAACATTAAATAACCGCACAAAATTTCATCGATACTTTGATCATCGAAGGGAAGCTCTTGTGCGGTTGCGCTCAGTGCCCGGGAAAGCCCGGGTGCTTCGGCCTTGAAAATACCGCGCCCGCCGGTGGCGCGAACAAGGGCCCGTTCCTTCAGCCCAAATTTGATATCGGTGCCGATGAGTGGGTCGACGCCATAGAATTCGATACCCGCGTCATGACAGGCTCGAAACATGGAGTCCGCCGTATAAGGCGTATAACCACAGCCCACATCGACGACCCGTTTGCCTGTGAGGTTTTTCAATACTTGCCTGCGGGACTGACCCTGGTAAAACACCTTGCGGTAATATGAAAAGGGCCGCGCGGTGTGCATCATCCCCACACCACGCCGCTGTGCCGAGTGCACATAGCCGCGCATCAGGGCAAAAGAAATATTGGCAATCGAGCCGCCCACTCGCTGTTCAATGGCTTTGCTTGCTCTCATGGCTGGGCCAGTTTGCGGGCGATGATTTTGAAAACATCGGGGCATATTCCAAGACCTAGATGCGTGGTGCGGACCTCGATATGGTCAACGTGGGCATTGTGTCTGTCGATGCTGGCCCGCCACCCGACAATGCCATCGTTCTTGGAGTAAATAGAGGTGAGGGGTACGGTAATTGGTGTGCGCTCCCGGGCCGCGACCGTGGCTTCCATCACATCCAGGTCTACTCCTCTTTTTTCGAACGCGCCACCCATGCTCGTGTATTTGGCACCACCGACGATCGGGCTGCCCATGGTTACTACCTGGCGCACGCTTGCGGGATGCTCCCTGGCCACCTCACGTGCGATCACCCCGCCAAGACTCCAGCCGATGATGTGCACCGGGCTGCCGCTTTGCCGGTGAACCTGCCTGACCTGATCGACAACCTGTGGCAGGAGTTGACGCACATCGCCTGTGTTGCGACCCAGGGCCCAACCCTGCACCTCGTAGCCAAGCCAGGTCAGGTAGCCGCGTAGGGGTATGGTTGAAATGTTGCTGGCGCCCAGGCCGGGCAGCACGATAACGGGTTCACCACTGCCCCTGGACTGTAACGCCAGTGCCGGCGAAGCGGCCATCAAGCGGGCGAATTCCAGCCCACTGAGGCCCTCCCTGAGTATCGCCAACAGTGAGGGTGATTGCAGCTTACTCATGCGTGTCGGTCTCCATAATTCGGCGTGCCGCTGGCTGCCTGGAAGGTTTGGTTGCAACGGCCCGGGTCAGCGAACGAAGCATAACTTCAGCCAGTTCATCGATACTTCTTCCCATGTGTAACTTGTCGGATAAGTGCAACGATATGAGTCCGTGTAGTCCGGCCCAGAGTACATGCACAATATTCACGGGATCCCCGTGGATCAACCCCGCCTCGACCGCTTCCTCGACCGCCGTTACCATCGGTTGCTGAGTCCGTTTTATCTGCTCTACCAGTTCAGGGTAGTGTTGCTCGTCCCGTTGACTAACGCCGTACATCACGCGGTAGGCATCGGGGCGTTCCAGTGCAAACTGTAGGTAGTACTGGGCGATCGCGCGCAGCCTTTTATCCGGGTTGCTCTCGCCTTGCGCCACTAGTTCGGTCGCATCGGCCATGCGCTGAAACTCAGACTGCCGCACTGCAGCCAGGATATCGGCCTTGTTCTTAAAGTAGCGATAGGGCGTTGTCCGACTACAGCCGGCTGCAGCCGCTAGCGCCCTGAGGCTGATACCTTCCAGGCCATGTTCGGCGAAGGCTTTCAGGGCGAGATCACAAAGCTGTTGGCGGAATTGCTTTACGTCGTGGGTTGTCAGGATTTTGGGCATTTCGTTATATTGACACTGTCAATTGACGACGTCAATTTATAATTTGCGACACGACTGCTTCGCCATCCTGATCTACGGCTCGCCAGAGATAATGTTGTTTGCCATTGATCTTCACATAGACTTCATCAATGTAGAAGGTGCCGCCGAAACCTCGGTGCTTTCGTTTCAACCTCCAAGCGAATAACGCTCCGAATTTGGTGTACCAGAGGCGATTAATTCGGCAATGTATTCGGCGTCAATCAAGGCCAGCCGCGCGCAGGGCCTCATTGCGCCGTGCATCGAACTCGGGTCGTGATACAGCGAAGTAATTCTGGATAAGAGCCAGTGACAGGTCTGGTTGGACACGGCGCCCTTCGGTAATAGCGGCCCTCGCCTCGTCGATCTGACCAAGCGCAATGGCATTCATGGCTATGTACGCATAACCCGTGAAATAAGTCGGTTGCGTGGCGACCAGGCGCCGGGCCCGCTCCAGCCCTTCAGCGTAGCGACCAAGCTCCCAGTAGGCAATCGACAGGTTTTCATGGATCCAGACCATATAGCCCTGGGGGTTGAGTCGCTGGGCGTGTTCACCAGCGGTAATCGCGGCTTGTGGATTTCCCGCGAGAACCTGGGCCCAACTGAGCCAGATCCAGGCCTCCGGCATGCTCGGGTTGAGATCTACCGCCCGCTGGGCCGAATCAATTCCGTTCCTGGGATCACCAGACACAAGATAAGCGGCGCTGAGGCCAGCATGCGCTGTAGGGTCACGGTTGTCGAGTGCAACCGCGCGGCGTGCACTCTCGAATGCCGCAGACACCATATCCTCCCGCGCACCACCTCCGCCGAGCTGGGTTTCCATGACCGTCGAAAGTGCCAGCTGACCCCAGGCTGTCGCGAAGCGGGGATCGCTCTCAACTGCTTGCGCAAAGAGTTTACGCGCCTCGCCGTAGTCCTCGAGTGTATATCGATTGGCGTGCTGCATACCCAATTGGTATAGGCTCCATGCCGCAAGATTTTCCGTTCCGCGCTGGTGAGCACGTTCGCCCTCGGCGCGGGTAAGGTCGTCGACCAGCGACGCCGCTATGGTCGCGCTGATCTCGTCCTGCAGGGTAAACAGGTCTGTAACGGCGCGATTGTAGGTTTGCGCCCACACGTGCTGATCGGTGGACGCGTCAATCAGTTGCGCGGTGACACGAATTTGATCACCTGCGCGGCGCACGCTGCCTTCCAGCAGGTAACGCGCGCCAAGCTCAGCGCTGACCCGCTTAAGGTCCAGGTTGCCACCGCGGTACTGAAAGCTCGAGTTGCGCGCTATCACCGGGAAGGCACGCCAGCTTGATAGGCGTGTAATCAGGTCTTCGGCAAGACCATCCGCGAAGAAAGCCTGCTCGGGATCGGTCGACAGGTTATCGAAGGGCAGCACGGCAATCGCGGGGCGAGCGCCAAAGTCAGCAACGCTGACCACATTGTTGGTAGTTTGCAGTGCTTTTTGTGGCACGCTGTCACCCGGGAGCGGATTCAAAACCACGTACATGGCGAAGGCAATCACGACCAGGCCGCCCGCCGCCATCATCCACCACGGCCAGCGCTTGTTATCGCCCGGTCCAAGAACACGCAGGCGAATCCACAGCAGCCGCGTACCGGCACCGGCAATACCAAGTATCGCAATAATTGCCACAAGACCCGAGAAGAAGCCCTCATGCTCTTTGATCCACTCGAAAACCGACATCGCGACGTCCACTTCTCTTACCTAATACCTAAGAAGTTCAGGAAAGGCAAAGCCTACAGTTCAGCGGTTTCTACGTAAAGAGCCCGCGGCCCAACTCGACTGCCGGAGATACTTTGCGTTATGCTCCTTGTTGCACAGAATCAGACGTTCGCATCACCATAAAGGAGAGCTCACTATGACCCTCGCAGAAATTGTTCAGCGCGGCTGGGATGCATTTGCTGCCGGTGACCTGGATACACTAATCGCTGACTATACGCAGGACATTCTCTTTGTCATGCCTGGTCAGACAAACACTTTCAACGGCATCCCCGACTTTCGTGCTGCTCTTGAAAATGTCGCTCTGCCTGCCGGTTTCGAAATCATTAATCTGCGGCACATCGAAGATGATGGTGAGGTCGTGACCATCTGCGCGTGGAAATCAGACAAGATTGAAGCGTCCCAACTCGCTGTGCTATTTCGGTTCCAGGGTGACAAGATTTACGAAGAGCGTTGGTTCGTAGACACTGAACAATGGCAAGGTGCTTTCTGATCGAGAGATGCAGGCTAGCCCCCTACTGAAAAAACACCTTGCCTTTCATCTCCTTAGGGCACAACTCCTGCGCTCTCTCCACGTCCGCGTACAGCCCACTGTTACCACGCGTCCGCGTGCGGCCCACACCTAACCTGCAGGTCAGTCTGGGCGGCATTCCGATTCGAATCGGCCGGGCACGCCCAGTGAGGCGGGCCAACTTCTATAAAAATCATAGGGTAATAGAAAACGACCAACCGACTATGGGTACTGACTCATAGGCTGGAGTCGGTGGATGTAGCACAGTGTCTGTGACCCGAAGTTGCCTGATGCGGAGGAAATTCCCCTGGGCAGAGCTTTGTTGAGATCACAGCCCGGACTGCTTATGATGCCCGTCGAGAACCGGTGTTCCTTGCGGCTATTCCTATATTAATCCTATAGATTTAGAGCCGTTTGCTTGTCGGTAGTGGCGATCTGACGACATCATGAACAGGTTTGGGAACTACCGAAAACTACGTATGCTAGTAGCGACAAGACAGACTGCAGCAGCTATAAGCACATATTGGATAAAGAGGGGATGATTAGTGGCATACGATTTGACCGGGAAGATAAAGCTGATACAAGATGCCAAAACATTCGATAGTGGATTTACCAAACGGGAAATGGTCGTAATCGTTGAGGATGGCAAATACCCTCAGGAGATCAACATTGAATTTGTTCAGGACAAGATCGCCTTACTAGACTCACTAAAGGTCGGGCAGGAAGTGACTGTTACATTTGATATCCGTGGCCGAGAGTACAACGGTCGATATTTCAATAATCTCCAGGGCTGGAAAATCGTTACTATGGGAGACGAGCCCACAACTACTCTGGCAGATCAATCAACGCCCTATCCTGCCCCATCTGATTTCGAAGATGACGATATTCCCTTCTAGAGGGTTCTGGCAAGTTAACTTAAGCAGATGACGGAAATATGCCACCTGGCGTCAAACAGCCGCCTGAAGAAGCGTTTTGCAGCAGCGCTATCTCCCCTGGTCTGCCAATAAGTCTTCAATGTCCCTATGGCTGAGATTGAAGCGACAGTACAGCCAGACAGCATCGCTGATGATATCTGCGGGGCGCGTAGCCGTGGGGGGCGCCTAGCTGGAATCGATGGCGCTTATAAGTATTCATGACCTGATTATCAGATATGGCCAGTTAAGTTGCCAATAGCGTATTTTGGATTACGTGAAATGCGGAGAACCTAACAAGCCGAGTGGCCATAGAAAGGGGGCATTTCATCCCTACCCGTGTGCGTATTGCAGTGGACTAACATCAATCTCGTCTTCATGCTCCATTGCCTGAGACAAATCATAACTGGCTTGCATGTGCACCCAAATATCAGCTGTCCCGCCAAACGCTTTCGCCAAACGGATCGCCATGTCAGGAGAAATTCCGGCAAGCCCATTAATCACACGCGACAACGTGTTACGAGTCACGCCCAAATGAGCGGCACCTTCTGTAATATTCGTATCAGCAGCTTGTAGCGCCGTTTTAACCTGTCGCCCAGGATGCGGTGGTTTTCTCATAGCCATATCATTCACTCCTTTCACAATTCATTAATGGTAATCACCATAATCAACATCGAATGCATCTCCTTCTTCGATACGGAACCAGATGCGGAAATTACCGGACACCCAAACCGCTGAAAATCCTTTTAGCTTGCCGCTCAACTTGTGCAGATTCCAACCTGGTAAGTCCATATCTGACGGTTGCACTGCGTTA
>SMVB01050875.1_pt1 | contig 13090 bp, 14 predicted proteins | sample 2456461 | NCBI WGS metagenome assembly SMVB01 (sample SAMN11095934, study PRJNA526329) | marine sediment metagenome | biome: Marine sediment; feature: Surficial sediment; material: Deep marine sediment; isolation source: Hadal surficial sediment | place: Pacific Ocean | collected 2014-05 | depth...
ATCCGTGGAATCCTACCTCATGAAACAAGAAGGCGTCACTCACGTCACCTCGCTGATTGGGAAAGGGGGATTACGCTTTCTCCTGACCTACACTCCCGAAAAACTCAATAGTGCCTACATCCAATTTCTGGTTGATGTCGATAGCACCGAACGGATAGACATCCTCAGTGCAAAAATCGATCAGGACCTTCACGAGCAATATCCGAATGCCCTGGCGTTTGCCTCAAAATTTGAACTTGGCCCGGGCGCCACCGGGAAAATCCAAGCTCGATTCAAGGGTTCCGATACTACCGTCCTTCGACAACTCGCCAGCCAGGCTTTGACCATTATGCACAACGATCCCAACGCCAAGGCCATCCGCACGGATTGGCGGCAGCAGGTCAAGGTCATTAAACCCATCATGGCTAAAGAACAAGCCAACCTGCTCGGCATTCATCGAAAGGATATCGCCAAGGCCATTTTGGAAGGCTTTGAAGGAGAAACCGTGGGCGTCTATCGCGAGGGCGACCTCCTGCTTCCCATTATCATTCGTGCGCCTGAATCGCAGCGATCTGACGTCACCAGCATTAATAACTTACAGATTTGGAGCCCGGCAGCTCAGAAAATGGTCCCTCTCCGACAAGTGATCTCCAGTTTTGAGACCACCTGGGAAGATGAAATCATTATTCGACGAGATCGGAAACGAACGATCACCGTGTTCTCCGATCCCATTTCCGGGACTCCCAGTATGTTGTTTAGCCGGCTCAGGCCTCAAATTGAAGCCATTGAGCTCCCGGAGGATTATGAACTGGAGTGGGGAGGGGACTATGAGGATTCAGCCAATGCCCAAGGGCCCCTCATGGCCGCTATTCCCTATTTTGTGGTGGCCATGATTCTTATTACCATCATGCTGTTCAATTCCCTGAGGCAACCCCTTATTATCTGGCTGATGGTTCCTTTGGCCGTCATTGGGGTTACGGTCGGCCTGTTGGTAAGCAAACAGCCGTTCGGGTTTATGTCCTTACTTGGGGTATTGAGTCTGGCAGGAATGCTCATTAAAAATGCCATTGTGTTAGTGGACGAAATTAACTTCCAACAGAGTGAAGGCAAAGACATGATGACGGCCATTATCGATTCGGGGGTCAGTCGGTTGCGCCCGGTGGCCATGGCCGCCTCCACCACGGCGCTAGGGATGGTCCCGCTTCTATTTGATGGCTTTTTCGCAGCCATGGCCGTCACCATTATCTTTGGACTCATGTTTGCAACCATATTGACCATGATCGTTCTTCCTGTCTTATTTACCATCATGTATCGAGTGCCCAATGATTCAACAAAAGAACCGACACCAGATCTTCCGGCACACATTAGCGACCCGGAATCCTACCTCCAATCTATGGAAACTCCCGCGCACTAATCCTCGCTCCACGATTCATCTCTCCTGGGGCGCATTCTGAAATCACTGCGGCCTTGCCCGAGGAAAGACACGTCTTGGCGTGCATGGGTTGGCCAGGTTAGACAACGGTCCTTTTTGAACTTTCCTTTGTATTCTTGTTACAGTAGTTAAATGACCACCATGCTTCTTCAAATTCCTTGGCTGCCATTTATTCTTCTTACATGCCTCTCGGGATGTGTTGCCACGAGTGAGCTACTATCCGGACCGGCTTCTGTTGCTAATTCCAGACCGGAGCCCTCTTCCCTCAGGGTGCCCATTCAGATTGGAGTTTCAACACAAGAAGAAGTGAGGGGTATGTTGGGGAATCCTACTGGGGGCAAAACTCATTCACCACATGGGACTCAATTGGAATCTTGGGCGTATGTGTCTCATGAAGAAACCGTTCAACCATACCAGTATATTCTATTTGTTGGCGCCTTCGCATTTTCCCGGTCTCACGTGAATGATTCCCCATCAGTTGCCATAAGCTTCTCCCCAAATGGCGTCGTCTCCGGCCTTACAGTTTCCACCCTGAATGCCTATGGTGATATACCCCCTTCCGAACTTTTCCCGGTCTCAGCTTCCTTCACCACTTTGTACGGGATGAGGAACCCGGAGATCTCTCATTCTCCCCACGCGACCAATTCTCATGTTCCATGATATCTTAATCGGAGTTCTTTGAGTAGAATGATTTATTCTCGGTATCGTCTAAGCTTCGGGTTCTACACGATTCTTCCCACCAGGAAGCATGTACAACCAATAGCGAAGAGCTGCTGCCCAGTAGTAGTGTTTCTATAATTCCTTAATTCTGAAGAAGGAGAACAGTCATGAGGGAAGCATCTTTATCCTCAGTGTCGCACTATTCGTCCGCATTCCTAGTAATCCTGATAGCAACATTCGGCGTTGGCTGCGCGGGAGGAAGCGTTGAACCTGGGGCTCAATACACGAAGGGCGAATCACTCCCTCGCCCGCCGGTTGTACTTGTTTATGACTTTACCGTCGACCCGGCCGACGTCGACGTCGACAACCTCGGGCCCAATTTCGTCAGTGGCGAGGCCCCAACGTCCGAACGGCTCCAACGAGGCCGAGCGGTGGCACAGGCGCTCTCTAGGGATTTGGTGACGGAAATGGCCAAGCTCGGCATCACGGCGCGGCGCGGTGGGGGGTCTACCAACGTTCCCATGTATGCCCTCGTGGTGAAGGGGCAGTTCGTGTCCATCGAGGAAGGCGATCAGATCATGCGTGTGGTTGTTGGGTTCGGCGCTGGAGGCGGGGGTCTTCAGGCCCACGTTCAGGTCTACCAGCAGACAGAAACGGGTTTGAAGCCGATTTCTGAAGCCAAGGGTGAAGCGCATGGAAGAAAAACGCCTGGCGTGGCGGGCCCTGCAGGAGTCGCAGCGGGAGCAGGAATGTTCGTGGGCCTGGTGGTTAGCTCAACGGTGACCGCCAGGAGTGAGTTGAAGGGCGACATGGACACGCATGTGAAGAACCTCGCGGAGGAGTTCGCCGAACGCGCCGAAAAGTTCTACAAAGGCCAAGGCTGGCTTTAGAGGGACAATAGCTGCGAAACTGCGTGAGGCTCACATTATTTGGGTTCCTGTTTACGGTATTTTCAATTTAACTTGGGTTTGGCAGACTGGGCAGCATGAAAAAGCCAACACCCAGCTACCAACGTCACAGGTTTCCCTCTGAAATTATCAGTCACGCCGTCTGGCTGTACCATCGGTTCTGCCTCAGTTTTCGCGTCGCCCGGATATTTTGCAAGCTGAACAAAATCTCGTCGCCGCCAATGCGGAAATCGGAGTAGCGAAAGGGAATTTTTTCCCAAGATTCACCCTCACCGGAGATTTTGGGACGATGAGTCGTGACTTCAATGATTTGTTCACCGGTCTAGCTAAATTTTGGGGGATCGGTCCAGGTGTAACCTTGCCTTTCTTCACCGCCGGTCGAAACATGGCGAATCTCGATGCCGCAGAAGCGCGACAGCAACAGGCCCTCATTCAGTACCAACAAACCATCTTAGAGGCCTTTCGTGAAGTAGAAGATGCCCTTATCGCCTATCAGAAATTTCGTCTCATACGAACACAAAAGAAAAAACTGGTGGAACTGAACCGGCATGCGGTGGAATTGTCAGAGGCCCGGTACGAAGAAGGTCTCGCTGACTACCTTGATGTCCTTGATTCCCAACGGGAGCTGTTCACGGCGGAACTTGATCTGACACAAATGCAACGGGCCCAACTTGTGGCAGTGGTACGGCTATACAAAGCTCTCGGCGGCGGATGGAATCCGGAAGCCGATTCAGGTTATGGGGACGTACGTGCACCTTCACCCTTGAAGCTCATGTAACAATCTTCCATTCTGCGAAAGAGTATTTACCATCATTTCAGCGATGAATGGTGAACATGATGTGCCATAGAAAATCTCCACGTATTTGAGATGATGCGTAGAGCAATCTCGAATGTTCGGTCCCATTGTCTCTATTGGAAAAGTCGTTTCCTCTCTCACAATCCCCTTGACCCCCACGGGGAACCTTCTCCATTATAGGGGTTCATGAGGACTACATTCATTATACGCAATCGGTTTTGGCTCGGGATGTTACTGGTTTTCTTTGGAATGGTGTGCCTGACGGAAACCGGCTGCTCAAAAAAAATGCCAAAATACTCGGAAGATCATGCTCGTAACCAACGAGTGGTTCGGGCCATCAAAGCACTTGAAACGGCTTATATCAATCAAGATAGGTCCGCTCTCCATGAACTCCTTTTGCCATTGGAATCACTGGAACTATTGGAAGCCGAGTCTCAACAGGACTTTGCCATGTTTTCCACCATTCAACTCGAGCTTACGATTGACCGTATTGTCATTGATGGAAACCGAATTTCCACATTCATATCCTGGCAAGGCCAATGGCAACAATCAGCTCAAGACTCTGCCGCCACAGCAAAAGGGCACGGCGTTCTCCTATGGAGCGGGAACCAGGTCATTTTGCTTCGAGGGGTAGAAGGCAATCTTCCCTTTGGTATGGCTACCCGCCTGAATCTGTCTTCTTGATTTCTTTCTCAATCTGCTCCCCACATCTTTAACCATGGCTTCCTCCTCTGCCAAACCCTCACTGTCTTCTGAAGTCATTTCGACAGACTTTCTCATTCTTGGCGCTGGCGTAGCCGGGCTGCGTGCGGCATTGGAACTTTGCCGCCATGGACACGTCATGATGGTGGCGAAAGGCGGCCCCCTGGATAACAACTCATTTTATGCTCAAGGAGGGGTAGCGGTGGCGCTCAGCGAAGGGGACGATGTCGATCTTCACTTCACCGATACGGTCAAAGCCGGGCATCAACTTGGGTCCCGTCCCGCCACCAAGACCTTAGTGGAAGAAGGCCCTTCACGGATTCACGAACTGATTGAATGGGGAGCGAAATTTGATACCGTTGAGGGCCAGCTGACCTTTGCCAAGGAAGGGGCCCATAGTCGACATCGCGTGTTACGAGCCGGCGGAGATGCCACCGGGAGTGAAATGATTCGAGCCTTGAGGACCAAGGCCCAACGTCTCAAAAATTTGAAGTGGCTGGGCTATCACTTTGGAGTCGAATTGTTGATTCAAGATGGTCGATGCTGTGGAGCCGTCGTACTCGACGAACACAAAGGACGATGTAAGACAATTCTTGCTTCCGCAGTTCTATTAGTCACTGGAGGAGCAGGGCAAATCTACGCACGCACGACGAATCCAGCCAGCGCCACGGGCGATGGAATCGCCATGGCATATCGAGCGGGGGCTATTCTGGAAGATATGGAGTTTGTTCAATTTCACCCCACGTCGTTATACCTCCCATCGAGCCCCCCGTTTCTCCTTTCAGAAGCGTTACGAGGTGAGGGTGGAATCCTCCGGAACAATCGATGTGAACGGTTTATGAAGCAGTATGATCGCAAGCAAGAACTTGCGCCACGAGATATTGTGTCTCGTGCTATTTGGTCGGAAATGCAAAGAACAAAAGCCCGTCATGTCTATTTGGACGTCACTCATTTAGGCGAAACATTTTTAAAGGAACGATTTCCCACCATCTATTCCACATGTTTGCGGTATGACATTGATATCTCTGAAGAATGGATTCCCGTCTCACCAAGCGCTCATTATTTTATGGGTGGAGTGAAAACCAATCTTGATGGAGCATCAAACATACCGGGCCTTTTTGTGGCTGGAGAAGCTGCCTGCTCAGGCGTCCATGGAGCTAATCGCCTGGCAAGTAATTCTCTCTTGGAAGGATTGGTCTTTGGATTACGTGCCGCCGAAGCTGCGGCTCATTATGCCAAGACCGACTCGCCACCCAAATCAATGCCCCCTCCTTTTTGCCGGAAACCTTCCACACGAGAAATGTTCGAACAGGACGTTGAGAAACTTCGAAATTCCTTGCGCCGCTTGATGTGGACAAAGGTCGGGTTAATACGAACAGGGGATTCTTTACAGAAAGCTCTTGAGCAGCTTCAACAATGGTCTCGCAAGTTGCAGACAATTCCGTTCAACCGAACGGGCTTAGAAACACGGAATATGATTCAAGTGGGACAATGTATTACCGAAGCCGCCCTGTGGCGAACAAATAGTGTTGGAGCCCATTACCGTGAAGACATCCCATTCTTCAAAGGCTTGAAATGGAAAGCCCATAGCCAATGCCGGCAAGAAGTGAGAAGTAAAAAGTGAGAAGCACAAGAAGCAGAAGCGGAAAATCACTCCTCATTCCTTACTTTTTACTCAGACAGGCATGGGCTTAAGAACCGATCCATATTCTCATTGAAAGTCTTCCAAAGCTCATGAGTCAATGAACCTCGCATCCCTTGCCCTATCCGGCAATCCCCGATTTTTGAGATAGCCATGATTTCTATGCCTGTATTGGTGAGAAAGCACTCATCGGCCTGAAGCAATTGCTCCATCGTATATTGCCCTTCCTCAACACCCACGCCTCGCTCTTTGGCTAACTCTACGATCACTTCCCTGGTAATTCCCGGCAAAATCCCGCACTCCACTGCGGGAGTATACAATCGATGCCTCTTCACAAAAAAGATATTACTGGTGGTGCATTCCGCCAGATTGCCCTCCATATTCAACATCAGCGCATCATCCGCCCCAACCTGTATCGCTTCTTGTTTTGCCAAAATATTATTCAGAAAACTGATCCCCTTGATTTGAGGGGATTGTGCTAACTCGGGATTCCGTCGAACCGCAGCCAGATGCAAAACCATCCCTTGTTCCCGCTGTTGATCTGTATAGGTCACAACAGGCTTGGCCATCACCACAACAGTCGGATGGGCACACAACCGGGGATCAATCCCCACGTCTCCTTCGCCACGAGATATTGTCACCCGCAACCCGGCATTCTGCAGTCTATTGCGAACCAAGAGTTCCCTACAGATTGCCATCCATTCGCCATCTTTCATGGAAAGCTCTAAACCAATGAGTTTGCAGGATCGGCGAAGCCGGGCCATATGCCGCTCCCACAAAAATATCCTTCCCTGATACACACGCAACGTCTCATAGACGCCGTCTCCATATAAAAACCCATGATCAAAGACGGAGACCCGCGCATGCTCTTTCTGAACAAACTGATCATTCAAATAGACCCACATATCAGTATTCTAGTGAAAAGCTTACAGTAGAAGGTGAGAAGAGTTTTCCTTGTGAGGCGTTAGGCGTGAAGCGTAAGGCGAAAAAAGAATGATGGTCTGTCTTCTGCCTCACGCCTCACGCTTCACGCCTTACGTCTTCACTCTCCCTACTTCGAATCTTTCGTATGTTGGAGAACCTGTAAGAAGGCTTGTGCCTTATAGAGTGTTTCCTGATACTCCCGCTTGGGATTGGAATCGGCCACGATGCCGGCTCCTACTTGAAGATAGCCACAATTCTTCGTCAACAACAACGTGCGAATGACAATGTTCAAATCAAGGTTCCCATCCCATCCGATCCACCCGATCGATCCCGTATACAATCCACGTCTGACTGGTTCCAGCCGTTCAATGAGTTCCATGCAATGGACCTTGGGGACGCCGGTAATCGTCCCCCCGGGGAAAACAGCCCGAATCAGGTCAAACCCATTGAAGTGTTCACCTAGACGCCCTAGAACATGTGAGACCAAATGCATGACATGAGAATACCGCTCTATCGTCATCAACTCATCGACTCGTATGGATCCGTATTGGCACACTCGCCCAAGATCGTTCCGTACCAGATCCACGAGCATCAGGTGTTCTGCTCGTTCTTTTGGACTGGACAACAGATCTTCGGCCAGACATCGATCTTCCAACGTTCCAGCTCCGCGCGGCCGCGTTCCGGCAATAGGACGCATGTCGGCATCGCTATCCGAAAGCCGCACAAGCCGTTCCGGTGAATTACACACAATGACGTCAGATTCGAGCACAAGAAACGCTGAATGTGGAGAAGGATTTAACCGTCGCAATTGACGATAGATCGTTGCTCCGGCCCTGGCCTGTGACGAGAAACTCTCCTGAAGGCCTTCAACCCGGAATCGATGAGATAGATTGGCTTGGTAGATATCTCCAGCAGTAATAAACTGTTGGCATTCGCGCACCCGATCCTGATAGTCACATGCCGATTGCTCACTGGACACCTGAAGAGAAGCGCGATCAAACGAGACTTCATCTAACGCATGATCCGCTGACTGTAATTTCGCTTCCAGATCTAAGAACCGACTCTGCCCTTCTCGATACAAGTGCTCCAAATTTTCATTAGCTAATCGTTCCGGTGAAGGCGAAAACACCAGCCAGACACTGGACAGGGAATGATCAACGGCGACAAATGCTTCCACCAGGAAAAAATACAAATCCGGGAATTGAAGATCGTCGTGTGCCTGTTCAGGAAGCACCTCGAATGTCCTGGCGATGTCATAACTCAAACATCCAACCGCCCCGCCAGAGAAAGGCGGAAAGGAAGATCCACGCACGAATGGCCGCACACCAACACGTCGTTGCAAGAATGAAAAAGGATCACTTTGGTGTTCTTGCCACATTCCTGCGGAATACGTTTGAACAATGGACCCTTTCCCCCTCACCACCTCATACGGATCACACCCGAAATATGAAAACCGGCGTGAAACCCCTCCTTGCCGATGATCATGCTCAAGAAAAAATGAATGCGGGGCGTATCCGGTAAGCCGGCCATACAGCTCGAAGGGATCATCAAAGTCTACGGCACATGGCTGGACAAGAGGAAAGATGTTCGTGGAAGGAAGCGCTGCACCCGCCCCCTCACTTTGGGTAGGAAGAACAGCCAAGGGCGTAACTAAGGACTTGAGTGAAAATAACTTGAACATCTCGCATCCAATCTTCGGGCCATCTTTGAACGCGCCTCAATCGAAAAAACCTCACCATAGCTATACTATGCCTCGGTTTTTTCTCAATCGTTCCGTCCAAATCTAACCCAAATCTTGGTGCGAATTTGCTCAAGGTTACTTTCACTCAAGCCCTTAAGGATTGTCAGAAAGGGGGGAAGTCGCCTCCAGCGCTCGTGCGGCTTCCTCAGGAGCTAAGATCCCTTTTTGCACCAGCGACTCTAAAAGACCTTTCACCGCTGCACCTGGAGAACGACGAAGCCCGCGAACCCGAATGACCGGAGGGTAAAATCGAAGATAATCAGGATTCCTAATACGAATCGTCACCGTCTCACTTTCACTATAAGGAGCCAAATCTTTATCCGAACTTGGAATACGGAAGAATGGTTTACCATCTGCAGTCATTCCATCGTACCCTTCGATCTTGACACGATCCGAAATTTCTTTTCCCGATATTTCCCGCACACTATCCACAACCAGAATCAGGGAATCAGCTACCAAAGGATCGCCGGTTTGATTTTTCACTTTGACAATGTATTCTACTTCACTCACGGAGGTGAGCCTTGTCCCAGAGAGAGGATCAGAACTTTTGTACTGCACCACAGGGACAACTCCTCCGGTTAAATCAGGGAGATCATCCACCGATGGACTGGCCAAAACAAGGGGAACATTCAGAGCAAAGCCAAGCATGAGAAAAAACACCAGGGCTTTAATCATTCTGGCTGCCAATTCCCTCTAAAGATTACATCACGGAAATGACTCACGACCTGAACTCCTTATGAAACCTCACGGATAGACTGACTGTACCATACTTGTCACGACTAAGGTGGATAGACTGAAGGCTTTTAGGGACAAATCATCCAACACTTCGAGTATGATGAATGATCGCCTTCATCCTAAATACCTGAGCCGTTCCCCATACTTCGTAAATAATGGGACTCCTTTCCTTGACAAGATTTAGGAATTTTGGTTGAATGTGACCCCTTCCGATGACTTGCCTTGCCGATAAAAAAATGGCACCTTCTCAGGATCCCATGTTTGCGGGGCTTGGACAGGCGATGCGGGTGGGGACGGACCTGCTTGCCTCCCTTATCGTCGGTGGATTCCTTGGTTGGTTAGCTGATTCATATGTGTTTGATTCCACACCATGGGGTGTGGCATCAGGGTTGATATTGGGATTGGTCGCTGGCATTCGGAATGCTTATCGTGCTGCCCAGCATTGGAAATCATAGTTTGTAGACACGTAAGGTCCTGTTTTGGAAGATCCGTTACATTCCTTCGAACTTCATACGTTCATCCCGCTTTCTCTTTTTGGCATTGACATTTCTGTCAATAAGGCCGTCTTGCTGATGTGGATCGTGGTCGGCGTCGCCTCCGTGTTTCTCTTGAAAGCGGGTGCTGCCAAATCACTCGTTCCCTCGAAGCTCCAGAGCGTGGCTGAATTGCTCGTGGAATTTATTCGCGGCATCATTCAGGACACCATGGGCCCATCGGGCATGCGATATTTCCCCTTCATCAGCTCACTATTTGTCTTTATCTTATTTAGCAACCTTCTCGGACTCATTCCAGGCTCCTATACCATTACAAGTCAGATTATCGTGACAGGCGTTTTCGCCATTGCAGTCTATGGCCTCAGCCTCGTCATCGGCTTTAAAATACATGGAGCAAAATTCCTAGGAATTCTGGTGCCTCCCGGGACGCCAGGATGGCTCCTTCCCTTAATGATTCCGATAGAAATCGTGAGTCAATTAGCTAGACCAATCTCTCTCGCTGTGAGATTATTTGCCAATATGACAGCCGGACATGTCATTCTCGGAGTGTTATTCGGATTGACGATTGGAGGCGGACTCCTCATAGGATGGCTGCCTTTTTCCTTTACCATCGTCTTATATGGTCTGGAAGTCGGTATCGCCTTTATTCAGGCCTATATATTTGTCGTCTTATCCTGTGTCTATATTGGCGATGCCATTCATCTGCACTAAGGGTTCGTAAAAAAATACGTGGGACATTTATACATCTCATCTTCAGGCCATATTTTGCCGATCTTCAATCGAGAAACCCTCAAAATAGCACAACTATTCCTCGGGTTCCTCTCATTCAGATCGACCAAATCTGACCTAAATCTTAGTGTCTTCATGTCCTACGTATTTCTTTACGAACCCTAATCACGTTCGAACGATAAGAATCAGTCATCACTATTAATCCCTTTTAAACCGGGAGGATCACACTACAATGGATTCCGCAGCAGCAGCACTTTTGGGAATGGGCATCGCAGCCTCAGGTTTTGCCGGTGCCGGCATTGGCATCGGGTATATTTTTGGAAAAATGATCGAAGCCGTCGCCCGTCAACCGGAGGCAGAAGCCCGAGTCGGCAAGTACATGTGGATCGGATTCGCACTCGTTGAAGCCATCGCCCTCTACGGACTCGTCATTGCCTTTATCATCATGGGCAAAGGATAAAGGGCACCTGAGCTATGCCACAATTTGATTCACACTTTTTTTCGTCGCTGATTTTCTGGGAATTCCTATCGTTTGGAATCCTATTCTGGGTGCTCTACAAGTATGCCTTTCCCCCGATTCTAGAAATACTTGAGACTCGAGAACGGAAAATCCGCGAAAGCCTTGATCAGGCAGAGCACAATCGAGCGACGGCAGAGCAAAAACTCAAGGAATACGAAGCAAAGCTACAGCTTGCGGCCAAAGAAGCAGAAGCACTCATGGAAGAGGCCAAGCACAAGGCTCAACGGTTGCTCGATGAAAATCAGCAACGGCTTCGTGCCGATTCGGAACGCATCAAGGAAGAGGCCACTCAAGACATTGAGCGTGAACGGCGGAAAGCTGTCGAAGACATTAAGAGTCAAACCGCAGACCTCGCGATCTTGGTGGCAGAGAAAGTCATTGGCCGCAGTTTGTCTGATGACGATCATCATCGCTTTGCCCAAGAAGCCTTAGCCGAAGTGTCCGCCCATTCCAGTAAGAAGTAAGGAGTGAGAAGTAAAAAGTGAGGAGCAAAAGAATCCTCACTTCCGGCTCCTCACTCCCTGCTCCTCACTTCCCTCTGCGTTAAAGAATGTGAAATCACGCGTTCTAACACACCTTCCAACCCTTCCAGCGTTACCGGTTTTGAAAGGAAATCATCCATACCAACATCAAAGCATTGTTCCTTGTCCCCCTTCATCACATTCGCAGTCAAGACGACGATAGGAACATGAGAATTTTCGTAAGGCGTCAGGGGTGAGGCGTCAGGCGAGATTTCTTCTTTCTCCTCACGCTTCACGCCTAACGCCTCACGTTTCCTGATTTCCCTTGTGGCTTCATAGCCATCCATGTCTGACATTTGACAATCCATGAGGATCGCATCATAGGCGAGACGTGACTGGGCCTCGACAGCTTCCAGGCCATTGCCAACCACATCGACACGATACCCTAATTTCTCGAGCATCTTCACCGCCACTTTTTGATTCACCGCATTATCCTCAGCCAGAAGAATTCGAATCTTTTGGCGTACCGTCTCTTCCTGGAGAGTGTGCTTGGTGATGAAAGCGTGAGGCGTAAGGCGTAAGATTTTCCTGCTCCTCAGCTCGCGCCTCACGCTTCACGGTCTTCCGGCTTCCCCATCACTCTTCGAAGACATTGATACAGGTGATGTTGGCGAAGAGGCTTTGTTAAATAAGCTGCAAAGCCAGATTCCTGGGCCATTTTCGCTTCTCCACGTTCTCCAAAGGATGTGAGCAACACCAATGGCATGAGGATCAGAGCCGGATCCGCGTTGATGGCGTTGGCCAGGCCCATCCCATCCATCCCCGGCATCTGCATATCGACAATCGCCACATCGAATGACCTGCCCTGTGCCACAGCGCCTCGCAACAATGCAAGAGCCTCGGATCCATTAGCCGCGTTCTCAGCATGCATGCCCCAGATTCCAGTGTAATGTTGCAAGAGCCTGCGATTCGTGGTGTTATCATCGACAAGAAGGACACGCAGACCTTCAAGATCTCTTAGGGGGGGTACAGGGATAATACTGTTGAATTAAGTCCATTTCGTGTATCATGATTCTACGTTCATTAACGCAGAAACGCTCAAAATTGGAGGTATGTATGGCCCAGACCTTGCGTTGAAAAATCATGCACCTTTCATCCCTGCTTGAGGCGTTTCTCCGCCTCATTCCTGATCGTCTTCCCTCACCAGACTCCTTGCATTCATCTACATGTCAAGTCCCGTGTCATTATTCACTCTTTTGTGAAAGAGTTCTGGCTTGGTTTTCCGCCACTTCTTCAGGGCTTGCACCGGCGCGAGATGGCCTAAGGCTTTCTGCGGAATATACTGGTTATAGATCTGTCCATATTTC
>SMVB01346701.1_pt1 | contig 13090 bp, 3 predicted proteins | sample 2456461 | NCBI WGS metagenome assembly SMVB01 (sample SAMN11095934, study PRJNA526329) | marine sediment metagenome | biome: Marine sediment; feature: Surficial sediment; material: Deep marine sediment; isolation source: Hadal surficial sediment | place: Pacific Ocean | collected 2014-05 | depth 0-1...
ACAATACCGTGGTTGATGATGGCATGATTGCCAGTGGTGTAGATAACCGTACCTTCTCTTACCTGGCGGGAGACGCTGAAAGTCAGGTTTATATCGGTGGTGTGTGGATAGTCGGGCAAGAGCTTATTTTCCCATCTCATACTCCCGCACCGAGTCCAGATGTAACAGAAAACTGGTACGGCAACCCGCAGGTCACCGGAATTCAAACCGCATTAGTAGGTGAAGCGATTAACACCTGCGGAGTGGCACCGACACTGGGTTTGACTGTAGATAACAATGAAGTGGCTCCGGCTGGCTCAGTAATTTTTACTATTACGCTAAGCAACTCGGGTAATCCCAATGCCATTACGATTAGCAGCTTGAGTGATGTACTACCGGACGGTTTTAGTTACCAGAATTTGAGTACCAGCGGTGATTTTGGCAGTGCCGACCCCGTCATCAGCGGCCAGATCCTGAGCTGGAATTTTGCTACGCCGATTACACTGCCAGCGAATGCCAGTGCAATATTAAGTTTTGCCGCCACAGCCAGTTCGATCGCGGGTAATTACAGTAATACCGCGAACGCAACGACCAGCTTTGCTCCGCTTGGCAGCGAACCTGTGTCAGTCGCAGTAGGCAGTGCGGGCCTGGCATTGAGCATCACTCCAGATGTTTACAGTACCAGCCCAGGCGGGCAGGTGACTTACACCCTGACCTATAGCAACCCATCAACGGTTGCCATCAATGGCGTCACTTTAAATACGGTATTGCCTGGCAATACTAGCAGCTCTGGTAATGTCGGCTGGTCTCTCGGGACATTGAACCCCGGGGAATCCGGCAGTGTGATATTGGTACTGGATATCGGCCCAGGCTTTACCAGTAATTCATTAACGCTATCGGCAACGCTTGCAGGTGTTGATCCGGCCAGTAACCCGGTATCAGAGAGTTCGCAGAGTACCATTTATGTCAACCTGCCCTTGACCGATGTGGCTGCATTTACTTTCGAGAAAACAGCCAGCAATGTGCAAATTGCACCCGCTGCGAATACAACTTATACGCTTTCCTATTTTAACTACGGGGGTGTTGCGGCTAGCAATGTGGTGATTAGCGACAGCTTGCCTATGGGTATGTTGTATGTTTCATCATCACCTTTAGCAAGCAGTGCTCCTGCAGTTGGTAGCAATGGGGCTGTAAGCTGGAATATCGGCACGGTTACGGCAAACACCGGTGGTTCCGTGACGCTAACAGTAGCGGCTGATAATGCTTTTGCTTCAACTGATCCGGCAATCAATATCTATCCTAATCCGACGCTTAATACGGCAGAAATTAGCTGGGATGGCGGTAGTCCAGTGAGCGCCCCGGTTAGTGTGGGAGTGAGCGGACAATCTTGTAATGCTTACTATTTTCACGACAGTACGATCAGTATCAATAGTGGTAATCAGCGTATTGCTGACACCGTTGCACCTACTGCGGCAGTCGCACCGACTGTGTCGATTGACGTAACGCAAACGCCCGAGGAAGTAGTACGTTTTTATCAGGATCCACCCAATAGCAGTGAAAAAATATTTTCTGGAGATTTAACGACTTCTTTCTATATAAGTAAGCCCAGTGGCCCGCAGCTAAAGATGGATGTCAGTGTTTATGACTTTGATCCGGATTCACCTGGTAGCGATGGTGATTTATTAGGCAGCGATTCTTTTACTCAGACCGGTAGTGGTACTAACCAGTTATTTTCATTTGTGACAACACTTGCAGGAACCCTGGCAAAAGATCATCGATTGTTATGGGTTTTTGATGCCTATTCAAACCAGTCCACTACCTTCACATTGCATTTTGATGGTGTTTCCAGCCAAAGCAGGGCCGAGTTTTGTGTCGCAGTGCCGGCAAGCCTGTCGATTAGTAAAACAGTCGATTTAGCCACTGTCGCTGAAAGTACTAATACGCCCCTGGTGTATACGATCAGTTATAGCAACACCGGTTCATCGGATGCGACTAACCTGGTGATTGTCGACAGCTTGCCAACAGGTGTTAGTTTCGTCAATTCCTCAATTCCGGAGTTGGATTTAGGGTCTAATTCTTATTCGTTTAGCGTTGATACACTTGCCGCAGGCGCTAGTGGTACTTTGGTGATTGACGCCAGTGTCAGCAATACCGCTACCGGCTTACTGACCAATACGGCATCGCTTTCAAGCGACCAGACATCGAGCATAACGGATACAGCCGATACCCTGGTTGGTGCTCCCAATACGGCAAGTGGAGGTTTAACAGCGCCTGAACTGCACATGGCCAAAACCTCTGATACCAGCTCACTAGGCGCCAGCGATACAGTGACCTATACGATTACAGTGGTTAATGTCGGGAATGCAGATGCCACTAATGTGCAGGTGACGGATGACTTTCCTGAGCAAAGCTATTTTAGTTATCAGGGATGTAACCCCGGGACGGGTGCCTGCAGTGACGCCTCAGGGGTATTGAGCTGGAATGTTGGCATGCTTGCAGCGGGTGCTTCAGCAACGCTGACTTACCAGATGCAAACGGCCGCAACCGGCCTGCCAAATGGCCTGATCCTATTGGATAATATAGCCAGTGTGAGCGATGACGCTTATTGTACCGGAGGTACGCTGCCAGCTAGTTGTAGCAGTGTCATGAACACCGTGACTGCGAGTGGAAATCCCGAGCTGGCACTTTATTTAAGCACAAATAATGCAATACCTGTTCCCGGTGATTTAATCGAATATACCGTGGTAGTAACGAATAGTGGTTCGAGCACGGCTAATGATCTGGTAGTGACAAATCCGATTCCCGACAATACCGGTTTTGTTGAAATCACCTCAGGTACGGGTAGCTTCGATACCATTAATAATCGACTACTGTTTCCTATTGCGAGCCTGGCGGCTGGTGCCAGTAGCAGTTATACCTTTAGCGTGAAGTTAGTTAGCCCGCTGCCAGGTGGTGACACGATTGTTACCGACACCGCTACCGTTACAGCGGCAAATGCGGCATCTGCCATCGATATAGTTACGAGTACAGCCACGGCTGCACCCGTTATCAGTCTGAGTCTAACGGGCCCGGGTAATGCACCATTGCCAGCAACGACCTTAGCCGCGGATGTTACTGATAGCACCAGGCTAAATGTCACCAGCGCTGCTTTGCTACAGCCGGGTAATTACCTTCGGGTTAATGCCAGTTATGTACAAATCGTAGCGATTGCCGGCGACATAGTCATGGTCAATACACCAATATCGGCTGCCAGCGGTGCGCTAATTGAACTGGCTGCTCAATTTAGTATTGCTTATCAGAATAGCGGTAATGCGGCGGCGTTAAATGTGCAGATTAGTGAATTATTACCCGCAGGCTGGTTGTATGTAATGACTTCGCCAACAGCAACCAGTGCGCCGACATTGGGCCAAAATGGGGCAGTGAGCTGGACGCTGGGTACCTTAAATGCCGGTGATAGTGGTAATTTACAGTTTGTTGCCTTACCGACAACCAGTGGCAGCTTTACCCATACTGCGATTTTAAGTGCAGATGGCATGGCCAATATGACGGCGAATCACACCATATTGGTGGGTGGCCTGATCGTCGACAAAACTGCCGCAAGTGACATCACCGAGCCGGGTGGTCAGGCGACTTATTACATTACCCTGACGAATACACTGGCTTCTCCTGTGAATGGCGTCATCGTCAAAGACTTGCTCGCTGCTGGCTTTAGCTATGCTTCTTCGGCGACAGCACCCAGCAGTTTTGAAGGGGGGGATCAGGGCCGACCAATATGGACGGTTGATGTACCGGCTAATGGATCGGTTTCTATTACTTTCACGGTTAATATAGCGACAGACCTCGGCGCCGCAACCTATCAAAATGAGGTTGAGGTGTCAGCTCCTGCAGGTATTGGAGTGATCAGTTTTGATGCACTGGCGACTACCGCAGAAGATGTCACTTTGCTATTGGGTACCGGTCAGATGAGTGGCTATGTACAGTATGGCAACTCACCGATGGAGGGGGTATCTGTAAATTTCTATGAGAACAATGTACTCGCTTACAGTGTTTATACGGATAATTCTGGTCGCTATCAACAGGTGCTTGAAGCCGGTAATAACTGGCGTTTAGAAATAGCCAGCGATACTGATAACGATGTGTTGTTGGCTGACCTGGGTCTGACGGCAGGAATAGATCCTGAAAATTTCAGTATTGTTTCGGGTGATTCTATCAATCGGAATTTTGTTTACTCGTTAGCTGCTCCGACGGTAGTCAGTCAACAAACCGTTGATTCGACGCCAATCATTACCGGTACTTTTCCTTCAACCAGAGCCGGTGGAATACTGACCGTTACAGTTAACGGTGTTACCTACAGTGTAGGGGTAGATTTAGTGATTACAGGTGACAACTGGATACTCGCGATCCCGGCTTCCGAGTTACTGGCTGATGACCTATATAATGTCACGGCCATTATCACCGATAATGGTAACTTCCACCTGGATATAACCAGTAACGAACTGCTGATTAATACAACGGATACCGATGGCGATGGTGTCTTTGATCTCGACGACCTCGATGACGATAACGATGGTATTCCTGACAACCTGGAAGACGATGGCACGGTTGATACGGATGGCGACGGCATTGTTGACAGTTTAGATCTGGACAGTGATAACGACGGCATGTCTGATTTGCTGGAATCAGGTGCGGTAAATGTTTCTCTACTGGATACCAATAACGACGGTCGAATCGATAATAGTTACAGCTATGGCGTTAATGGTATAGCCGACATAGTCGAAAGCTTTGTCGACAGTGGCACCGTGAACTACAACGGTGGCTTTGCGGTAGATACGGATGGCGATCTTATCGAAGACTTCCGAGACATAGATAGTGATAATGATGGTATTTTTGATGTCATAGAAAGCGGCGGAGCCGATCCAGATGATGATGGCATTATCGGTACCGGTACGCCAACGGTAGATATAAATGGTTTGCCACCGGGCTCAGGGCTGCCACCCGTCGATGTGGATGGAAATGGCATAGCGGACTATCAGCAAGTCGATAATGCACTTAATCTCGCACCCAATGCAGTCGATGATTTCGCATTTTCGGCGGTTGATGGTTTTATCATAATTAGTGTATTGGCTAATGACAGTGACCCGGAAGATACGGCGCTGACTGTCACTGCTGTGTCAGGTGCAGCTAATGGAACAACGCTGATAAATGCTGACAATACCATTCGCTATACACCCGATACTGGCTTCAATAGTACGGACAGTTTCACCTATACAATATCGGATGCGGGTGGTTTGACCGATACTGCGACCGTGTATGTCACGGTGACAGTCCCGCCTGTCATCACCTTGCCGCCAGATATTCTCATCGATGCAACTGCCCTGTTCACCAAGGTTGATTTGGGCACGGCGACAGCGGTTGATTATCAGGGTAAATCATTGCCGGTGTCGGTAGTGGATGGCGTGACTTTTTATTGGCCTGGCAATAATGAAGCGATCTGGCAAGCCACCGATGAAAACGGCCTGACGAGTTTTGCGACGCAGTTAGTGAATGTACGTCCACTGGTATCATTCAGCAAAAATCAAACCGTGGCCGAAGCTTCGCAGGTCATTGTGAAAGTTGTGCTGAATGGTCCTTCACCTGTCTATCCGGTTAATGTCTCTTATGCAGTCACCGGCACCGCAACTAACCCTGATGATCATGATTTAATCAGTGGCACAGCAGTAATTAATTCAGGCACAGAAACCCAAATCGTCATTAATATCACAGATGATGGTTTTGGTGAGGGTGATGAAAGCATCACTCTGAGTATGAACGATGCCTCCTTAAATCAGGGGGTACAAAATACGCATACTATTACAGTTTCGGAAGAAAATATTGCCCCGCGCGTCAGTCTGAATGTGGTTCAGAATGGCTCCGTCCGGTTAACGGTGGCGAAAAATGAGGGGCCAGTGGTGGTGACGTCTACGGTTATTGATCCGAATCCCGATGATACGCATAACTATGACTGGAGCTTAAGCAATAATGTTTTAGTCGACCTCGACTCTAACCCTACTACATTCACCTTCGATCCAGTAAATCTAGCCGAAGCTGTGTATGAAGTCTGGCTTAATGTTACCGATGATGGTCTGCCGGCTGAATCGAATGTGGTGCGGGTATTTATTAAAGTAGTTCCAGAATTGCCTGTCTTAACGGTAGCCGATAGTGACGATGACGGCATTGCCGATAATGTAGAAGGTTTTTCCGATCTTGATCGTGATGGAATTCCTGACTATTTAGACAGTATATCGGAATGCAATGTACTTCCTGAACAGGGATTAGTCTTTGATGGCTATCTTATCGAGGCCGACCCGGGCGTTTGTGTCCGGATTGGTACCTTTGCCTTAAACGGTGTGACCGGTGGCGCTCAAATAATAGATATTGATATTAGTGCAGATGCAACAGATCTACTGGTACCTGATCCCGATGCTGATAATGTCGGTGGAATTTTTGATTTTATCCTTACTGAAGTACCCGATGATAAGCAGTCGGTGAATATAGTTCTGCCGCAGCGAGTAGCCGTTCCTGCCAATGCGGTATATCGAAAATTGAACGATGGAGTGTGGTTTACCTTTATAGAGAATACGGGTAACCGTCTGTCATCTACAGCAGGTGAGCCGGGGTATTGTCCACCACCGGGAAGTGTCGATTATTTGCCGGGGTTAACTGAAGGTCACTGGTGTGTTCAGCTGACCATAGAGGATGGTGGCCCGAATGATGATGATGCAATCTCTAACCGCATGGTGGTTGATCCGGGCGGTGTCGGTGTACTCAAGTCGGGTTCTGTCAATCTAATTACCCGTGGAGGAGGTGCGCTACATATATGGTTATTGCTCGTGCTCGCTGGACTAGCGGGTATTCACCGACTATTGCAATCTTTTCGAGTGTTGTTGTTTTTAACGATATTAATGATTTCAATGCCGGCAAGATCAGGGCCCGTCGATCTGGAAAATATAGCCGCTACTCCTGCATCGGATGTGGTTAAGAAAGCAAAAGCAGAGCATGCCTTTAAAGAACAGGATGCCGTTAAAGTGGAGAGGAAGGTTAGGTATTATTCACTAGATGCGGCTATTGCACAGCTATTAAATACGGCACCTGTAGCTAACAATGATGCGATCGATAGCCAGTATAATGAAGAAGTAGTTTTTCCTGTTCTTAACAATGATAGTGATCCGGATAATGATGAACTTCATGTTGTTTATGGCGAGGCCGAGCATGGAAAAGTTTTTATCGAAAATGGAAAATTAATCCGCTATCAACCTGAACAAAACTTTATTGGCAAAGATAGCATCACCTATTACATTTATGATGGACGAGGCTCTATTCCGGAAGGATTGGGCGAAAAACTCAAACAGGGTTTAGCGTTTTGTCAGGAGATTGATGACTGCGGAAAACTTGTAAAAATAGAAGATATATCGCTGCAACTACAGGTTAATTTTGAAAATGATGATGCAACCGTATTTCCAGAATATTTTCCTGAAATAGAAAAGCTGGTTTTTTTAATTAACCGGGTGCCAGGTTCTATAGTTACCGTAGAAGGTCATACATCGGCTGTTGGTTCAAAAGCCTACAATCAACGTCTTTCAGAAAAAAGAGCGGCGTCTGTCGCAACTGTACTGATTGAAAAATACAATATTAATTCCCAGCGTGTTCACTCGATTGGTTATGGAGAGAGTCGGTTGATCAATCAGGACAATACAGAAGAGGCACATGCTCAAAACAGGCGCATCGCTGTCGTGTTTGATGCCAGTTTTGTAGAAAGCATTAATCGAGAATCAGGCGTAGCTTCGGCAAAGCTGTTAGTCACTGTAATAAACGACAATATACCTCCTGTAGCAGTCGATGATAGCCTTCAGCTCACACAGGGGCAGCAGGCTGAAATTGATGTCCTGATAAATGATAGTGATGCTGATGGCGACACTCTGACGATTATCAGCGCGGAGTCAGCAAATGCTGTAATTGAAGTTGGTCAAAATGATATTTTACATTACCTGCCAAATAAAGATTTTTTTGGTAACGATGAAATATATTATCAAATTGAAGATAGTAATGGCGGCATAGCGGAAGCAAAGGTACTGGTCACTGTACTAAAAGATAATATACCTCCCGTAGCAGTCGATGATAGCTTTCAGCTCGCACAGGGGCAGCAGGCTGAAATTGCTGTCTTGTTAAATGATAGTGATGCTGACGGCGACACACTGATGATTATCAGTGCGCAGTCAGAAAATGCTGTAATTGAAGTCGGCCCAAATGGTTTTTTACACTACCTGCCAAATAAAGATTATTTTGGAAATGATGAAATATATTATCAAATTGAAGATGGCAATGGCGGCATAGCGGAAGCAAAGGTGCTGGTCACTGTTGTCGAACGTTCATCCCCCTGGTTCGTCTGGGGCGACATCGGCTTTGCCAGTGGTTCCAGTAGTAAAAGCGAGCTCGATCAGGACTTTGCCTCCGCGGGAATAAACGCCACTACCACATCACTGGATATCGATCGTATGACTGGCCAGCTTGGCATGGGTTATCAACTCAATGAAAATTGGCTCTTTGAATTGGGTTATGCAGATCTGGGCGAAGTGGCAATGTCTTTAGATGCAGTAGCTCCCGATCTTAATCAGCTTTATGCTGATGTCGCAGGTGTGCATCCGTTGTCAGCCAGAGGTTACCAGGGTGTCGTTCAATACCAATTGCCATTGTCGGAAGACATTGACTATTTTGCTAGATTTGGATACTGGCTATGGGATTCTAAATACACAACTTTTAATGCTATAAAAGTAGGTGGTGATAGTGTTAATGGTAGTGATGTTGTATTCGGATTTGGCGCCTCAATGCGATTGAATCAACGACTCAAGGCCCGTTTAATGTGGCAGCGATATGCAATCGATTCTGAAGATATCGATCTGATATTGTTAGGCATGGCATATCAAATATTTTAAATTAGAAATCTTAAATGTGTATCTGTAATTGAAGCGAAACTTGAGCTGCGGTATCTGAAAAGTAATTCCTCTTTATGGGTTTTGATTCGGCTTATTGCAAGGGTATGTGGGCCAGGCTGAGAAGGCCCATACCGAGAGATTAGTTTTTTATATATCCCTCGTATCAAAGTGGACTGCGGCATTAACGAGCATCCAGGGAGCTTCTCAAGTTGGTACCAGGATATCGATGAGCTCGCACTCGTTGAAAGCAATTTGCCGAAACTTACACGATTATCGGTACGAGGTTAGAGCCCTTACAAAACGCGGGCTCAGGAATAGGGTGATTTCCGTCAGAAAAAGTTTGTCTAAGGATTCCACCTTAGGCTGGAAAATAATTTAGTAAGACTCGAGAATTTTGCTGGAAGGAAATGGCTGAAAGTCGCGTAGTTAGTGGCGACCCAGAGACTATTAGTCCACCGATCTCATGCCGAAAATAGTCGTAAGCGATTGAAAGGTAACGAAAAAAGTGGTGGGCCCGGGAGGACTTGAACCTCCGACCAATGGATTATGAGCCCACCGGCCTCAGCTGAGGAAACATTTTACACTGGGGTCAATCCCCGTCGTTCAAATTATTACCCTTGAACGGCGGGTCAGAGTTCCCAACCGCGCCATTGAAGCGGGCATCGTCACCGAGTAACAGGAAACCAATTGCGCGTCGACATTGTTTCAACTTGCCCCCAGGCATTGGCCGAATAAATTCGGCCCTACAGGCCTTTTACCAGGTTGAGGACTTCTTTGCTGATTGCGCGGGTACCCATGTCGCCACCCGATTCCACGGGGCGAATTCTATTTTCGGAATAACCCCGGGATACTGCGGCGTCGATCAGCTCTGCGGCATCGCCCAGGAACGGCTTGTCGAGCTTGTGCGCAAGGTAATCGAGCATCAGTGCGCCGCTGAGAATTGCCGCCAGCGGATTGGCCTTGTCCTGCCCGATGATATCGGGAGCGCTGCCATGGGCGGGTTGGAACATGCCGATCTCATCGCCAATTTCCCCACAGGCCGCCATCCCCATTCCGCCGACCAGGCCAGCGGCCAGGTCGGAGAGGATGTCACCGAACATGTTTTCGCTGACCAGGACATCGAATTCCCAGGGTTTGCGGATCAGGTCGAGGGCCTGGGCGTCGACGTAGTTGTAGCCGGTTTGTATGTCGGGGTAGTGGGGCGCAATTTCGTCATATATGCGCCGAAAAAATGCCATCGAGTTAAATACGTTGGCCTTGTCGACGCAGGTAAGCAGGCCCTTGCCGCCGCGTTGCTTGCGTTTGCGGGCTAGCTCGAAGCCGAATCGATGCAGTTTTTCGGTGGTCTTGCGCGTTATCCTCAATACGTCGCGAACCTCGTCGTTATTGACGATCTGGCTTCTACCATGCACCGCGGCGGAGTAGAACAGTCCTTCGCTGGATTCCCTGAGGATAACCAGGTCGATATCCCCGGCACGGGGGTCGGCGAGGGGTTGCGGCGCGTTAGCATAAGCCTTGACCGGGCGTACGCCGGCGTATAACTGGTAACGTTCGCGTAGTCTTAAATGTGGGGATATTTCGGTGCCATCCTGGTACCTGATAGTCGGCAATCCTATGGCCCCGAGGAATATGGCATCGGCTTCCCCCGCTGCCTTTTCACCGCCGGGCTCGATGTCGATACCCTGATCGCGATAATATCCAGCGCCCGCCGATATTTCTTTATAATGCAGTCGGATGCGACCGACCCGGGATAGAGCGGTATCAATAATCGCCATGGCCGCATCGATGACATCGATACCGATGCCATCTCCCTTGATCAGCGCAATTTCAATCTTTGCCTGAGCCATAGTCCGAATAGTCGGGGCCTACGCCGGTCTCAGCCCTACCCTGGAATAAATCTGCACATGCCTGATGCAGGCTAACGGACAGCTTGGTCATGCCGGGTTGCTTCCAGAGGCAAAAATCCAAGATAGGTTATTTCAGGCGAAATAGCGAGTCCTGCCGATGGGCAAGACCCTGGTGCATTACGCAGGCCAGGTCTGTTACTCTCGTCCTTGCGTTTGACAATAAAATGTATGGGCTAATCCGACAATGAAACTATCTGAATACGCGGATCTCGACGCAATGGCGCTGGCGGCGGCGATGCGGCGCGGTGACTATTCACGCAAGGAGGTGATCGAGTGCGCGATCGATGCGATCGAACAGTTGAATCCACGGCTCAACGCGGTGGTGATGAAGAATTACGAGAATGCCCTGGCAACCGCTGACTCGACCTTTAACGGTCCCCTTGCGGGCGTTCCCTTCCTGATCAAGGACGTCAATGTTTTTACGCGGGATATGCCGACTACATTTTCCTGTCGTTTCTTCGAGGGTGTAGACGCGCGTCCCGACAGCGAAATCGTGCGCCGTTGGCGCGACGCGGGGCTGGCGATACTGGGTAAAACCAATACCCCTGAATTTGCCGAAGACTATGTCTGCGAGCCGACCTTCCGGGGGCCGACACTGAACCCCTGGGATGTGACCATGACCACCGGCGGCAGCAGTGGCGGTGCCGGTGCCGCGGTTGCCTCGGGCATGGTAGCGATCGCTCACGGTACCGATCTGGGGGGTTCCATTCGCATTCCCGCAGCCTGTTGCGGAGTCTATGGCTTCAAGCCGACTACCGGGTTGAACCCGGTTGATTTTTCCCACGCGGAACTCTCCAGCGGCTTCAACTCGGACCACGTGCTCACCCGCTCGGTGCGCGATAGTGCGGCCGTCCTCGATATCACCGCAAAGCCCATCCTGGGTCACCGTTACCAGGTGACTGGAAAGGTAGCCTCTTTTCTCGAATGCCTGCAGGATCCGGTGCCAGGTCTGAAAATTGGTGTCTGTAGCAAAACGCCAGGCGGTGAGCAAACGCCGCCACGCCAGCGGGATGCAGTAGAGCGGGTCAGCAGGCTGCTCGCCGAAAATGGCCATGACATCGTCGAATTCGAATATCCCGGCGATCTGGATTTTGGTAGCTGGATCGATATATTGTGGATGTTCGACCTGGTCAATGAGATGGAACAGCGTATTCACCAGGTCGGGCGCAGGCCGCAGCCGAATGAACTGGAAGCATTGACGCACTATATTCTCGAGCGCATCGGTTCCAGCAGCGCGATGGAACACTACCACGCGCGTTTAAACGCACACCAGAACAGTGTCAGGATGATGCAATCGATGGCCGACCTGGATTTGATACTGACTCCGTCGACGGGCAGCGACCCGGTGGCAGTGGGAAGTTTCGATAGTCGCAGCGCAGCCTTCAATTATGAACAATGGAGTGAGATGGGTTCCGCATTTGCCCCATTTTCTTTTATTTGTAATATGACAGGCCAACCGGCGGCATCGCTACCGGTATTCCTGGCCGACGACGAGCCGCCCTCTGCGGTGCAGTTGGCGGGGCATATCGGACAGGATCACCGGGTGTTGCAGGTTTCGGCGCAGCTGGAGCAGATTCTTAACTGGCAAGATTGCCGTCCACCCATTTGGATCGGAGACTAGCCCGGCCAGTCTTCACCCTCGGTGTAACGCGTACCGCGATGTCCTTTTTTCGCGACTGGCGTCAGCAGGCGTTCACCCGGGGCCTCGACGATAATCAGGATACGGGGTTTGCCCGAGTTGGGATTGGTAGCCCCGGTCACGAACTTTCGAATCCTGAGCCTGCCATGCAGCTGGTCATTGAATATGGTATAGACGAAATCTCCCGGCTTGAGCCGTTTCGGCTCGAGCCCGGCCATGTGGAATTCATATTCGCTGCGACTACCGTCGTAGAGGGAGTCCAGGGTCTCGACGCCTGCTTTTGCCGGAATGGTTTTGGTGATGCCGAAGCTCATGCCGCTATTGTCTTATATCGGGGCATACCGATCCAGCGGGTTTTGCATATTCCGGCAACTGCTAAAAGCAGGCGATTTTTCAGGCAATACGCCCCTATCGGGTGCGTCGGCGTAAACACCGCGCGGTAGGGCCGGGGCCGAAAGCGCCGTCGTCGGGCTCCCGGCCTCGCGCTTCCTGTGACGGCCTGCGAGGTGGGCAAGGTCGAAATTTATTGTTCCTGAGTGGCGGTAACAAACCGAAACTCATCTCGAACTTATTTACTGTACCTATGCAATTGGAGT
>SMVB01006367.1_pt1 | contig 13089 bp, 19 predicted proteins | sample 2456461 | NCBI WGS metagenome assembly SMVB01 (sample SAMN11095934, study PRJNA526329) | marine sediment metagenome | biome: Marine sediment; feature: Surficial sediment; material: Deep marine sediment; isolation source: Hadal surficial sediment | place: Pacific Ocean | collected 2014-05 | depth...
CAATCGCTGCCTATGAAAAACGGCGTTCCTATGACTTTTGGAGCGTCAAAAGTAGAGCGTAATGCCTGGAATCTTATCAAGATAACTTATGTAGAATGTGACCATATTAGAGATATAGCAGAAAATAAGGTGGGGTTTTAATCATGGCAGACTTAAAAACTATTTGGGATGATTTACACAGTATAGATGTAAGCAAACATACAGAGAAGAAAGGAAATTTAACATACCTTTCGTGGGCTTGGGCTTGGGGTGTTTTAATGGAGCATTACCCTGAGTCTACTTATTCGATGGGTGACGTTATTTTTCTTGATAATGGCAGTGCTGAAGTATGGGTAACAGTGAATATACATGACCATAAAAGAACTATGTGGCTACCTGTTATAGACTATAAAAACAAAGCTATTATTAATCCTGACTCAATGGCTATCAATACAGCTAGAATGCGTTGTTTAACTAAATGTCTGGCAATGTTTGGCTTAGGTCACTATATCTATGCTGGAGAGGACTTGCCTACAGATGCCAATACAAAGCCTTTTACAGCAGATCAAGAAAAGAAATTTCATTCCTTGAAGGATGAAGAGAAAAGTTTAGATTTCTTCTTGTTCACTAAATCAATTCAAGAAACAGCCTATGAAGCCCTATTCAACTCTTTTCCTAAAGACAAGATGAAACACAAGGCTAAATGTAATGAACTTGAGAAGGAAGGCGCTGCCTCTCTAGTTGATGTTATCGATAGAGTTACCGAGATGGTTAACAATGATGACCCAGCTTTTAATGAGGAGTTCGTGGGATTAGAAGAATACAAGAAATACATCGCAAGCCGATTAGATAAAGAAATATTAACTAAAATGAAATCAATGAATAAGGGGTAAATTATGTCTATAGAAAGATGCTCAGAATGTGAAAGTAGTATAGATACAGACTTTGAAGAAGGTCACTACAGCATAGATAATAAATTTACGTGTGAAGATTGTATGATTAAGCCTTTGGATGAGCTTTTTGAAAACCCATTAGGTCAAATTGACGATTTTATAAGGGGTATAAAATGAAGATAATAGAGTGGCTTGGGCTAGCTCAAGAAGCTAAAGAGTTTAGTATAGTTTTGGTTTCAACTGAGAACAAAATACATAAAAACGATATTGAAACTTTATCGATAAACATAAATTTATACACTCAGTTTGCAATAGAAGCCCATCGGATTAAATCTAAAGGCAGGCATCATTACAGTGCTAGAACGATTATAGAGTTTTTAAGGCATGAAACTGCGATACATGACAACAATTTAGATTTTAAAATAAATAATAATATAGCTCCATTGCTTGCTAAAGTTAGCATGTTGATGTTTCCAGAGCTGAAAGGGTTATTTCACACTAGAGATCAGAGGGCGGCATAAGATGAGCAATTTAAATCAGTGTAATTTTATAGGGCGATTGGGAAACGAACCTGAAACTAGGTTTACTCAATCAGGAAAAGCAGTAACAAATATAAGTATTGCTATCAGTGAAAAGTACAAAGATAAGAACACAGGACAGCAAGTAGAAAAGACTGAATGGGTAAAAATTGCCGCCTTTGATAAGCTTGCAGAAATCATGCAAGAGTACTTAAAAAAGGGGGATTTAGTGTATATAAATGGTAAAATGAGGACTAATAAATATCTCGATAAAGACGGTAAAACCTGCTATTCAACAGAGATAATAGCTAATCAAATGCAGATGTTAGAGGGTAAAGGGGAAAGCTCAAAACCCAAAGTATCTGTCAATAATTCTAGCGGTGTAACTGTTGGCGACAATGTAATTCAGGTAAATAATAATTTAGATGACTTTGACGACGACATCCCTTTTTGATGGCTATCATTTTAAAGAACACATAGGCGGCCTTTCACCGTCTACCCCGTGGAGGCCCCTGCCATTGTGTAAAGTGGGGCAATTAATTTAAGAGGAAAACATGAAGCCTGAAACGAGCCCAATAAAAATGATGCCGCCTAATAGCTTAGATAGTTTTAAAAAGCTTTTGGCAATAGTTATTAAGCGGGAAGGGTCCATAAAAAAAGGTTGCAAAAAAGTGGGGATATCGCATCAAACGCGGCTTAAACTTTTGAAAGAAAACAAGCTTTCAAGCATGACAGCTAGAAAGATAATAAAAACTTACGAGGGTTAACATGTATAAATTCGGTGCAAGGTCACAACAAAAACTAAATACCTGTCACAACGACATACAGGAGGTTTTAAACGAAGCCATACAAATAATAGATTTTACAGTTTTATGCGGTCATAGAGGCCAGAAGGAGCAAAATGACCATTTTCATGCGGGTAGGTCAAAGGTTCAATATCCAGATTCCAAGCATAATTCAATGCCTAGCATAGCTGTAGATGTAGCTCCCTATCCGATTGATTGGAATAATATAGAGAGATTTGCTCAATTAGGCGGGATTATCAAAGGAATAGCGCATAGCAAAGGTATTAAAATACGATGTGGATTTGATTGGGATGGTGACGGAGATATCACAGATCAAAGCTTTATGGATTGGCCGCATATCGAGCTTATTAAATGATGGATAAACTAGAATTTAAAGGGGTAACAGTGGAGCCTCTAAAAGAAGATTATCTTATAACAAATGAGTTTGGTGATATAGCAGTAATAACAGAAGAAGAACTAGAGCTATTATTTGAAAAGGCTCTAAATGATTATATAACTAAGATAGTGTAATAATAGATTTAATTAATACACTACCTTTTTAATTAAGGGGTATCAGTGAGCCTACTTAAACCAATAGACAAGGAGCTTAACCCTTGCATAAACAAGTGCTGCCCTAACCTTAAAACGTGCTTAGGGTGCGGTAGAAACGAGCTAGAGCGCCTAGAATGGGCATCTTATAGCGATTCTAAAAAACGTAGGATAAGCAAGGCTAACAATGACCACGAAAAAAAAACAAATATTGAAACTAACATGCTCAAGATGCCAGGTTAAGATAACAACTAACCGATATGGCCACACTAAAGACTTTGGCAATGTGACCTATCAAAATAAAACTATTTGCCCGAATTGCAAAAAACAAGGGAGCTTAATAATAGTGAATGTTTAACTTTTATCAAAACGTGCTAGAATAAACATAGGGATAAGCCCTAAACCCTTAGAGGGTAATCAAACAAAAGGTATAGAGATGCCTGATTTAAAAAAAGTAGTCGGTGAGGATTTTGTAGTAGAAGAAGTTATATTAAAAGAGTCTACAACTAAAAATACAAAATCACAGACAATAAGAAGAAAAACTACTCAATGCATTGTATTAGAATGCGGCCATAAATATAAAATAACGGATGTTTACAAGAAGCGTAAGCAAAAAAGAATGCAATGCTCGTACTGCGAGAGAGAGGCAAAATAGAGATGCCTAAGCTAACAGCAAAGCAAGAAATGTTTTGTAGAGAATACCTAATTGATCTGAATGCCAAACAAGCCGCTATTCGTGCGGGTTATAAAGAAAACAGTGCTAAAGAGCAAGGGTGTGAAAACCTAACCAAACCTAACATTCAAGAGTATATTCAAGAACTTAAGAAGCCTAGAGAGGAAAAGCTTGGAATTGATGCTGAATGGGTACTTAAAAGAGCTTTAAGGATAAACGATAAATCTCTTGAAGAAGATGATAATGGAGAATGCTCAAACTTAGCAGCGGCTAATAAATCTCTAGAGTTAATTGGAAAGCATATAAGCGTAGATTGTTTTAATAATAACTTAAAAGTATCAGCGGATATAAAACTTACTGATATGTCGGATGAGGATTTAGATGCGGAGCTAGCTAGTCTTGATAACTAGAGAGCAGAAGATAAGAAAGATAGAGCTGCTCAGAGAGAAAGATAAGAGAGCCAAGGAAATAGCCTACCTAACCCAATACAATACCCTTTATGATTGGCAGCACCGTTTTAATGCTGCTACAGCCACGTTTAGAGCTTGCTTGCTTATGGCGGCAAACCAAGTAGGAAAGACCCGAACAGGAACCACCATTGATGCCTTTCATGCTCTTGGTGATTATCCCGAAGATTGGGATGGGCATATATTTGAAAAGGCCCCTGTTATATGGATATTGGGCTTTTCAGGTGAGAAGACTAGAGATTTATTGCAAAATCCATTGTTTGGTAGGTTTGTAAACGGATCATTTGAGGGGGGATTAATACCATCGTCAAGGATTGTAGATCATAAAACCATGTCAGGAACTACGGGAGCAATGAGAGAGGTCCGGGTAAAACACTCTACAGGCAAGGTATCCACTGTAAAATTTTGGTCATATTCTCAGGGGCAACATGCCCTAATGGGAGATGTTATTGATTGGTATCACATTGACGAAGAGCCCAAAGATAAAAATATTATTCCACAGGTCCAAACCCGAACAGCTAATGGTGATGGTGGTTTGGGTGGTAGAGGTATTATGACATTTACCCCAGAGAATGGACGAACAGAGGTAGTTGTTAAGTTTATGGACAATCCTACCGAGTATGAGTATATGCAAAGGGCTACTTGGGATGATGCTCCACATTTAACGGATGACATGAAAGAGGCTTTACTATCTATTTACCCAGAATGGCAACGGGATATGAGAACTAAAGGCTTACCGTTAATGGGGGCGGGGCTTATCTTTGATATTGGTGATAATTCAATCAAGTGCAATCCTTTTGAATGCCCTGCTCACTGGTATGTTATCAACGGGATGGATTTTGGATGGGATCATCCACAGGCCCACATTCAGTTATGGTGGGATAAGGATACGGATACTTTCGTATTAGCTAGAGCTTGGAAGAAATCAAAAGCTATTCCTGAAGTTGCTTGGGGAGCAACTAAAGAATGGGCTGCTGGCGTACCTACCGCATGGCCTCATGATGGTTTGCAAACTGAAAAAGGATCAGGCAAAGAGCAAAGGGCTTATTATGAGGAGGCTGGTTGGGAAATGCTGCATGATCACGCGACATGGCCAGATGGGGGAAATGGGGTAGAGGCTGGCATAGTTGAAATTTACCGACTTATGGAGCTTGGAAAGTTTAGAGTATTTGATTATTTGCATGAATGGTTTGCTGAAAAGCTTAATTATCATCGTGACGACAATGGAAAAATCGTTAAAATTCAAGATGATTTGTTGAGTGCTACACGATATGCGTATATGATGCGAAGACATGCAATTATGAAATGTGATATTGATTCAGAAGAAGAACACCAAGATGATTATAGAGAATCTAATTCGGGCGGCTATTAATGGATAAGACAAAATCGTTAACTAAATTTTTAAATGATAATATTTTTAATGATATCGATAAGATAATAGGGCTGTCTGAATTGCGCTCACTTATAAAATGGGTGAACAAAGAATTTCTCAACGGATCGGCTTTGCATATTATTTTAGAAGATGGTAATTACGAGGATGGCCATCTTGAATATTGCAAATCTTCATTATTAGCTGGTGATTATGACAAAGAAAGCAAACTAATTGGGAACGCCCTTACTGAAGATGAAAAGAATAAAATGCTGCGACTGATTGAATTAATGGAGCCGTTAACCGAGCAAGAAAGAGAAATGATTGATTCTGGAAATGTAATTACTGAAGAGTTGTTTGACACTCTCTACAATAAGGTGGTTCAAGCTGCATAATGGCTATTAAAAAACTCCTAAAACTAATCAAGACAGTCAATATAGCTGATACCATCGCTAAAAAGCAGGGCGGTGAGAATGAGCTAATGATGATCGGTCAAGATGTCATAAAGGGATTTGATGTTGATTGGGCTTCAATGGATGAATGGAAAGAGGATATTGATAAAGGTTTAGAGTTAATCAAACCTGCGAAAGGTTCAAGGAGTGAGCCGTGGCAAGGAGCAGCGAATCATAAAACACCATTGCTAATCGAGGCAAGAATTAAATTTGGTGATAGAGCATCGGAAGAGTTGCTTGCTACTAGCAATCTAGTTAAAGCTAAAGTAATAGGAAAAGACCCAGATGATGCCAAAGCTGATAGGGTGGAGCGTGTCGAAACAGTAATGAATTGGCAATTAACTGTAGAAGCTGCAAGTTGGGTAGAAGAGCAAGAAAAGCTACTTTACAACGTAGCAGACCAAGGACATATTTTTAAGAAAACGCTATTTGATGCCTCGCTAGGTCATAATGTATCAGAGGTAATAAGCTATCCTAACTTTGCTATCAATCAAGCAACAAAAACATTAGATAGTGCATTAAGGTTTACTCAAAAAGTATTTAAAACGCCGAATGAGATTGTAGAAATGATCAATTCCGGTATTTGGCGGGATATAGATATAGAGTTTGGGGCTTTGTCCACTTCTAATGACGATAGTATAGAAAAAACAGCATCAGAAGATGATTTAACAGAATTCTTTGAACAGCAAACATTGCTTGATCTTGATGGTGATGGTTATCAAGAGCCCTATATTGTAACTGTACACGCGGCATCTGGCACTGTAATGAGGATTAAATCGCAAATATCATTAGATGGTATATTTGTTCGTGATGATGATGGGGTAACTTTATCAGTCGATAAGCTCATTTTAAAAGATGAGAATGGTGATTTTGTACTTGATGAAAATGAAGAAATACAATTAATTGAACCAGAAAAGAAACGAATCATAGTTAAAATTTCAAGAGATGAGAATCTAGTCAGTTATTCATTCTTAACTAACCCACAATCAGAGTTTTTGAGCGTTGGTTATTTCCATCTTTTAGGCTCTTATGCTCAAGGAATAAATACCACCACAAACCAACTACTTGACGCTGGAACATTAGCAAACTTGCAGACAGGTTGGCTTGCCAAGGGATTTAGAAAAAAAATGGGCGATATGAAGATGGGGCCAGGTACTTGGCATCAAACCAATTTAAGCGCCCAAGAGTTGCAAACTGGGATTTTACCTGTTCCTTTCAAAGAACCTTCGGGAACGCTGTTAAATCTAAATCAAGGTTTAATGAATGAGGCTCAAAGATTATCATCAACTACTGATCTAGGCTCAGTTCTTGGCACTAATACGCCGGCGGCTACTACACTAAGCTTAGTGCATGAACAACAGCAATCGGTTGGGGCTATAATTCTTAGAATGTATCGCTCGATGTGCAAGGAATTTGCCATTTGGTATCGTTTAAATGCAAAATTTATGGACCCAGAGCAATATATGATTTTGGTTGATGACCAAGAAGCAAATCCTTTTGTCGATTTCAATACTCAAGATATGGATATTGTACCGAGCGCAAACCCAAGGAACAGCAGCAAAATACAAAGAATACAAAAGGCCCAAGCAGAATTATCCGTCATGCCTCAAATAGAACAAACCGGAGGCAATGCTAAAGAGGTTGTAGAGTCGTATTTAGAGGCTATTGGTAGTGAGAATTTAGAGCAGATTTATCCAGAGCTTACAGAAGAGCAGCAAGTAGCAGCTCAGAAAGAGCAAGAACGACAAAAACAACTACAAGAAATGCAAGTTGTAGTTCCTTTAGAGGCTCAGGCGGCGCTAGGTCGTGCAGAGGAGCTAAAGGCTAAAGCTAGAGTGCTAGAGGCTCAGGCTAATCTAATGAAGACACAGGCAGAAACAGGGCTGACTATAGCCAAAACAGGAACAGAGAGAGCTAAAACAGAGCTGACTATAGAAAAGGCAGAGACAGAAGCCACTAAGAACGCCACAAGTATTGTGGGAACAGAGTTAGATATAGAGAAAGCAAAGCGCGAGGCTGAGCTAGTAAATATTGACAGAGGTCAAAATAATGGAAATAACCCAGAGCCAAATACAGGAATGGTTTAGTAGTCCCGTATCAAAGTACTATTTCGATACAGTCAAGGACGCAATTGAATCCTACAAATCAAAACCCCGCTACATTCCCCGCGATATCAATGGAAATATTATAACCGCGACCGCTTGCGCGTTAGAAAATGCACATATCCAAGGAGCAATTGAAGCCTTCGAGGAAATTATAAATTTAAAAGGGGAGATGATAGATGAACTTGATACCTAAAGGAGATCACATTTTAGTCAAGCTAGTTGAGGTCGAGGAAAAATCAGCGGGTGGGATTATAATGGGAACTCCTAACGAGTTAAACAGGGAGCAGGCTGGCCAATTTATAGCAAAAGTTGAGGAAATAGGGCCATTTGCATTCTCAGAATGGGAATGGGATGATTTAGACGATACCTTGCAGGCGCGTTGCAATAATTATGGCGTAAATGTTGGTGATACTGTTGTATTTCATAGATATGACGGCTTACAAATAGCTTTAGATGAGTATAAAAATCATAGATTAATACCTAGCAATTGCATCATTGGCAAACTGGAGAAATAAAATGGCAGAAGCAGAGAAAACAGAGGAATTAGGCGGCTTGGGTGAGGGTGAGGCTACCCTACTTGAAAATGATGGTCTTGATAATAATGAAGATTTAGACCTAGGCGACCAAATGCCTGATGTTGAGAGACAAGCTAGGGACCAAGGCTGGCTACCTAAGAATGAATTTAAAGGAAATCCCGACGATCATAAAAGCGCAAAGCATTATGTGGAATGGGGAGATATGAAAGGAAGTATAAAAACAATTAAAAATCAAATGACCCACCAGAAAAAAAGCTATGAAGATCAAATTGTTAATCAAAACATATTGCACAAAGCTGATACAGAAAGGCAGCTTGCAGAGGTTAAAGCTCAATTAGTAACGGCTATTGATGATGGTGATACAACAGCGGCTACAGCTTTGGCAGAAAAACAATCAGAGTTAAACATTCAAAAGAACAAGTTAGAGAATGTTCAAACTGATGCAGGGGCTAATGATGTTGAGATTATGCGATTAGAATGGGAAGCTGAAAACCAATGGTTTTTTGACCAAAATGATCCAAGGGTAGCGGCGGCTCATTCAGCCTATGATTTAGCTATTAGAAAAGGTGGAACTCCAGAAGAAGCCTTTGCAGCGGTCGATGATAGGGTGTCAAAGATGTCGGGCAAGCCTAAGATTAATCAAAACAGATTAAATCCTTCTGATACAGCTACCAGTACAGGGGGCGGGAACCGTGGAACAAAAGCTCGGAAAATAACAATGAATGATGTCACTCCTAAAGAAATGCACATGAGAGCGGCTTTCCCTGATGGAGAGTCAGGAGATAAGGTATTTTTGAAGGCCATTGAAAATAGCAGGAAAGGAGTTTAATTATGAAAAAGACAGTTAAAAATACAGTTAAAAAAGATATTACAAAAAAAACACCAAGCCCAAGCCCAAGGAAGAAGCGTGTTCCTATGAATTCAACGCAAGGAGGGGATACTACTCCAATTGAAGCGCGTGATAAAAACTTTCACTATAGGAAATGTGCGGATTATGGCAAAGGTAAAATCCAACAATACCTTGATGCTGGGTATGAATATGTTTGCCATGAGGGTACTAATGATAAAATAGTATATCCTGGGGGCCATAAACGATGGTTAATGAGAATACCTATGGATCTTTATTTAGAGGATCAGCTTGCAAAACAGCAAAAAGTCATTGATACTAATGCAAAAGCAAGGGCAGAACACGCATCTATTAAAGGTGGTGCTGTACCTGATTATATACCGGGTAAACAGTCGAACGTAATAACAACAGACGGTTTATCATAGTCTAGCCAGCGAGTTAGTCAGAACAAGGGTTTGAATCCTTCGCGCCGATAGTTAGAAAACTGTTTAGGGTGGGAAAATAGAAGCAATAGATTAGCCGTAAAGGTTGATTAAATTGCATTTGTTTTTTTATTTTAAATTATAACTATAGGAGTGTTTATTATGGCTGGCTTACGGCTTACTAAAACACAAGGCGCTTCAGGGTATACAGGAAAGGTACAAACATTTGCCTTCCTAGCTGCTGATGCAAATCAAATGGCTGTTGGTGATGCGGTTATCGTTTCTGGTACTGCTAATGCTGATGGCGTTGCGGCTATAACACGCGCAGCAGGTTCAACGGGAACTGCGGTAACAGGCGTAATTGCTGGTTTTGCTCCCGATCTATCAAACTTAGAGCTTAAAGGTCGGACTGCATCAACAGATCGATTATCACAAGTTCAAGTTGATCCAAATGCACTTTATGAAATTGAAATTGGTTCAGTTTTAGCTGTCACCGATGTAGGTGCAAATTTCTTACTTACTGCAAATGCTCCAACCGTTTCGGGTAATTCTGTTACCTCCGCGATGGTATCAGGTGCGGCAGATGCAGCGGGTCCACTTAGACTGATTGACTTAATACCCCCTACTGATGGCACAGCTTTAGGCGCTGTTGGTAATCTTGGGTTATTTAGCATAATCCGTTCACAACAAACTAACTTAACAGGAGTATAGTCATGACAGTTATAACTACTGGTAATGAAGCGCGTATGCTCCAAGAGGGCTTAAATGCCGTTTGGGGTGATGAGTATGATTCGCACGTAAAGCAATATGATAAAATCTTTGATACATACGACAGTAAAAAAGCTTTTGAGCAAGATCAACAATGGGAAGGCTTCGCGCTTGCCCCGGTCAAGCCAGAAGGTGATTCTATTGCTTATGACACTCAAACAGAGGGTATTTCTCCAAAATATCCTGCGCTTACTTATGGTAAGGGTTTTATTGTTACTGAAGAAGCGAGAGAAGATAATCTTTATGGTGTTTTCAATCGTAAAGCAGGCGCATTAGCTTTTTCAATGAATCAGACTAAAGAGGTTGTAGGTGCTAACGTGCTAAATAACGGCTTTAATCCTGCATTCACTATGCAAGACGGTGATGGACTAGCTTTATTTAGTTTGGTTCATCCGAATGGTCCTACAGATGCAGGTACTTATTCTAACCGTTTGACTGTTGATTCAGACTTAACAGAAACAGCTTTAGAGGATATGTTGATTCAGATTAACGAAGCAACCGATACCCGAGGGCTAAGAATTGCATTGGCTGGAACCCGTTTGGTAGTTCCTCCTTCGTTGATGTTTGAGGCAGAGAGAATTTTAGGCTCTACTTTGCAAAATGATACCGCAAACAATGCAATCAACGCTATGAAGACTATGCAGTCTTTACCCGGCGGTTTTACTACAAATAACTTTTTGACTGATAACGATGGTTGGTATGTAAAAACTAACGCTCGTGAAGGCATGAAGTATTTCACACGTAGAGCGGCTAAGTTTGAGCAAGATATGGATTTCGGAACTTCCAATATGGCATTTAAATCTACTGAGCGTTATAGCTACGGTTGGACAGATGCCCGAGGAATGTACGGGACTCCAGGCGCATAAAAACTGGGGGCTTCGGCCCCCTTTTTCTTTATTTTATAATGTCCTTGGTTGGTCAGTTTCGGTTCGATTCCGTTAGGCATTGGAGCAATATAATGAGAACAACTAAATACCCAAATGGCATAGAGTCCTTTCTTGTTGATAATGATGCAGAGGCTAAAAATTCAGCTTATACAGTAGTTATTACAACTGATTCAGGAAAAACTTTTACAAATGGCGAGACTGATGGAGTAGTTTTTACGCTTCCTGGAATCGAAATTGGAAATACAATCACATTTATCAATACGGCTCCTTATGGCCAAGCAGATTTAACAATAAGCCCTGATGCATCAGATGGGATAACTTACATTAATGATAGTACTGACGATAAAGATTTAATACTAACTAAATCCACCTCAAATACTGGCGATTATGTCACTCTTGCATCTTTGGATGGTGTTGTAGCTTGGCAGGTAGTTGATGTTCGTGGTGTTTGGACTAAAGAACCGTAAGGAGAGTATTAAATGGCAACTCCAGTAAATGTTGATTTTGATCTAGCAAATGCAGGGACAAAAACTATAATCTTAAATAGGTGGGGTTATCCTTCTTATTCTGCCCAAGTAAGCGCGGGAAGTGCTTTGGTTGAGGGTACACTTCAACGAGAGAACAGAGGTGAGACTCCAGTTTGGTTTACTTTAGACGATACAGCCGGAACTGCATTAACAGCAGTAACGAGCGGTATAGTCGATATTCAAAACAGCCCCTTAGAGGCAATCCGCATTACTGCAACAGGCGCTACAGTTGGCCGAGTTATGCAAACTGGCGGTTAAAATAGGGGTCAATAATGACTGATATAAATGGCGATCCTTATACGGTATTAACTAATTTATCAGTTGATAGATTATTGGTTAATGGCTCACCGGTAGCGGGAGGAGCGGCGGCGGGTCCAAATGATTCGGTACAATTTAACTTAAGTGGAAATTTCACTGGTGACGCTTCTTTTAAGTGGGATAATACTGGTAAAGTTTTATCAGTAATTGGATCCATTACAGCCACATCAATTAACGGAATATCTTTAACAACTGGCGGCTCTGTAGATGATTCGCTTAGAGGCGATGGCACATATCAAACAATCACAGCAGGAGCCGATACACAGCTACAATTTAACAACTCTGGCTCTTTGGCAGGTTCGGCCAATCTCACTTGGGACGGGCTTGTATTAGCTGTGACGGGTGGAATTACAGCCACTACATTCAATAGTATAGCTTTGACAAATGGTGGTGCAGGAAATAACTATTTAGATGATTCTGGTTCTTATTCTCCGGCCACTGCTGGTCCTGCTGGTGCAAATACTCAAGTACAATATAATGATGCTGGAACATTAGGAGCAGATGCCAATTTTACTTGGGATGGTTTTACGCTTTCAATAACAGGAGCGGTGATAGGTACAACATTTAACAGTGTTGCTTTAACCAATGGCGGGAGCGTTGTTAATTTGCTTAGAGAGGATGGTACATATAATCCTTTGGCGTGGGGAGAGATTTCAGGAACATTATCTAATCAAATTGATTTACAGGTTGAGCTAGATGCTAAAAAGAATGATTTTGCAGAAAATACAGCATTTAATAAGAACTTTGGCACTAGCGCGGGAACGGTTTTAGAGGGAAATACTGTTTTAGGTGGGGCTGTTGATAGCGTTACGGGTGATGGTGTTGGTGGTACTGCTGTTAATCCGGTGATGAGCTTTCCTGTTCCCAGTGATATCGGCTTGGGCAATGTTGACAATACAAGTGATGCAAATAAACCAGTAAGCACAGCCCAGCAAACCGCTTTAAATCTAAAGCTGAATTTATCAGGCGGCGCAATGACTGGCCCAGTTACAAG
>SMVB01427923.1_pt1 | contig 13089 bp, 10 predicted proteins | sample 2456461 | NCBI WGS metagenome assembly SMVB01 (sample SAMN11095934, study PRJNA526329) | marine sediment metagenome | biome: Marine sediment; feature: Surficial sediment; material: Deep marine sediment; isolation source: Hadal surficial sediment | place: Pacific Ocean | collected 2014-05 | depth...
AGATTTTACTGAGAATCGTTGCACAGCGCGCTGAATGGCGCCCAAACGGCAGGATCGGGACTCAAGCGGTCTTGGAGTGCCGCCAGCGGTGGCCAATCGGCAGGTCGGTTGCGGCAGCGCCCGCAGGGGTAGGGCCTGCTTCAGGACTTGGAGTCGAGTCGCAGCCGGATGCTCCAGTCGAGCTGCTTGAGGTCGAGCGGCTTGCCGAGGTGGTCGGCCGCTCCCAGCCGCAGGCACTCGCGGGCGTCGTCGTCGGATGCGTATCCCGAGATCGTGCAGATCACCCCGACATCGATGTTGTTTTCCTTCATCCGCTTGAGCACCTCATGGCCGTTGACTTTGGGCATATAGAGGTCCATGACGAGGATATCGGGCGGATCGTTGGACATGCGTTCCAGCGCCTCCTCGCCGTTGGCGGCCACTTCGACGTCGAAGCCGCGCCGCGACAGGAAGCGCTGCAACAGGTTGCGGATCGAGGGTTCGTCGTCGACCACCAGGGCACGAATCTTGCCCCCCGCGGCGAGCGATTTCCCGGATTCGGTGAGACGCAGAAACTCCAGCGGCGTGTCGAACTCGACCCCGAGGACGAAGCCGTCCTGGCGACGATCGATGCGGCGGATGACACCCCAGGCGAGCTCCGGCTTCAAGCGCCCGCGGCTGTTGAAAAAGCGGACGATACAGTCGGTTCGAGCGGGGATCTCGTGACCGACCCAGGCGCTCATTCCGCCGCGGCTGACATCGGTGCTGAGGCCGGAGATCGTCTGCGACAGCTGGTCGTCCACCGGCGCGCCGTTGGGGACCACCTGAACCTGAATCAGCAGGGACATCGCGGTCCGCGGAAAACCGCGTCGCTCACGCCCTTCAAATGGCTCGATCATTTACCCGACTTTAACAGGGACCCCGATGGCCGAGAAGCTCGACCTCCTCGGCGGCTGGGGCGGAAGACCCCGCCGATATCGACGAAGTCGCCGGCGGTGGCGCGGCTGCCGTTCAGTCGCCCGATCTCGGTCGCCTCCACGTCCTGGTGGTCGACGACAACGTCATCAACCAGCGTTTGGCTAGTGCCTTGCTGGAGGCGCGCGGTCACACCGTCAAGGTCGTCGGCGACGGCCAGGAAGCCCTCGAGGCGCTGGGAGACGCGTCGTTCGACCTCGTGCTGATGGACATCCAGATGCCGATCCTGGACGGCGTCGATGCAACCCGTTCGATCCGCGCCGGCGAGCAGTGGACCGGCAAGCATGTACCGATCATCGCCATCACCGCGCACGCCATGAAGGGCGACCGGGAGCGCTTTCTCACCGCCGGTATGGACGCCTACGTGTCCAAGCCGGTCGACGCAGCGGTGCTGTTCGAGACCATCGAGCGGCTGCTGCACGGCGGCGATGCCAGTGGGTTACCGCCGATCGAGCCGGCGGCGAACACGGTTCCGGAGGCGCCGGCGCCCGAAGTTCTCGAGGCGCCGGCCGTCGAGACGCCGGTCGACCAGCCACTCGCCGCTGCCGAGAGCCCGGTCGCCACCGCCATCATCGAGGGCGCCGTCATCAACCGCGACGTTGCCCTCGAGAAGCTGGGCGGCGACGCGGATTTGCTCGTCGAGATCATCGATCTGTACCTGGAGGACTCGCCGAAGGTCCTCGACAAGCTTCGTGCTGAGGTCGCCGCCGGGGACGCCGAGGGCATCTGGAAGTCAGCGCACCGGCTCAAGGGCAGCGTTGGCCGAAGTGCTTTCCGAGCTGCGCGCCGAAGTGGCCGGCTGACCGGATCGCATTACTTGTGGGCCAACCCCGCCCGCCCCGCCGGAGTTCTTCTGCACGCTGCTGGCCCCATCATCGCGCCCAAATCGGGGCGCGTCTTGTCCTCACACACCCTCGCGCCCGCCCGCTTCGCTCTAGAGCCCGGATATCTCATCTCCCTTCGTCGCGCCCGCAGCAGGAGGGCGTCGAGATATGCGGGCTAGGAAAAGATCCGCAGCCAGATCTCGAAGAGCCGCTTGACGGTCGGCGTCAGTTTCGTACGGCGCCACTTGTCGGCGGCCTTCTTGATGACCTCGGCCCGGGTCGGATACGGATGGATCGTCGTGGCGATCTTGCCCAGGCCGACGCCGGCGGTGATCGCCAGACATAGCTCGCCGATCATGTCGCCGGCGTGCGGCGCCACCATGGTGGCGCCGAGGATCTTGTCGCTTCCCTTCTTGAGATGGATCTTCAGAAAGCCATCGTCTTCACCCTCGAGGAGGGCCCGATCGACCTCGCTGAAGGGCACCTGCACGGTATCTACTTCGTAGCCGAGATCACGAGCGTCTTGCTCGTAGAGTCCGACGTGGGCGACCTCGGGGCTGGTGTAGGTGCACCAGGGAACGACGAGCTCAGAGCTGCGGGCACGGCCGAAGAACAGCGCGTTCTGGATCACGATGCGGGCCTGAGCGTCGGCAACGTGGGTGAACTTCAAGGCCGAGGCGACGTCGCCGCAGGCGAAGACCTTGGAGCTCGTCGTCCGCAGCCGATCGTCGACCAGCACGCCGCTGCGATCGTATTGGATACCGGCGGCCTCGAGGCCGAGGTTCTCGACGTTCGGAGCGCGCCCGACGGCGACCAGCAACTGGTCGAACGTCCTCTCGTGCCGTTCCCCGTTGCGCTCAAAATGGACCACGATCTCGCCGCCTCGCTGCTCGACCTTGGCGACTTTGACGCCGAGCAGCAGGTCGACCCCATCGGCGCGCATCGACTCCTGCACGACCGCGGCGGCGTCGGGATCTTCGCGCGGAAGGACCTGGTCGGTCATCTCGAACAGCGACACGCGGCTGCCGAGTCGGGCGAAAGCCTGCGACATCTCGGAGCCGATCGGTCCCGCTCCGATGATGCCGAAACACTCCGGCAGGGAGGCCAGCGAAAAAATCGACTCGTTGGTCAGGTAGTTGACCTCGCTGAGCCCGGGGATCGGCGGGGCGGCGGCGCGGCCGCCGGTGGCGATCACGGCGCGCCGGAAGTCGAGCTTTCGGCCGTCGACCTCGATCCGATTGGGGCTGGTGAAGCGTCCCTGGCCGATGAAGACGTCGATGCCGAGGTCGCGAAAGCGGGCGGCGCTGTCGTTCACGCTGATGCCGGCGCGGACGGCGCGCATGCGGGCCATCGCGGCGCCGAAATCGCCGGGGCCCGAGGCGGTGGGGCCGCCGAAATCACCCGGTTGTCGGGCCGCGTGCCAGGCGCGGGCCGCCGCAATGACGCCCTTCGAGGGCACGCATCCGACGTTGAGGCAGTCGCCCCCCATCAAATGGCGCTCGACGAGCGCCACCTTGGCGCCGAGTCCGGCCGCCCCCGCGGCCGACACCAACCCCGCGGTGCCGGCGCCGATGACCACCAGGTGATAGCGCCGAGCCGGTTCGGGGTTGACCCAGTCGAGCGGGTGCACGTTGTCGACGAGCTTGCGGTTGTGCTCGTCATCGGGCGCGATGAGCGTCTGCGGCTTATTGCTCATCCGTAATCCCGCGCAGCGAACGGATGGCAATTCTGGTGACGATGACGGTCACGGTGATCGTGGCGATCAGGCCGAGCCCGAAGAGGATGTAGTAGCCGGTATCACGCTGCGCCCCGGCGCCACTGGCGACCTCGGCGACGACACCGGCCAGGCGACCGTAGTACACGTATAGAAGCGTACCCGGGAGCATGGCGAGGTGCGCCAGGACGTAATCGCGCAGGCGAACGTCGGTCAGGCCGAGGGCGTAGTTCAACAGGTTGAACGGAAATAGCGGCGACAGGCGCAACAAGACGACGATCTTCAGGCCCTCATCACCGATGGCGCGGTCGACGGCGGCGAACTTGGCGTGATCTTCGAGCCTCTGCTCGACCCACGAGCGGGCCACGTAGCGGGACACCAGGAACGCCAGCGTCGCGCCCACCGAGGCGCCGATAAACACCGTGACGAAGCCCGTCGCGAGGCCGAAGATAGCGCCGGCGCCCAACGTCAACAGAGAGCCGGGAACCATCGCCACGGTGGCGATGGCGTACCCGGCGGCGAAGACCACCGGACCCCAGATCCCGAGGCTCTCGACCCAGGTTGCGAACTCCGGGATGAAGCGCGCCAGATCCTCGCGCATGAGGAACAAGACGACGAGGATTGCCCCGGCCGCGACGACTTTGGCAACGGCGGCGCGCCGAGTTCCCGGGGTGGGCTTGTTGGCCTGTGGTTCTTCCACGGCGATGCTTTCCATTCGGGGTCTTTACCGGAGGCTGATTCTCGTAGGTCGCGGCGTTTTTCGCCAACGTCAGCCTAGTGTGCTGTCCCCGATATAGCTTGACACTTGTAGCGAGCGCCACGGGGCGCCCACGGCGCCGGGCTACTCGACTCGGATTTCCAGCCGGCTTCGCCGCTTGCTCAGCCTTCCAGAAGGCTCTTGTACGCCTTCAGGTGCCGCACCGCGGTGTCCTTCCGGTCGAGTCTCTCGTACAGGCCGGCGAGGTTGTAGTGGGCGTCGGCATAGGAGGGGTCAAACTCGAGGACGGCGAAGTAGGTCTCGAGAGCCTCGTCGAAGCGCCCCTGGTCCTCGAGCACAACGCCGAGGTTGAATCGCGCTGTGGTCTCATCATCGGCGAGCTCGAGCGCCGCGCGGTAGTGGCGCTCGGCGGCCTCGAAGTCGGCCTCTTCGTGCCGCAGACGGCCCAGGTTCAGGTGGGCGTCGGCGTGGTTCGGGTCGAGCTCGAGGGCGCGCTGGTAGGCGTCGACGGCCTCGTCCGCGGCCGTCATCTCGAGCTCGGTGGCGAGCTCGAACCAGTCTTCGGCCTCCAGGTCGTCGGCGCGATCGCGCGCCGCGGCCGCGACGCGGCGGGCGAAAGGCTCGGCTTTCTTGGCCAGGGTCGAGACGCCGAAATTGATCAGCGTCTGACCTGACTCCGGATTCCATACTTCGTCGCCCACCTGCACGAGTACTTCGCGGCCATCGGCAAAGATGTGCACGCCGGAGAGCGGCCGGCCGCTGGGCAATTGCTCGCGTACCTTCTCGAGCGCCGTGCGCACCCTACGCACCGGGATCTTGGCGTCGATCAGGCCTTTGGCGGTGCGCAGCAACACCAGGTCCTGAAAAGAGAACGCCTCGTTGCCTTTGTCGTCGCGCCGTGGGGTGATCAGCCCGTCATCGACGAAGCCCTTGATCTGCAACGTGCTCAAACCGAGCATGGCGCTCACGTCGCGGCGCGAATAACCGGTGCTGGCAGATCGGGGCGTGGCGATTATCGGTAGCGTCCGTGGTCCGGAGGCGCGGGGAGCGCCGCCATTATTTGGTCTTCTGCTTCCGGGAGCCGGCGGCGACCGCGCGGGTCTTCCTGGCAGCTTTCTTGCGCGGCGCCCGCTTCGGCGGTTTGCGGGTAGTTTTCTTCTTGCCAGATGCGGCCTTGGCGGCCTTCGACTTCGTAGCCGTCCTCTTGGTGGCCTTCTTGGGCGTCGGCGCCGATTCCCCGCCGTCGCCGAGGCTGGCCTTGAGCGCCTCCATCAGGTCGATGATCTGCGCCTTGGGTTCCTCGGGCGACGCAATGGTCATTTCCTGACCATCGATCTTTTGCTGGATTGCGGCCATCATCTCGCCCTTGACCTGGTCGGCGTAGTTCTCGGGCTCGAAGTGGTCGGAGGCAATCTGATCGACGAGCTGGACGGCGAGCTTCATCTCGTCCTTGCTGATCTTGGCGTCACCGAGCGGAACCTCGGAAAAGGCGCGGATCTCGTCGTTGTAGCGCAACTGCTGCATGACGAGGCCCTGTTTGAACGGTCGCACCAGCACGAGATAGTCCTTGCCGCGCGCCGCGTACTTGGCGAGCGCGGCGCGCCCCGTCTCCCGCATCGCCTCGGCGAGCAAGCGGTATGGCTTTTCTCCCCCCTGATCCGGCCCGAGGTAATAGGTGCGCTCGAAGTGAATGGGATCGACCTGCGCCAGGGGAACGAACTCGGTGATCTCGATGGCGTGTGTGGCGCGCATCTCCATCGCCTTGAGCTCCTCCGTGGTGAACAGCACGTACTGGTCCTTGGCGAACTCGTATCCCTTGATCAGCTCATCGCGCGTAACCAACTCGTCATCGGTCGGGCAGTAGTACTGGTACTTCACCCGGGTGCCGCATTTCTCGTGGATGAAGTTCAACGAGATCGACCTGCTGCTCTCGTTGGTCGAGTAGATCTTGATCGGGATCGCAACGAGCCCGAAGGCGACCGTTCCCGACGCGATGGGTCGCGTAGCCATGATGTCCCGTTCGGTGGAGGGGTGTGCCGGCCGGTGCCGGGTGAGCGTCGTGCCCGAGTACAATCCCTCGCGCACGGCAATAGATTTTAACATCGGCAATTCGATGGCTGCTAGAGACCGCAACGTAAACGCGCGATTAGATAAGTATCGTGACAAGCGCGCACCAGAACGCACTCCTGAGCCGTTCGCGTACGACGGCCCGGCCGCTGGCGGGCAGTTCGTGGTCCAGAAACATGCCGCCACCCGTATGCACTACGACCTGCGGCTCGAGCACCAGGGGGCGCTGCTCTCGTGGGCGGTGCCGCAGGGCTTTTCGCTCGACCCGGCGGTCAAGCGCCTCGCCGTGCAGACCGAGGACCATCCCATCGAATACGCCGACTTCGAGGGGGTCATCCCGGCGGGTAACTACGGCGCCGGCGCCATGATCGTCTGGGACAAGGGTTCGTTCGTTGCCGTCGAGGATCTTGCGGAGGGCTTGAAGAAGGGCAAGTTGCTGGTGGCGTTCCACGGCTACAAGCTGCGCGGCGAGTGGGCTCTGGTGCGCACCAAGCCGAGCGTGCGCAAGCGCTCCTCGAGCCTCGGCGCCGAGACCAAGCGGGAGTGGTTGCTGATCAAGCACCGCGACGCCTGGTCGCGCGAGGACGACGATGAGGAGCACGACTTCGGCGAGGGGTCGGTGCTTTCGGGGCTGACCGTCGAGCAACTGGGAGCCGGGGAGGACGGCGGTGACGAGGTCCGCGCTCTCCTCGATCAATGGGGCGCGGCGCGGCGGGTGGTCGACGGGGCTGAGGTCGAGTTGATGCTTGCCACCGTCGCCGACTCTCCATTTTCTCGCCCCGGCTGGCTGTTCGAGCTCAAGTACGACGGCTACCGGCTGCTCGCCGAGAAGCGCGACGGGCGTGCGACGCTGTATTACCGCAGTGGCATCCATGCCACCGATGTGTTCCCCGAGATCGCCCGCGCCGTGGCCGCCTTGCCGTTCGAGCGTTTCGTGATCGACGGCGAGGTGACGGTGCCCGACGAGTCGGGCAAGCCGAGCTTCTCCCGGCTCCAAAAGCGCGGCCGGCTGTCGCGTGCCCCCGACATCGCCGCCGCCGCGGTGGGCCTTCCCGCGGCGCTGTTCTGCTTCGACCTCTTGGGGCTCGACGACTACGATCTACGCCGACTGCCGCTCGAGCAACGCAAGGAGGCCCTGAGGCACGTTCTTCCGGCAAAGGGTGCGTTGCAGTACGCCGACCACGTCGCGGAGCGCGGCGAGGCCCTGTACGCCGAGGTGGTGAAGATGGGCCTCGAGGGCCTGGTGGCCAAGAAGGCCGCGGCGCGGTACCGGGGTGGTCGCAGCTCGAGCTGGCAGAAGATTCGCGCCGAGAAGACCGATGACTTCGTGGTCGTCGGTTTCACCGCGCCGCAAGGCATGCGCCAGGGGTTTGGGGCGCTGCACGTCGCTGCCTACCGGGCCGGAGAGGGTGGCGGCGGCCCGGGCGAGGTGGGGGCGGAAGGGCCGGGCGAGCTCGTCTATGCCGGCCGCGTCGGTTCCGGGTTTTCGGACTCCCAGCTCGACCAGCTCGGCGGGCAGCTCGCCGCCGCTACCATCGACGATGTTTCGGCGTTGGAAATGGGCGGCCCGGTGCCGATCTCCGACCACGACACCTGGGTGGAACCATCTCTCGTAGCGGAAATCCGCTACAAGGAGATCACCGAGGATGGTCACCTGCGCCAGCCGGTGTTCCTCCGTCTGCGCGACGACAAGCCACCGGCGGAGTGCGTCCTGCCTGTTGCACACGCCAGAGCCGACGGCGAAACCGACGAGCCCGCCGTCGCGCCGGCCGTTGACGCCGGCCCCGGCCGCATCGGCGGCATCGGGGTCGGGGCGCCGCGGTTGCAGCTCTCCAACCTCGACAAGATCTTCTGGCCCGACGAGGGCTATACGAAGGGCGATCTGCTCGGCTACTACGAGGCGATCGCTGGGTCGTTGTTGCCGTATCTGGCCGACCGACCGCTGGTGCTGGACCGCTTCCCGGATGGCATCGGAGGCAAGAACTTCTTCCAGAAAGATGCCCCCAACTTCGTTCCCAGCTGGATCCGCACGGTGCCGATCGAAGAAGGCGGAGGCAAGCGCAACAACTACCTGATCTGCGATAGCGTCGAGTCGTTGCTGTACATCATCAACCTCGGGGCGATCCCGCTGCACGTGTGGTCGAGTCGGGTCGACGACCTCGAGCACCCCGATTGGTGCACCCTCGACCTCGACCCCAAGGAGGCCCCCTTCAGCCAGGTCGTCGAGGTGGCCCGCGGCGTCCACGCAATCTGCGAGGAAATCGGGCTTCCCTGCTACCCGAAAACCTCCGGCAAGACCGGCATGCACCTGCTCGTGCCCCTCGGCCGGCGCTTCAACCACGAGCAGGCCAAGTTGCTCGGTGAGCTCATTGCACGGGTCGCGGCGACGGACATGTCCGAGTTCGCCACCGTCGTCCGCTCACCCGCAGGCCGCGGCGAGCGGGTCTACATCGATTTCGTGCAAAACGGCCGCGGCCGGTTACTAGTGGCACCCTACAGCGTCCGGCCGATGCCCGGCGGCACGGTCTCGGCGCCGCTGCGCTGGCGGGAAGTCAACAGCAAGCTCGATCTCCACAAGTTCACCCTGAAGACGCTGCCGCGCCGCGTCAAGCGGATGAAACAGGATCCGTGCGTCCAGGTCCTCGACGACGCGCCGGATCTCGAAGCGGCGCTAGCCAAGCTGGGGGAGCGGGCCGATCTCAAGCGAGGCTGCCAATGAACTCCGTGATCGCCGCAATCGCCTCGGCGACGTTCTGCTCGAGGGTGCGGCCCGAGGCCTTGCGCGGCTTGAAGGAATGATCGCCGTCTTCGAGCCACACGACCTCGATGGCGTCCGATAGCTCGTACGCCTCGATCTCCTCGGGCTTGCCGAAGGTGTCCCGGGTGCCCTGGACGATCAGCGTACGGGTCTTCAGATCGGCAAGATGGGCGGTACGGAGCTTCGCGGGCCTTCCCGGCGGGTGGAACGGATATCCGAGGCAAACGAGGCCGTGGGCGCCGATGTCGTCGGCGACCATGCTGGCGATGCGACCACCCATTGATTTGCCGCCGATCACCAGGCGCCTGCCTCCTGCCGTCGCCACCGCGCGACGCCAGCTTTCCATCAGCACCGGCGGCCGATCGGGCCCGCCTCGCTTTCCCGTATCTCGACGCCGCTGCATGTAGGGGAACTCGAAGCGCACCACCCGGAGGTCCTCGCCGGCCAAGCCTCGGGCAAACGCCTCCATGGCGGGCGAGTCCATACCGGCGCCGGCGCCGTGGGCAAGGATGATCGTCGTATCGGCGTCAGCAGATCCGTCGTACAGCATCCACGGATGCTATTCGCTACGCAACGCCGTCACCGGGTCGACGCGCAGCGCGCGGCGTGCCGGCACATAGCTGGCGATCAGGCCGACGGCCACGAAGGCGAGCGACACAAACACGAACGTCGTCAGGTCGGTGGCGCTGACGCCGAACAGCAGCGAAGCGAACATCCGAGTTGCCGCCCAGGACATCACGAGGCCGACCCCGACGCCGATGCTGACCAGCACCATGCCTTGCTTGACGATCAGCCGCAGGACGTTGCTTCCCTGAGCGCCGAGGGCTACGCGGATGCCGATCTCGCGGCTGCGCTGGTTGACCGAGTACGACATCAAGCCGTAGGTGCCGATGAGCGCCAACACCAGCGCCAGGCCGCCGAGGGTGGCGAGCATGCCGGCGATGACGCGCGAGCCCTGCAGGGCGTTGGCAAGCGTCTCTTCGATCGTCGCCGGGTTGTTCGTCGGCATGTCCGCCTCGAGGTTGCGGATGACGCCCATCACCTCCGCCAGAACCGGCGAGGGGTCGCCGTCGGTGCTCACGATCAGGGCCATGAAGCCCGAGAAGCGCTGCCGGGCGGGGGTGTACGAGATCGCCTGAATCGGCTGCCCGAACTGGCTGATGACGTTTTCCACCACGCCGACCACCTCGATCGGACCGATCTCCTCGGTGATGTAGTGGAAGCGCTTGCCAATGGCCTCCTCGTCGGGCCAGAACAGCTCCTTGGTGGCCTGGTTGATGACCGCCACGTTGCGCGCTTCGGCGTTGTCGAAGTCGTCGAACTCTCGACCGCTCAGCAGCGATATGCCCATCGTCTGGAAGTACCCCGGAGACACCGTGATGACGGCGGTGTACTTGCCGTCGGTGTCTTCCCAGCCCGCGGGAATGAACGTCCGCGAGTAGCCGAAGCCGAGCGGGGGAGACGAGGAGATGGCCGCGGAGCGCACCCGGCCCATGGCTTCCGTGGTTTCGAGAAGCTCGTCGTAGAATTGTTCGGCGCGGCCCTGTTCGAAGCCGATACCGCCGGGATTCAGACCCACAGAGGCGAGCTCGAAGGTCTCGAAGCCCGGATCGAGCTGCTGCGCCGCCTGCATGTTGCGGATGAACAGGCCGGCGGAGATCAACGCCACCAGGGCGAGGGCGATTTCCCCGACCACGAGGGCACTGCGCAGGTAGTGCTGCCGCACGCCGGAGTTTCCGCCGCGGCCACCGGCGTGAAGGGTCTTCGCGAGCTCCGGGTTCGACGCCTGCAAGGCCGGGACGAGCCCGAAAACAACGCTGGTGATCAACGCGACGCCGAAGGTAAACGCCAGCACCGTGCCGTCCAGCGGCATGTCGACGTTGACCGGCAGGCCGCCACCGCCGCCAAGCAGCGCCGGGGCGATGTTGACCAGCAGGTCGCGGGCCCAGACCGCGAACAGCAACCCGATGCCGGCGCCGATCATGGCCAGCATGAGGCTTTCGGTGAGTAGTTGCCGGACGAGGCGGTGGCGGCCGGCACCGAGCGCCAGGCGGACGCCGATTTCCTTCTCACGGGTGGCGGCGCGGGCCAGCAACAGGTTGGCGACGTTGGCGCAGGCGATCAGGAGCACGAGGCCGACGATGCCCATCAGAACGCCGCCTATCGCGTTGGCCTGACCGGCGATTTGCGGATTGAAGATCTGGGTGAATTCGGTGACTTGCGCGCTTCGGTGGGCGTTGACCTCGGGGAACTCGACCTCGAGGCGGTGAGCGATCGTTCGTATCGCCTCGTCGGCTGCGGCGTGCGTTACGCCCGGCTTGAGTCGGCCGATGACGCTGGACATGAGGCCGGCGCGGCGGTTTTCCGGCCAGTCCTGGAAGTTCGACGGCAGCAGCGTCGGATAGGTCTGAAATGGTGTCCAGATCAGATCCGGCTGGAATCCCTGCAAGGTGCCCGAGAAGCCCTCCGGGGCGACGCCGACGACATCGAACGGGACACCGTTGATATTGATCTTGCGGCCGAGGATCCCCGCGTCGGCGCCGTACTGGCGTTCCCAGAGCCCGTAGCTGAGCACCACGACGTTGTGGGTGCCGGGGTTCTCGTCTTCGTCCGGCCGGAAAAACCGTCCCAAGGCGGGTTGCACGCCGAGGACGTCGAAGTACTCGTGCGTCACCAGGTAGCCGGGTAACTGCATCGGCTCGTCATTGCCGGTCAGGATGCCACCGCCGAACGATATCGCCGTCATCTTCTCGAAGACGTCGTTCTGGTCGCGGATGTCGCGGTAGTTCGGGAACGACATCGGCAGAAAACCGCCGAAGCCTCCGACCGGGCCGCTCTCCTCGTCGATCATGAACACCATGCCGAGGGTCGACGGATCCTCGACCGGAATCGGCGTCAGAAGCAGCCCGTTGATGATCGTGAAGATCGTCGTGTTGGCGCCGATACCGAGCGCCAGCGACAGCGCCGCCACAATCGTGAAGGCGGGACGCGTGGTGAGCGTGCGAATGCCGTAGCGAATGTCCTGAAGAAGGTTTTCCATTTCGGTGCTCCTGCGATGAACGTGCTTGTTTAGCTGTATGAATAAGCAAGACGCGTGCCACCGACTCTCGGGCCAATCTTTGACAGTATCAGGGTCGTCGACGGTATTCCGGAGGCGAATCCGCGATCTCGCGTCCCAATTTCGAACACCCTTCCCGGAGGGCGTGGCTCAGCGGCCGCAGGGGTCGGTCGCGGCTGCTACCATCAAGCGCATGACTATCAGCGAGCTGTGCGCCCGTTTCCCCGAGATTCCTTCGGAGCTCCGCGACGAGCCGACGTTGGGAGAGTTCGCCACCACTTTCGGCGACTTGCTCGCCGTGGCCCACAAGCCTGGCAACTGTTCTACCGGTCACGACCCGGGAAACCACTTCTACTTGCAGTTGATCGGCCCGATCGCCTATTTCGGCTACGGTCTCGCGACCCGCGAACGTGTGATCGAAGACATGCGCCGGTTGCTCGACACCCACACCGCCGATCCCGAGGGATTCGCGGCCTCTCTACTCCCAGACGACACGGTGGGAGTCGAGGTAAGCGGACCCGACTGCGGCTAACCCGGATGTCCCAACGGGTCGCGCCCTTGCGCCCGCTAGCTTCGCAACCCTTGGACTAGCTGTCCACCGCGGCGGCTAGTTCTACCACCTATGCCGCACGAATTCAGTGGTTTAGGTTCTCCACTTTCCCTTTTCTTTCCCTTTTTATTACGGCTAGACGGCCGAGCGCGTCCGCCTTGTCGGCCTCCGACGTGATGTTGTAGCGGTCGAAAACCGAGCGAGTCTTGTGGCCGGAGATCTCCATGGCCACCGTGTCGGGCACGCCGGCGCGCACCAGGTTGCGAATGGCGGTGCGGCGGAAGTCGTGGGGCACCATGCCGGGGACGCCGGCGGCCTTGCACGCCTTCTTCCACGCCCCGCGGAAGTCGCTGATGGGCTTGCCGTTACGGTGGAAGACGTGCGGGCAGATCATGCCGGCGCGCTGCATCCGCTGGCGTTCACTCCACTGGTGCTCGATCACGTCG
>SMVB01046066.1_pt1 | contig 13087 bp, 11 predicted proteins | sample 2456461 | NCBI WGS metagenome assembly SMVB01 (sample SAMN11095934, study PRJNA526329) | marine sediment metagenome | biome: Marine sediment; feature: Surficial sediment; material: Deep marine sediment; isolation source: Hadal surficial sediment | place: Pacific Ocean | collected 2014-05 | depth...
GGCGATGAACATCGGCGGTAGAACGCCGAATATGAATATTTTGTGGGCCATGGCCGCACTGCAAAGTCGCAAACTGCAGAACGCCGAGGACACCGAAGTGGCGGAAAGCGAGGAGGGGCTCGATAGCGAAACGATGGACGGATCGACGGAACGCGTGCAGGAATGGTTCTCGCGGTATGTCTATCCACGCTCTATTGACGCGACCGGAAAGGCATACACAACACCGTCACTGACTCCGAAGTCCCGCTTTGACGGTTTCGAACCGAAGTGACGCCATCAGGTGTGCACGATGTCGATCCAAGTCTAGTGGCATACAAGAAGTATTTAAGTATGGTTTGCCTCATCATCGCGATGAACATTCCGGGACCGGTATCGCTCTTGAGCAAGCGGAGGGTCTTCGTTGGGCATTCGTGCCCACATTCGTTTGTGCGGGGGCTAAAACGCACAGCACCATCAGATCGAAATGAAACCGCAAGCTAATTGAATGGCCTGTAACCTATTGCAAAAAAGAAGGTTGCACCGGAACCGGTTCTCGTTCCGCGCCTTTCAGGTGGTGTGGCACGGTACGTGTGTAGGAAGGCTTGGAAAGAAGTTTGGTCGGCCAGTTCATAAGCGTTTGTTTCTGGAGGGGAGAGTAGGGAGCTCCGTTCCGAATTCCGGCTAGAACGAGAGCCCTATGCAAGCGGCAACCCGCCCGGGTCGCCGGCGCTAGCTCGCCTTCGGGGAGATGGGCGAGTTTGGTCTGCGGACCCCGGCGGGGTGCCTAGTGGTCGATGAACCGTAGGTGTCAGTTAACCACATCCATGACCCTGTGGCTAATGAAAGACTAGCGACCGCGTAGCCGGTCTATGTGCTCGCGCACCGTAGGTGGCAAGAAAAGTGTCTCCGCGTCAGCGAGACCAGCCAGAGCTTGCAACGAACATTCCAGCCGCGTGACTTCGTCGGCATCGAGATCGACGAAGATGATTCTCTTGCCTCTCACCGTGCACGACCCACCGCCGCTACCGCCGCATCGTTCACGGCGTACGTCCACGCCTAGGCGGTCTAAGGCCTCCAGCACAATCTCAAGTTCAGCTTTCCGATCACACAAGCCGCGGGTCTTTCAAGGTGAATGCTTGCCCAAGCCGATATCGTTGACCTAGCGGCTCATAGGCTAACACAAACGGGAAGAAAACTCATGAATCGACATCAGCCCGTTCGCACGCGGACGCGCGACATCACCGAGGGTTCACAGGCTATTACAGAAACCACGGCCAATGAGCCTGGGCTGGAGGACCGTCTCACCGGCGTTCAGAATCAGCTGGACCGGCTAAAGGCCCAGGTTCGACAAGCGCAGCAGCTCGCGCACCTCGGCACTGTTGCGGCAACGATCGCACATGAGGTCAATAATCTCTTGACGCCGATCCGATCGTACGCTCAGGCCGCTCTCGACTCCAACGACCCAAGCCTGCGAGAAAAAGCGCTTACCGTCACGCTCAAGAACGTCGACATGCTGGTAGCCATGACAGGACGTGTGCTGGAAGTCAGTGCCGCCAAGGCGTGGGACAGGCGATCGGTGTCGGTGCGAAAAACGGCTGAGGATGCCGTCGCTAGTTTGTGTCGTGATCTGAGCAAAGACGGCATCCGCTTACGGATGGATGTGGATGAGTCGCTCTATGCCTTCGTCGATCCGCTTCAGCTACAACAGGTCTTCTTCAACCTGTTTCTGAATGCACGCAATGCCATGGCTTCGTCACGTGACGGCCGCCTTGTCGTGGCAGGGCGCCGGGACGGCGCTCGGGTAGTCGTAGACGTGTCCGACTCCGGACCGGGCATCGCACCGGGGATCATCGAGCACATTTTCGATGCGCTGGAAACGACCAAGGTCGCCGATCAGGATGGCAAACAGCGATGTGCAGGATTGGGCCTCGCCCTTTGCAGGGATCTGATCGAGGAGAACGGCGGGCAGATCACCGTGGCTAGCCGCCTCGCCGAGGGCACGACCTTTACGCTCCATTTACCGGTCAAATAGGCCTTGAGGCGCCTCGCCGGGAGGAGAAGCGTGCCCGACTTGCCTTCCATATTCCAGAATTGGAGGGTATACCCCTTTCCCCGGATTCCGAGTATACTCCGGATATGCACGCTACGAGTTTCTTCACAAGAGGCGTATCGGCACTGACCGTTTCGGTCTGCCTGACAATGTGCGCGGGCTGTCAAAGTCCCGAGCGACAGGTCAAGCGAAGCGGGAATATACTGAAATTGGTCGAGTCGTATCGTATGGGCGAGCAGGTGCGACCGGCAAACCTGGGGAAAAATTGGCACTTGATTGAGGTACAACGCCTGCACCACGTGCAAGAACTCGACGCGACCAAATTGCTGATCAAGGAGACACATCTGAAAGATCAGCGACGCTGGATCGAGTCGGCCCCGAAAAGGCACGACGCCTTCCACACGATCTTTTCCGGCCGACCACGAAAGATCGAAGATACGTGGCGGTGGATGGGTTCCTAGGATTTTGACGATCCGCCGCGCCACGCAAATGGTTCTTCGGCATACCAGCCCCATCATTGAATCCGATTTGGGACCATAGTTCGCGCTCCGTCTTCGCGCCGGCCCGCCAGGCGTGTATAGTTTACTTCGATGACCGCGCAACCCCACACTGACGAGTCTGCCTGGACGATCAAGCGTTTACTCATGTGGACGAGTGAGTATCTCGACCGCCAGGGAGTGGGAGAGACCCGCCTGGCTGCCGAAGTGCTCCTCGCCCATGCGACGAATCGTCGCCGAATCGACCTCTACGCCCGACCGGAAGAAACTCCGAATGCGATGCAGGTGGAGAAATTTCGTGGGCTTGTCAAGCGAGCGGCGAGCCACGAACCGATTGCTTATCTTGTGGGAGAAAGAGAATTCCTTTCGCTTTCGTTCAAGGTGACGCGGGATGTGCTCATCCCGCGCCCGGAGACCGAAACCTTGATCGAGGCGGTAGTCGACTTCTGCCGAGAGAAGCGGCTCGACCGGCCACATCTCGTCGATATTGGTACTGGTAGCGGCTGTATTGCAGTGGCGATTCTTACGCAGATCGAAAACGCCAAGGTCGTGGCGACGGACATTTCGCAGCAAGCCTTGCGAGTGACGACGGAAAACGCCGAGCGCCACGGCGTTTTGGATCGATTGGAAGTGGTTCGAGCGGATCGTCTGGCGTTGCCGCCCGAGGTCGTACCATCCGGGGGTTTCGACATACTGATGTCGAACCCGCCCTATGTCCCACACGATGAAATGTCGGATCTGTCCGAAAACGTGCGGTGCTACGAACCAAGGGATGCCCTGACGGATGGTGCCGACGGCTTGTCCTTTTATCGCAGCATTGCTTCGGACGGTCCGAAGTTGCTGGCCGGCGACGGCGCCGTGGTAGTCGAAATTGGGGATGGGCAGGCGGATCGTGCACGAGACGTGCTGGAGAGCCGGGGAGTTTATCGAGAGGTTCGTCGTTTGGCCGACACGGTTACGGGGCGGCAGCGCGTCCTGGTTCTCTCAAGGGTAGCATAACCATCGGACGAGCCAATCAAGGAAGGCTAGGGTCGTGCAGCATTTCGAGATTGTCGGCGGGAATCGCCTAAAAGGTGTCGTTCCGATCAGCGGGGCAAAGAACGCCGCACTGCCCATCATGGCGGCATCCATTCTCGTTGAGGGCGAGACCATTCTCCACAACGTGCCCGATCTGGCGGACGTGCGGCAACTGCAGGTGCTGCTTGGCAGGCTGGGCGTCAAGTCGGAACGTGCTGAAGACGGTGCCATGCACCTCCGCGTCGAAGACGAAATGAACACCCACGCCGAATACGAACTCGTGAGTAAGATGCGTGCCAGTGTCTGTGTGATGGGACCGCTGCTCGCTAAGCGAAAGCGGGCACAGGTTTCCATGCCGGGGGGCTGCGCGATCGGTGATCGTCCCATCGACCTCCATATTCAGGGGTTGCGAGCGCTCGGTGCCGACTTCGACTTCGTTAACGGCGACGTGCTCCTTCGTGCCAAGAAACTGACCGGGTCGGAAATCTTTCTGGGTGGACCGTTCGGTGCCTCGGTAACGGCTACCGCCAACGTGATGATGGCGGCCACGTTGGCCGAAGGGAAAACGATCATCGAGTCGGCTGCCTGTGAGCCGGAGATTGTCGACCTGGCGAACTATCTGAACGCTTGCGGAGCTCGTATTGCGGGTCAGGGCACGCCGCACCTACGGATCGAGGGGGTGGCGTCTTTGACCGGTGCCGAGCATCGCGTCATTCCCGATCGGATCGAGGTAGGGACTTTCATGATCGCCGCAGCGTTGACCAACGGAGATCTGGAATTGGAGGGCGCGAGGATCGAGCATATTCGTGCCATCGTCGATCGCCTGCGACGCGTGGGCGTCATCATTGAGCGTGCGGAAAAGGGGCTCGTCGTGTCATCCTCGCGCCGCTTGGAACCCGTGCAGATTACGACCCAGCCCTATCCCGGTTTCCCGACGGACCTACAGGCACAGGCGATGGCCCTCCTCTGTCTGGCGGACGGAAACAGCATGATCACCGAGAAAGTGTTTCCGGACCGATTCCTGCACGTCGGCGAATTAAACCGAATGGGGGCCCACCTTCGCAAAGCCGGACCGACCGTGATGATCGAGGGTGTCAAGCGATTGGTCGGCGCGCCGGTCATGGCTTCGGACTTGCGGGCCTCGGCCGCACTGGTCCTGGCCGGGCTAATCGCCAAGGGTACGACCCAAGTACAGCGCATCTATCACATCGATCGGGGTTACGAAAACATCGAGCGAAAGTTGGCGGCGGTCGGGGCCAACATTCGCAGGCTGCAAGACTGAGTGGTGGCCGCTTCTCTTCGCAACAGGATGCACAATCGCAAGCTTCCCACAACTCACTGGATAATGCCGGCAACGATCGATTGGTTTTCGGACTGGTTTGGAAGCCGGTGCGTGGCTATTCGAACTACGATGTGGCGTTCGCGCAACACAAGATCACAACCGGATTGACGGGCGCGCAAGGCGTCTGGGTGCGCTTCTGATGCAACTCCTTTCCCCGTCGAGGATTAAGACTTTTCGTTTCGCGCGTCTTGCGACGCCCTGTCGTGGTATACGCAGTGCAAAGTCTTTCTTTCGTGGCGCTCGCGGTTTGGGTGCCTGGGAGTTATGGGTGTCACGATTACAGGACACCAGTCGAGAGTGGGGGATCCGGCACATGGGAAGGGGAGAAGCACTTATGAACGAGGAAACCTTCCAGCGCAAGCTGGCAGAACTGATTGCGGAAATCGGGACGTTGCCCACAGGAGAACGGGACAAGCTCGAGATTCTGGCTGCCCAAACCAGAAAGCGCCACAACCAGCTCAAACAGACGGTAAGCAGCCTGCAAGAAAGCATCGATTTTGTGCGTTTAAGCATCAAGTACTTGCTGTTCGACCTGGAGGCCACTCGGCGTGAGAACGCCCAGCTTCGGAAGATGCTCGACGACAACGCGTAGCAGTAGGCCACGCTTACCGGAAGCGATTGAGGATCGCGACTGGGCGTTGGAAGCTAGAGGTTGTTTGTCTTTCGCTCGGCGAACCGCAGAAAACGAGCAGCCTTCGATGCCTGCGTACGTTGATCTCATGCCGCGTGCCTTGCTCAAACGGTCATTCGACGTATAGTCATGGTCTTGTCACTTCTTCGTTCATACGAATGACGCTATTGCCATCGCTCGTCCGGTCGTCAGCGATCAGAACCACACGCCGTGCGTGAACCGCCTCAGTAGGTCTTGTTCTTGCAGGCATGAAGATATGGCGCAAGAAAACCCGATGGTGCCGAACCCGCATCACGTGATCGTTTCGACTTGAGTCTTGGGCGGGGCCTCGCTGATGGTTCTGCGCCCGTGGATCCGGACGGCGGAGCAACGCAACAAATCGTCTCTTCGAACGAAACGCGCAGTAGCCACCCGGTTTGGGGACGCCTGCGGCCTTAGCCGCTAGCCTGCGGGTGACGGTTTCTTTTCCTTGGAACTTGTCTTGACGCCTTGCTCCGTTTTCTTCTTGGAACCGGTCTTGCTAGCGGCACGCTTCTTTGCTTCGGCCAGCGCCCTTTGTTTGGGTGAACGCCCGATGGGTCGCCCGTGCGGGGAGATACTGATTCTCACCGAGGGGGATACACTGTCGTCCGTCTTGACGGTAATCATTCGCGGTGTGATGAGCTTCTCGTACTTGTCATTCAGGGTAAGCACGATCCACTGCTCCCCGTCTTTTTCTTCGGCGCGCGCGGTGAGACCGGGTTCATTGACGGACACGTCGATAATCTTAGGATTTTCTTCGGTATCCCAGACGAGCTTCGCGCGAGTCTCCCAATCCGGGGTCGGTTCCTTCGGCATTCGCAGCCGGTAGGGCTCTGCGGCGACACGGGGCAGGAATGCGGCGGTGATGGAAATTCGCAGATCGGGGGCATTCTTCACGCCGGATTCGATGTCCAGTCTCTTGAAAAACCGTTTTCCTGAGAACGGGGGAAGGAGCGTAACTTCCAGCTCGTAACGTTTCCCCTCGTCGATTTCCTTGAGTGTAGCTTTGAGCCCCTTCAGGTCTTTCGACACGATACGCGGCTTGATCGGACCACCGTCCCCCGGGGTCAGGACGGCTTTGAGCGTCTTGGAAGGCATGCGTTGCGAGATCTTGCCGAAATTTATTCTCTTGGGGTTGACGAATGCCGATTCGAGCAGTTCGCCCTTGCACGTCAGCCTCACGGACGGGTGACGCGGATCGTTCGTCTTGACCGTAATGACCTTAGTAAAAATCTTCTTGAGCTTGCCGCAATTTACCTTCGCGGTCAGCTTGTTTGTTTCGCCGGGTTGGATGAAACGGTCGGACCGACCGTTGAAAGACGTACCTCACCCGCCCCTCGCTTGGATATGAAGCGGCGCGGTACCATCATTGCGAATGTCGAACGAACATTCGATGCCTTTCGGACCGCGCCAGATCGGCTCGAGTGTGATGGTCGTGTTCTCGCACGCCCACTTGGCGTTTTCGTTCATCTGCATCGGCTGGCGACCCGATTTCTTGCGAAGGGCGCCCCGATTACTCGTTCGTTTCAAGGGTTTCTTGGGGATGACTCTCTTGACGGCCTTCGGTTCCGCCTTTTTCCCGGCATCCTTCGGCTGAGGCTGGGCGAAGACCAAGCCTGCCATCATCGCGACGCCAAGCAGGGAGTGTACGCCGAGCTTCAATCGCCATTTGCTAGTTTGTCGTTTCTTTCGATCAGACGCTCTTCGCATCGTTAGCTCCTTCGTCCATAATCAAGCGGGTCGTTGACCTGCTTCGTCTCATTCGTGGGATTCGCTAAAGCGCATCCCAAGCCTCAAGCCAGCGCGTTATTCAATCAGAGACTGTTATCGTAGCATTCGCGGGGCATTGTCGCGAGTGCGACACGGCACCATTTTCGCGGGGCCACGCACCCGCGTCGCCGTGTTGGCTGAGGCCAATGATTCTCGGACTCACCATTTGCCCTGCCGCATAGGATTCCACGGTTTCTTCGCGATCCGCCCCGCCTCCGCTCATTGCTTGTATCGGTACGCCATCAATCGGTTGCCGTGCAAATCCGGCCGCCCGAATCCAGAGTAGCGTCTTCGAGCCGTGAGAGTTGTTGCACGATTGTAACAAGTGATCCTTCAACTCCGACGAACGCCGGCCGCACCTGCCAGAGTATCTATCGGCGGTCAAAAATGCCGCGTTGCCCCGCGAGGTCGCACTTGTAGAACGAAACTGAGCGACGATGGGTCCCCAAAGTCCCGGCGTTCGACAAAGGCCGGCTCGCCGTAGGCGCTATCATTAACGTAGCGAACCAATCGACAGGGTCGGTTAACTGCCGTATCAAATCGAGTCGCCGGACCGCCCGACTCAAGGGCGAGACGCATTGTGCGATACTCGCCGGCCGGCACGCATACGGTTTCCGTGTTCGTCGGCATCGGTCGCGTGGGCTTCGAACCGGCCTTGACTCTCGAATCGGGCGAACGGCTGAAGCGAACCACCAGGCTAGGGCTCCGATTCAGGTCTTCCCGTCTCGGGCGTCGGCCCGAACAGTTCAGCTAGGTTTGGCTGTTCCAACATGAAGTTGGCATTGATGGTGTTGTCCTTGCAGAGTCGGTAGACGGCATGTGCCACGGCACCGTAGTCCAACCCCAACCCGGTGACGTTTTCTTTCAAGTCGACGCCGGCTCGTCGCCCCATGAGTTGGATCAAGCTTGGTAGTCGCAGGGATGCCGGAATGGAGGGAGAGACGTTTCCCGTTGCCACCACCGTGCGGAGGATCGTCAAGTTCTTGTCGCCCGATTGAGCCGTGATCGTGAGACTGCCGTCATCGGCGCGATAGAAAATGGGCGTGGAACAGCGGATGTCTTCCCCGAACAGAGCGATTCGTCGTTGCTGCGTCCGCCTGACATAAACAAGATTTTTCTTGGCCACCGATATCACGTCGAGGACGAAGTTATCCGTTCCGAGTATATACGACTCGATGGCACCATCGTTTCGTTTTGCGAGCGCTTCATAGGCCGCCACGCAAACTCTGGCGTCGTCGTCGCTGAGCAATCGCCTCAACGCGTGGGCGGTGTTGGCCATCCCTTCGGCATCGGCCAGAGCGCGAATGGATCGAAAACGGAATCCATGGTCGGGACTCTCGGCGATCATCGCCATAACGTCGCCCGCCAGGTGATCTTCCAGCCGGAGTCCCGCCGCAGCACTATAGAAGGCAACATGGGGTCTGGGATGGGCGTATAGGTCCTGAAGAACAGGCAAGGCGGCAACGCCCAAGCCCTCGAAACAAAGTGCGATCCGCTCATGTGGCGTGGCCGGATTCAGAAGCTCTGCCCCGAGCCTCCGCGCCCGCTGGGCGTCGAGCTGCGGGTTTCGCGTCAAGTAAAGACTTTGGACCAACCCCAGAAAGTGGGCCTCATCGTTGCGGAACGCCCTTGGACAGCGGAGTTCGATGAACGAAGGCGACGTGGCATCGGCCACTTTTTGCGGACCGGAAAAATGATCGTTGATGCGATCGCGAATACGGCGAACCAGAGGGTAGGAAGGCGAAGTCAGGACGAGTCTGATCTTCCGATCGACCAGGACGCCGCCGCCTCCCACAACGGTTCCGCGAAGTTCCGTACTGCGCGTCACCGTCTTCTTTTCCGCGAATGGGTTCAACATGAGGGGGCCGGCAGCGCGAGCGACTACCTTGCCCTCCACCGTTCGCGTGGCCGACACCGCCTGGAATTTGCGCAAATCGGTCGGCAGCAGCCGGCCACCCCGCAATGACTTTGTCTGAGTGCCCGGCAATGCGATGACGCTGATCTCGAACCTTTTTCCGGCACGGGCCGCAACGGGAATATCGCCGCGGACCACGACGACGGCCGTGTCCAGGCTGTCGATAAGTTCTTCAGGGACGGCGCTGCGTTCACCTACGACGCCGACGGCCGATCGCTGCCGCTTGTAGAGTTCTTGCACAATCTGACTGTACACGTTTCTTGGACAATCGCGTGAGCCGTTTCGTCCCAGGCCTACGACCAGTCCGTAACCGCTCACCCGATGCGGCGCAAGACCGTTGAAATAAGCGTATGCGCCGATCGTATCGCGAACGGCAACTGAATAGGCAATGGCCGAATCACGGGCGGCGACACCGAGGTCCGCTTTTTGCCTGGATTCTTTCTGCCAAATGAACCCTTGGCACCCTGGCAGCGGGCACGCGAGCAGCCACACGGCGATAAGCTTTCCGACGACGCCGGAGTACCGACACGCGGCACTCCGTCGCGTTTTCGTGTTTGACCGACTGGAATCGAAAATGAATCGGTGGGACATCTTTCTACATTGTTCGATCAGCATCAATGGACGAGCGGTCAACCCAACCCCCTTTTGGCAAGAGGATACGTTGCGGGCCGTATGATCGTCAAGCACGCACCCTGCGGCGCCGGTCGGTGCGCAGCCGACTACGGCGGCGGCGCTGGTGATGTGACGATATCGATCACCGCGGCGGCGCCCAGTGCAACGCCTACCATGCCGTTGACCGTGAAGAAAGCGAGGTTGACTCGACTGAAATCGTCTGGTTTGACGAGTGCGTTTTCCACGATCAGAAGCACCGTCACCAAGGCGACACCGGCGCCGTACACGATCCCCATACCAGCGTAATAACCCACGGCGATCAGGCAAACGATGACGGCCGCATGAGAAATTCGCGCCACCCGCAGCGCGGCGGCGGGGCCCCAATTTGCCGGTAAACTGTGCAGTCCGTCGCGGCGGTCAATCTCGAAATCCTGGCAAGAATAGATGATATCAAAGCCGCCGATCCAGCACGTGACCGTCATCATCAAGAGGAATGCGGGAAGCCCCAGGGATTCCGGGTGGACCGCGAGCCAGGCGGCCACCGGCGACAACGCTACGGCCGTCCCCAAATAGTAATGAGCCCATTTCGTGAACCGCTTTGTATAGGAGTAGCCGCACAGGTACAGCAGCACCGGGCCCGAAAGGAGAATAGGCCAGGTGTTTTCGTAGAATAGATAAAAGCCCACGCAGCCGACGCCGAACGTTACCGTCGAAATTGCGAGCATCATCCAGGCTGCGGCGAGCGAAAGCCTGCCCGCGGGTAACGGTCGCATGGCGGTGCGCGGATTGCGGGCGTCGAGTTGTCTATCCACGATTCGATTGAACGTCATGGCGACACTCCTGCCGGCCACCATGCAGATCAGCACAAGGCCGAGCTGACCCCAATAGGGTCGTCCGTGGCCCTCTATGTGTCTACCGGCCATGAAGGCGGCCATCAACGCAAAGGGAAGGGCAAAGACGGAGTGGGAGAGTTTGACCATGTCTGCCCAGATGCGCACCGCGGATAATCCTTGTTTCATTCTTCCGGTCCTCTTGGTTTCTTCTGGGAAGCGGTCTCGAGCTGGTCCGCCCATCTCGTGTTCAGATCGTGTGGGACTTCGAGTAGATCGAGCAACTTGCCGACCACGAAATCGACGAGATCATCGACGGACTTTGGAAGCATATAGAAACCGGGGGAGGCGGGGCATACGATGGCGCCGGCTTCATTCAGCCGCAAAGCGTTGAGCAGATCGATACGGCTCATCGGCATTTCTCGGGGCACGAGAATCAGGCGTCGCGATTCCTTGAGTGTGACGGCAGCGCTGCGGTTGAGCAGGTTGTCGGCCAATCCGGCGGCGATGGCGGCGAGCGTGTTGCTGCTACAGGGACAAACGATCATGCCGTCAGTCAAGAAACTTCCGCTAGCGATTTTCGCCCCGACGTCCTTGTAGTTATAGATTGTCAATCGATTCGACGCCGCATCGATCAGCGCCGCCGACGATATCTCCGTGATGCCTAACTCGTCGAACAACAAGCGCCGTCCGAACGGCGTGATCACCAGGTGGACATGAGCGCCGCTGCCGATGATCTCCTTGATCAGCTTAGCGGCGTACGGAGCACCACTCGCGCCGGTGATACCTACGACAATCTGTTTGACGCCGGTGAAGTCGTTCATCATGTAGCGTCGCTCGAGCGATCGTAGGGCGTCCGGTGCCCGAACCGTCGGGCGTGCTTGGACCAGATCGAGGCAGGGTGTTCACTGATGAGTTCTTGAAGAGCATTGTGACTCTCCGTGGCGCGTCCCGCATCGCGGTAAGCGAGACCCAGTCGAAACAGCGCTTCCGGCACCGCGTCACGACTGGGATAGCGGAGGAGGCACGCCTGAAGACGTTCGATTCGCAGAGACAAAGATGAAGTCGCCCTGGCGATCTCCAGTTCGAAATTGTCCATAAGCTGACAATTGGGATACGCCTCTATCAGAGCTTGAAGGTTGGCGATATAGGACTCGCTGCGCGGGTCGAGCGATGCGAGGCCGAACCAAAGAGGATGACCGGGGTCTCGCGGACGCGAGAACGGATCGTATCCGTAAATGGGATCGTTGTTTTGCGTAAGGAGGCTGTAGAGCCGATTGGCCTCCAGGAGGATTCGATCGAAGTCAATGGCCAAGCTCGATTCCGGTATATCACGGCTGAGCACGCCCCCAAGCATACCGCCTCGTACCGGCGCCGGTTGATCGGACTCGCGAGGTTGATCGAAGCGGTTCAGAAGCGTGGAAAGTTTGTCCTTTGCACGATCGATATCGGCATCGCGCACATCGAGCTGGGCAAGCCGGAGGAGCGCCACCGCGCCCAGCACCGAATCGGGTCGATTCTCGGCGATCATGCGCCATGTATTTCGAGACACCGCGTTCGGAAAATCACTGTAGTACCGTACCCACTTCGTTCGCCGGAACTCGGCGACGTCCACGCGGGTGTCGAGCGCGCGGGCCTTGATAAAGAGGGCGTTGGGCGTATAGCGGCTGCCGGGAAACTGATTGTGGAACGCGGTGCACCGCCGGGCCAGGTCATTCTGAAGGCGCGTCAGCTCGGACCGACGCGGGCCCATGTCCGCCGCCAGTTCGAATTGCCACATGATTTCCTCGATCTCGCGGAGTCTATCCAGGCTGGGACGCGGCCAGGGGTGACGTTGCCACTTTTGCCGAACCGCCTGCTCGAGGCTCAACGACGCGTCGACATCGGAAAACCATTCGTCGCTCAATCGTTCCAGAATTCTGTAGTGAAGTTCATCTCGCCCGACGTGAAACTCGAACAGGGCCACAGGCAACCCGAACATGACGGCCAGCAGCGGAGTGATCGCCCCGGGGCGGTAGTCGACAAGCTTCGCAAGTGCCAGAACTATGGCAAAGACAACAGTGGCCGCCACGATCGCCAAGGCCCACGGTGCGACAAACTTGATGCGATCGATCGGGTCCACGATGCCCGCCAGGGACTCGGCACTGCCCTTCCATGCGAGCACGAGGTAGATGACGGTGGGCACCAGTCCCAACAAGGCCGACATGAACCGGAATTTCGTTCGAAACGGACGGATCGACGCGATGATACAGGATCCCAAAAGCGTGATCGCCAACCAAGGCATGACCGCCAGAAAGCCGACCACCGCGATGAACGGCAGGCTCGACGAGATACGATAGAGGATGGCCACGAGAATCGGGATGGCGATCAGGGCGGCCATCAGCAGCCCGACGATGGGAATCTGCATCGGCACCTGCTGCACA
>SMVB01152551.1_pt1 | contig 13087 bp, 12 predicted proteins | sample 2456461 | NCBI WGS metagenome assembly SMVB01 (sample SAMN11095934, study PRJNA526329) | marine sediment metagenome | biome: Marine sediment; feature: Surficial sediment; material: Deep marine sediment; isolation source: Hadal surficial sediment | place: Pacific Ocean | collected 2014-05 | depth...
CGGCGCGGTGAGGCCGATGATCCAGCTCAACGCGAACAGCAGGATAATCCGCCCGGCCAGCGCCAGCAGCAGGCCGATGCGCCGGGCGGCAGGCTGCTGGTGGGCGGGCAGGCGCGAGGTGACGATCGACAGGAAGATGACATTATCGACGCCCAGGACGATCTCGAGCAACGCCAGGGTCGCCAGGCTCGCCCACGCGGCGGGGTCGGTCAGCAGTTCCATCATTGGTCGCGGCCGGTCCTCTAGTACATATGTTGGCCGCCGTTGATCGACAGCGTCGAGCCGGTAATGAATTCAGCCGCGTCGGCGGTCAGGAAAATAACCCCGCGGGCGATGTCGTCGGCCTTGCCCAAGCGGCCCACCGGGATACCGGCGATGATCTTTTCCAACACGTCGGGCGGCACGGCGCGGACCATATCGGTATCGACGTAGCCCGGCGCGATGGCGTTGACGGTAATGCCCTTGGCCGCGCCTTCCTGGGCCAGCGCCTTGGTGAAGCCGTGGATGCCCGATTTGGCGGCGGCGTAGTTGACCTGGCCGTACTGGCCGGCCTGGCCGTTGATCGAGCCGATATTGACGATGCGCCCGAAGCCGCGTTCGCGCATGCCCTCGATAACCGCGTGCGCGCAGTTGAAGCAGCCGCCGAGATTGGTGTCGATCACGGCCTGCCATTGCACGTGGTCCTTGCGGTGCATGGTGCCGTCACGGGTGATGCCGGCATTGTTGACCAGAATGTCCACCGGTCCCACCTCGGCCTCGATCTGCCCGATGGCCGCCGTCGTTGCCTCGTAGTCGGAGACATCGAACCGGTAGACCGGAATGCCGGTGCGCTCGTGGAAATCGTGCGCGGCCGCGTCGTTGCTGGCGTAATTGGCGACGACCTCGCGGCCCGCGTCCTGCAAGCCAATACTGATCGCCTCGCCGATGCCCCGCGTGCCGCCGGTGACCAGGGCTACCCTCGCCATGAACTGCTACTCCCTTAGTCGCGCGCTTAATCGCGTTCCACGCACATGGCGATGCCCATGCCGCCGCCGATGCACAAGGTGGCCAGGCCCTTCTTGGCGTCGCGGCGCTGCATCTCGTGCAGCAGCGTGATTAGCACCCGGCCGCCGGATGCGCCGATCGGGTGGCCGATGGCGATGGCGCCGCCATTGACGTTGACGATGTCGGGGTCCCAGCCCAGATCGCGGTTGACCGCGATGGCTTGCGCCGCGAAGGCCTCGTTGGCTTCGACCAGTTCCACATCCTCGATGCTCCAGCCGGCCTTTTCCAGCGCCTTGCGGCTGGCCGGGATAGGTCCGCTGCCCATGAGCGCCGGATCGACCCCCGCGGTGGCCCACGAGGCGATGCGCGCCAGCGGGGCGATGCCCCGTTTGGCCGCTTCGTCGGCGCTCATCAGCACCAGGGCGGCGGCGCCATCATTGATGCCCGAGGCGTTGCCGGCGGTCACCGTGCCTTCCTTGTCGAAGGCGGGGCGCAGCCTGCCGAGGCTTTCCGTTGTCGTCCCGGCGCGGGGATATTCGTCGGTATCGACGACGGTCTCTCCCTTGCGCGTTTTGATCGTCACCGCCGCGATTTCTTCGGTGAACTTGCCGGCGGCCTGTGCGGCCTCGGCCTTTTGCTGCGAGCCGGCGGCGAATTCGTCCTGCTCGTCGCGCGTGATCTGCCATTTCTCGGCGACGTTCTCCGCCGTATTACCCATATGGTAGCCCATCAGCGAACACCACAGGCCGTCGCGGATCATGGTGTCGACCAGTTTGGTGTCGCCCATTTTGGTGCCGTCGCGCATATGGGCTGCATGGGGCGCCTGGCTCATGCTCTCCTGGCCGCCGGCAACGACGATGCCGGCCTCGCCGAGCTTGATCGCCTGGAAACCCTGGGCGACCGAACGCAAGCCCGAGCCGCAGACCTGGTTGATCAGATAGGCGGTCGCCTCGTCGGGGATGCCTGCGGCAAGCGCTGCCTGGCGTGCCGGGTTCATGCCGGTCGCGGCGGTCAGCACCTGACCCAGCACGACCTCATCGACGTCGCTTGGCGAAACGCCGGCGCGGTTCAGGGCTGCGGCGATGGCGACCGCGCCCAAATCGGCGGCGCTGAGGCTGGCCAGTTCCCCGTTGAAAGCGCCGACCGGTGTCCGGGCGGCCCCCGCGATAACGACTTCGCTCATGGTTTTCTCCTTATTTAGCGTGGCATTCCGCGTTGAATTTCGTGTGCGGTGGCGGCTCCCTTGGCCGTGTTTCGCACTCCGCGCTTCCCCCAAAATTATTGGCTTCGATATAGCCTTGGCCGGGAAGCGAGTCCAGCGAAGCCGCCTCCATCCCCGTCTCGGCCCCCTCAGTCCCGCGCCAGCCAGTCCGCCAGCGGCGCCCACACCGCCGATTGCGCCCGGGTGCTGGCGACCATGCCGATATGGCCGAAGGGCAGCGTTGTCACCGTGGCGTTCGGCAGGGCGTTGCCAAGCGCGTTCGCCGACACTGGCGGCACGATCCGGTCTTGTTCCGGCACCAGCACCAGAGCGGGTTTCTCGAACGCAGCGGGGTCGACGATCTCGCCATCGACGCGCCAGTGAAGGCGGTGCGGCGTGTTTTCGCCGTACCAGCCGGCCAGGCATTCGTGCGCCACCGGGGCGGCGAGGGGGACGCCGTCATTGAGCCAGTCTTCCAGCGCCACGAACCGCGCCGCCCGGCTGGACGCCGGGTCGAGTTGGGCGAAGGCGATGAATTTGCGCAACACCAGAAACGGGTCGAGGCCGGCGAACATCGACTGAATAATATCGACCGGCAGCTCGCCATAACTCTCCAGCAAGGGACCGGCGGCGGCGATCGCGCGGCCTGCGGCCTCGGCCTGGGCGACCCGCTCGGAATGGAAATCCCACGGCGTCGCCAGCAGCGCCAGCCGCGACACATCGGCCTGCCGGCGGATCACCAGCACCAACGCCAACAGCCCGCCCATGCAATAGCCGGCAACGGCAATGGGAGCGCCATCCGGTATTAGCGCGCGGGCGGCGTCGAACGCCCCCTCGAGGCGGCCGGCGATATAGTCGGTCAGGGTGAACTTTTGCTCCTCTGCGCCGGGCGCGTCCCAATCGACGAGCAACGGGCGCAGGCCGGTTTCGGCGGCAACCAACGCAGCAGGCTGTGCTCGTCCGACAGGTCGAGGATATAGGCGCGGTTGATCAGCGAGGGAACGAACAGCACCGACTGGCCGCCCTCGGGGCGGAAGTCGAACAACCGCGTCGTGCCCTCGCGCCACAGCACGGGCGGGGCGGCCAAGTCACGGCGATAGGGATGGCCCTGATAGGCCCTGATCCCCGCCGACAGGCCGTGCAGGCGGTTGAACACCTCTTGTGTGACAGCTAGGTCGAAGGGATCGGCCTGTGCCCAGGTCTACTTTTTCTTTGGCTTGGTTGGTTTTCGTTTGGCGCCGGCTTTTTTCTTTTTGCCGCCGCGTTTGCCAGTTTTAGACTTAGTGCCGCTCCCCGCGCCGCCACCTCCGGCCTCCAGGCCATCGAGCCGTTCTTCAAGAGCGGCAAGGCGGCTTGTGAGCTCAGCCAGCTGTTGAGCGCCGTCGTCAGATGCAGCGGCAGCGGGCGCGGACCCTGGCGCCGGGTTGAGCGGGGTTGGGGTTGTGGGGCCATCGCTTGTGTTGCCTCCCGCCGCGAGGCCAGCGAGCGTCATAAACTGCTGGGCCATCGCCGCCATTTGCGCCGTCGCCATGGGGTTGGCGGCAGCTTCCGCACTGCCCATGGTCTCGAAAAACCGTGCCGATTGCCCGGCCAGCGTAGGGTCCGCCGCCATCGCGGCAAGCTGATCTTCCCACAAATCGAGATATTCGCGGGCCAGCGCGGCAAAATCGGGCGAATCTGTCATGGGCGTCAGTATATGGGATTTCGCTGCATTGCGGCCAGCCGCGCTGCATTGCAGCATTTGGGGTAAATTCTGTTATACTGGTCGCCACATTATCAGCAATTGCGGTGCCGATAGCCATGGCCGAGACTGAAACGCCCGACCCGATAACCATAAAAAAGTACGCTAACCGGCGGCTTTACAATACCGCGACCAGCAAATACGTCACCCTCGACGATTTGTCCGGCATGGTGAAATCGGGCGTGGAGTTCGTCGTCGTCGATGCCAAGAGCGGCGAGGACATTACGCGCTCGGTGCTGACCCAGATTATCTTCGAGGAAGAGAGCAAGGGCCAGAATCTGTTGCCGATCAAATTTTTACGCCAGCTTATCGGCTTCTATGGCGACAGTCTGCAATCTGTCGTGCCCAACTATCTCGAACATTCGATGAATGCGTTCACCCAGAACGAAGAGACCCTGCGCGGCTATATGAAAGACGCGATGGGTGGCGTGTACCCCTTCAATCAGTGGGAGGACATGGGCAAACAGAATATGGCGATGTTCGAACGCGCCATGCAGATGTTCACGCCTTTCGCCGCGAACGGCGGCGGCGCACAGCCTGGTGCGGGCGAACCGGGACCGGCAGAATCGGGACCGGCAGAACCGGAGGCAAGCGGCGACGGCGGCGATGATATGAGCGCGCTGAAATCGCAGCTCAAGGCGCTGCAGGAGCAAGTCGACAATCTGTCGCGCCCGAAACCCCCATCGGGCCAAAACGAAGATAGATAGCGCCGTCTATGCTGACCAGGGAGGCTCGATATCGGGTTTCCCGAAATGCCAGCCCTGGAGATAATCGACCCCCTCCTGGCGCAGCATTTCGGCTTCTTCCTCGGTTTCAACCCACTCGGCCACCGTTTTCAGGCCGATACCCTTGGCCAGTTGGATCAGCGTTTTGACGAACAGCTGGTTGTCCGGATTGGCCGGCAGGTCGCGCACGAACGAGCCGTCGATCTTCACCAGATCGACATCGAGACCGCGCAAGTGGCGAAACGACGTGTACCCGGCGCCGAAATCGTCGAGCGCGACACGGCAGCCAAATTCATTGACCGACCGCACGAAGCGCGACGAATCGGCGATATCGTCGAGCGCCACGGTTTCGGTGATCTCGAGGATGAGCCGCGCCGCCACATCGGGCCGGTCTTCGAGATGCTCGCGCAACTGGCGTAGCCAGACCGGATCGACCGCCGTCATGCCCGACACGTTGATCGAGATGCTTATCTCGGGATTTTCCTTCAGCACCGCGACACCCAGATCGAGCACCCGCCGGTCGATGAGGCGCACCAGACCCATTTGTTCGACGATTGGAATGAAGGTCCCGGCCGCGACCGGCTCGCCGTTTTCATCGATCATCCGCACCAGCGCTTCGTAGAATGCCGGGGTGGCGTCGTGCACCGACACGATGGGCTGGTAGGCCAGAACGATGCGGTCGTCGCGCAGGGCCTGCTTCACCTGCTCGGCGATAACCAGGTCCGGGCGCACGGGAATGTTTTCGTGGGTAATGTCACGGAACTCGAGAAAGCAATCGCACCCGAGACGGCGCGCGCTGCGCAGGGCATTGTCGGCCTGGCCGACAACCTCGCGCACGTTTTTCGCGGATGTTGGGAACACCGTGGCGCCGATCGAGGCGGTCACATACATAGGACCGTGCGACGTCGATACCGCGGTGTCGCGGATGGCGGCGAGGAAGCGGTCGGCGATCGCGGTTATCTGCTGTTCCGAACAATTGTCCAGTATGATGGCGAAGCGGTCGAAGCCGACGCGGCCGACAATGTCGCCGGCGCGTAGGCACTGTTCGATCCGTTGCGCCGCGTCGAGAACTATGGCGTCCGCCGTTTCGTCGCCATAGACGTCGGCAACGATATTCAGCTTGTCGAGTCCGACCAGCAGGAAGCCGCCCTGTTGGTTGCCGCGTAGCGTCGTCTCGAACGTCTGTTCGAGCGCTTCGCGGAGCCGCAGGCGATTGTACTGCCCGGTGAGCACATCGTGATTGGTGAGAAAATCTACTTCTTCGGCGGTATTTTTCTGCTCGCTAATGTCGCGAACGATCCCGGTCAGCCGCAAGGGGGTGCCGGCGGAATCGGTGGCGGCGACGGCGCGCTCCTGTACCCAGGTGAATAGCCCATCATCGCGGCGCAGCCGGTACTCGATGTTGAACATCTTGGCGCTTTCGAAATGCTGCTGCAGAGCGACCATCCGCCGGGGTAAATCCTCCGGGTGAATGCGCTGCAGATAGGCGCCGCCATTAACGATGCTCTGCACATCGGCAATGCCGATGACGTCCTGGGTCTGGCCGATCCAGGTCAGTGCGTCGGCGACCAAGTCCCATTCGTAGAACAAGTCGCCAGACGATACGAGAACGCTGACCAAATCGGATAAGGCGCCCGATTTATCGTCTTCTCTAAGCAGCCCTGGTAATGCCAGTTCGGCGACAGGTGACAAAGTATCCTCCTACCTGAAGGCGTGAGTTCAAAGACAGGCGATTTCCATGGGGATGATCGCAAATAAAGATACGTTTGAGGGGTTAATAAAAGGTAATATTCGGGGCGCTAAAAATGGCGGAAAATCTGTAAATATTTGATATGGTTAACAAAAAGGGTTAACGATTGCTAACGATCTACTATAAATTTGATTGAAATTTTAAGCAAAACTACATAGGTTTCTAGCTATCAGATATGGCATTGGAACCACCGTGTATATTAATCCGCATCTTCCGGCCCCGACCGCCGCACCTGATCCTTTAAACGGGCACGCCGCGCGTGCCGCCAGGACGGCGGCGCAGCGCATAGACGCGCAGGAGCCGGTTGGCGCTTATAAGCACAACCGCCTTCGGCGCGATCCGTTGCGTTCGGAATTGGGCGAACCCACCGAACGCTCCGGCGAAGAGCCGAGAGTTGAAGCGCGTTACCAGCGCGAGGCGGCGGAACTGTTGGGCTATGGCGCCACCAGCCTGTTTTTTACCCAGCGCTTCGCTCAAGAGGAAGTTCCCGATTTCCGTCCGTCCGTTGCGCATGAAATAGGGGCGGCCGCCTATCCGTCGCTGCCCTTCGACGACGATATTCTGCTGCCCGGCGAGGCCGTCCCCCTGGGTTGGTACAGTACCTCGCGCGTCGATATCCTGGTCTAGCCGCTACTTTTCTTTACAGATGAAAGCAATCGCAGGCGGTGCTGGCCATTGCGGTCGGCTGCCCGTTTCGCCTATTGAATAGGTTCGTGCCGATGGCTGCTTTGCAAGTGGCCGAGGTATCGAGCCCGTAGCCCATTCAATGGGTTCTATTCAATGGAACGTAGAACCATGGCCGCAAAAACCATTATCGAACTCCTCGGCGCCGGCGCCGACACCGACACCGCCATTTCCACCGTGGACCGGCCGCCGCTGACCTATGCCGGGTTGCGGGCCCTGGTGGCCGACAGCGTCGCATCGTTGCGGCGATTGGGGATTGGCCGCAATGACCGGGTGGCGATCGTGTTGCCAAACGGGCCGGAGATGGCGACCGCCTTCGTCGCGGTGGCCGCCGGCGCTACGACAGCGCCGTTGAACCCCGCCTACCGGGCCGAGGAATACCGGTTCTATCTGGAAGATCTGAACGCCAAGGCGTTGCTGGTGATGGCCGGCAGCGATACGCCGGCCATCGAGGTGGCGCAAAGCCTCGGCGTGCCGGTCTACGAGCTTGAGGTGGCCGAGGGCAGCCCGGCCGGCGCGTTCGCTATTTCAGGAGTAGGGGGTGGCGCCGATACGGCCGCTCCCGATTATGCCGAGGCCGGCGATGTCGGTCTGGTCTTGCACACATCGGGCACCACCTCGCGGCCCAAGATCGTGCCCTTGAGCCAGGCGAATATCTGCGCCTCAGCCGGCCACATCGTCGAGACGCTGTCGCTGACGCCCGGCGACCGCTGCACCAACATCATGCCGCTGTTCCACATCCACGGACTGATCGCCGCGGTGCTGTCGAGCCTGGTGGCGGGGGCCAGTATTTACCGCACGCCGGGCTTCAACGCGCTGCGCGTCTTCGGCTGGTTCGCCGATGCCAAACCGACCTGGTATACGGCGGTGCCGACCATGCACCAGGCGATCCTGGCGCGCGCGGGGCGCAATGACGATGTCATCGCCGGGATGGATTTACGCTTTATCCGCTCGTCCTCGTCGTCGCTGCCGCCGCAGGTGATGGCCGAGCTCGAAGAGACTTTCGGCTGCCCGGTCATCGAATCCTACGGCATGACCGAGGCGGCCCATCAGATGGCGTCGAATCCCCTGCCGCCCGCCGCCCACAAGCCGGGCTCGGTCGGTGTCGCCGCGGGTCCCGAGGTGGCTATCATGGACACCGCAAACAACCTGCTGCCGGCCGGCGATACCGGCGAGATCGTCATCCGCGGACCCAACGTTACCGCCGGTTACGAAAGCAACCCCACGGCAAACGCCGAAGCCTTTGTCGATGGCTGGTTCCGCACCGGCGATCAGGGGATCATCGATGACGAGGGCTATTTGAGCATTACCGGGCGCTTGAAGGAGATCATCAATCGCGGCGGCGAGAAAATATCGCCGCGCGAGGTCGATGAAGTGCTGCTCGATCATCCGGCGGTCGCCCAGGCGGTGACCTTCGCCTACCCCCACGACAAGTTGGGCGAGGAGGTCGGCGCGGCGATCGTGCTCAAGGAAGGCGCGGAGGCGAGCGATAACGAGATTCGCGATTTTGTCGCCGCGCGCCTGGCCAATTACAAGGTGCCGCGCAAAGTGCTGTTTATCGACGAAATCCCCAAGGGCGCCACCGGCAAGCTGCAGCGGATTGGATTGCATGAAAAACTTGGCCTCTAAATCCGCCGGGGCGAGGCGATGAAGGTCTGCATCTACGGCGCCGGCGCCATTGGCGGCTACATGGCCGTGCAATTGGCCGATGCCGGGGCCGCCGAGGTCACCTGCATCGCCCGCGGGCCGCACCTGGCGGCGATGCGCGCCAACGGCTTGAAGCTGCGCATTGGCGGCGAAGAAAAGACCGTCCGGATCAATTGTACCGACGACCCAAACGAGGCGGGTCCGCAGGATTATGTGATCGTCACCCTGAAGGCCCATTCGGCGGCGGCGGTGGCCGACCAGATGACGCCGCTGCTGGGCCCCGACACGGCGGTGGTGACGGCGCAGAATGGCGTGCCCTGGTGGTATTTCCACGGCCATGGCGGCGCGCGCACGAGGGCACCCGCCTGGCCACGGTCGACCCCGGCGACGGGCAGTGGCGTCATATCGGGCCTGAGCGCGCCATCGGCTGCGTGGTCTATCCGGCCGCCTCCATCGTCGAGCCGGGAATTATCGAGCATGAGTACGGCAACCGCTTCAGCCTTGGCGAACCCAGCGGCGAGAAGACCGAGCGGGTGCTGGCATTGGCGGCGGCCTTGGCTGCGGGCGGTTTGCGCGCGCCCGTGCGTCCGCGCATCCGCGACGAGATATGGGTCAAGCTGTGGGGCAATGTCAGCCTTAACCCGGTCAGCGCGCTCACCGGCGGCACCCTGGCCCAGATGATCGATGACGCGGCGGTGTGCGGTGTTATCCGCACCATCATGGTTGAGGCGCAGGCGGTCGGCGAAGCCTTGGGCGTGCGCTTCCCCATCGATGTGGAAAAGCGCATCGCCGGCGCACGCGAGGTCGGCGAGCACAAAACCTCGATGCTGCAGGACCTGGAACTGGGACGCCCCATGGAAATCGATGCCCTGGTCAGCTCGGTGCAGGAGCTGGCCCTCCTGACCGGCGTCGCCACGCCGGCGATCGATAGCGTTCTGGCGATGGTTAAGATGCGCGCCCGGCTGGCCGGATGTTACGACGGAGCGCGGTGATCTAGTGGCGGAGCCTCGCGCATCGGCGGTTATCGGTCTCAACGCGATAATCATTGCCGTGACCGACGAGGTGCCGCGTATTCTCACGGTGCAGCGCGCCGCCCATTCGCTGGCGACCCCGGCGCAGAAGGGCGAAGCCGAGGCCGGATCCGACAGCCCGGTGGCGCTGCCTTTCGGCCCCTTCGATCCCGATCAGCACCGCACGTTGGAACTCGGCCTGCACAATTGGGTCGAGCAGCAGACCGGCCTCGATCTTGGCTATGTGGAACAGCTCTACACCTTCGGCGACCGCTACCGCGACCCGCGCGAACAGGCGGGCGGCCCGCGCCTGGTGTCGGTCGGCTATATCGCCCTGGTGCGTCAGGTGCCGCTGTCGGGAGCCGGCGCGGCCGAGTGGCATAATTGGTACGACTTTTTCCCGTGGGAGGACTGGCGCGAGGGGCGGCCGGCCATTATCGATCAGGCGATCCGGCCCAATCTGCAAAACTGGATCGACGGTATCGGCGACGGCGAGATGGGCGCGACCTATCAGGAACGGCTCTCGATCGCGTTCGGCCCCGAGGCGGCGCCCTGGGATTTCGAGCGTGTTCTGGAACGCTACGAGCTGCTCTACGAAGCGGGCATGATCGGCGAGGCGCTGCGCGACGCGCAAATCAGCGCGGCGATTTCGGGTCAGCCGGCGTCCCGGCCGGATGGCGCGACATTGGCGGCGGCGGAGCTGCTGGGAACGCCGATGGCGCTCGACAACCGCCGCGTCCTGGCGACCGCGCTGGGCCGCATTCGCGGCAAGTTGAAATACCGCCCCGTCGTCTTCGATCTGCTGGCGCCGAATTTTACCCTGCTGCAATTGCAACGGGTGGTCGAGGCGCTGGGCGGCGTTAGGCTGCACAAACAAAATTTTCGCCGCCTGGTAATCAATGGCGGGTTGGTCGAGCCGACCGGCCAGCGCGATAGCCAGGCCCGTGGACGGCCGGCGGAATTGTTCCGCTTCCGCCGCGAAGTCTTGAGCGAACGCCCGGCATCGGGCGTCGGCCTGCCGGCGGCGCCGCGCTATAGCGCCTGAGCGCGTTTCGTCTTAAGGAATCCGCCTTGACTCCTTGATATGCTCTATGAGAGCATTTACATCAATATACTCATATTGAGCATATTGATACCTGGATCGTCAACGAGGGCCCACAGATGAGCCATACAGCCGAATTGGAATACACCCCGGCCGTCGCCGCCGCGACCCAGCCCATATTCGAGCGGCTGAAGTCGGTCATTCCCGAATTCGAGTGGCCCGTCCATGCGCCCTATATCGAGGCCATCAACCGCCTCAAGCGCGAGCGCAATGCGGTCATCCTCGCCCACAATTATATGACGCCGGAGATTTTCCACGGCGTCGCCGACATTGTCGGCGATTCCCTGTTGCTGGCCCGCAAGGCGGCGGAAACCGATGCCGATGTCATCGTCCTGGCCGGCGTCCACTTCATGGCCGAGACGGCGAAACTGCTGAGCCCGGAGAAGACGGTTCTGATGCCCGACATGGCAGCGGGCTGTTCGCTGGCCGCCTCTATCACCGGCGCCGATGTGCGTCTGTTGCGCGAGAAATATCCCGGCGTGCCGGTGGTCACCTACGTCAACACCTCGGCCGAAGTGAAGGCCGAGTGCGATATCTGCTGCACCTCTGGCAACGCGGTGAAAATCGTCGAATCCCTCGGCGTCGATCGCGTTATTTGCCTGCCCGACCAATATCTCGCGCGCTATATCGCCAGCCAGACCGACGTCGAAGTGATCATCTGGGAAGGCAGTTGCGAGGTCCACGAACGCTTTACCGGCGCGGAACTTCGCGACTACCGCAAGCAATTCTCCGACATCGTCATCGTCGCCCATCCGGAATGCAAGCAAGATGTCCTGCAAGAGGCCGACTTCGTCGGCTCCACCGCCAAGATGATCGACTATGTCGGCGAGGAAAAGCCTGAGCGCGTGCTGCTGGTCACCGAATGCTCCATGAGCGACAACGTGGCGGTCGAGCATCCCGATGTGGAATTCGTGCGGCCGTGTAACCTCTGCCCTTACATGAAACTGATCACGCTGCCGAAAATCCTTGGAACGTTGACTGAAATGTCGCCGCGCATCGAGATCGACCCCGAAATTGCCGAGCGCGCCCGCGTCTCCGTGGAGCGGATGCTGGCGATCCGCTAACTGGGCTGACGATACCATGACGATTGTCCGGCCCATTCGGCCCGCATTGCGCTACGCAACCGAGGCGGAAGTTATCGTCGTCGGCTCGGGCATGGCCGGCATGGTGACCGCGCTGCGGCTGGCGCCGCGCCGGGTCACCTTGCTGACCAAGACCCCAAGCCTTACCGGCGGGTCGACCGCATGGGCGCAAGGCGGCATCGCCGGCGCGGTGGGCGCGGGCGATTCACCGCAAGCGCACGCCTCCGACACCATGGCGGCGGGCGCCGGGCTGAGCGAGACGGCGGCGGTCGATCTGCTGACGCGCGATGGCGCGGTCCGGCTGCGCGAGTTGATCGATTTGGGTGCGCCGTTCGACCGCGATGCGGCGGGCGAGATCGAGCTGGGCCGCGAGGCGGCGCACGGACGCCGGCGCATTGTCCATGCCGGCGGCGACGCCACCGGCCGTCATGTGCATAAATGGCTGTCCGAAGCCGTCGAAAACAACCCGTCGATCGATATACAAACCTCTGCCTTCGCCTGGGATTTAGCGGTTCAGGACGGGCGTGTGTGCGGGGTGCTGGCGTTTCACGAGCAGGGCGGGTGGACCTTGCACCACGCGCCGTTCGTCGTGCTGGCGACCGGCGGTTCGGGACAGCTTTTCCAGCGCACCACCAATCCGCCCGAGGCGACGGCGGACGGCTTGGCCATGGCCGCGCGCGCCGGCGCGAAACTGGCTGATCTGGAGTTCGTCCAGTTTCATCCGACGGCGCTGGCGGATCCCAACGCAGATAGCGGCGCACCGATGCCGTTGCTCACCGAAGCGCTGCGCGGTGAGGGAGCTATCTTGGTCGATGCCGCCGGTAACCGGTTCATGGCCGGCGAACACGCGCAAGCCGAACTGGCGCCGCGCGATGTGGTCGCCCGCGCCATCTGGCAACGCCTGATCGATGGCGATGGCGCCTATCTGGATATACGCTCGATCATGGCCACTGGCACGGCGGCGCGGTTTCCCACCGTCAAGGCGTTGTGCGCCGCCGCCGGCTTCGATCCGGCGCGCGAGCCGGTCCCGGTCGCGCCCGCCGCGCACTATCATATGGGCGGCATCGCCGCTGACGATCATGGCCGCACCTCGCTCGACGGTCTGTGGGTGTGCGGCGAGGCGGCGGCAACCGGCGTGCACGGCGCCAACCGGCTGGCCAG
>SMVB01207150.1_pt1 | contig 13082 bp, 13 predicted proteins | sample 2456461 | NCBI WGS metagenome assembly SMVB01 (sample SAMN11095934, study PRJNA526329) | marine sediment metagenome | biome: Marine sediment; feature: Surficial sediment; material: Deep marine sediment; isolation source: Hadal surficial sediment | place: Pacific Ocean | collected 2014-05 | depth...
TATTGACGTTCTGTCCACCGGGCCCCTGCGCGCGGATCCCCCGCATTTCGATTTCAGCCGTGGGGATCGACACTTTTTCGGTGATTCGAAGCACCTCAGGCAACGCCGTTTGGAAAAACGCGGGCTAGATACCCATGCCGCTTAACGTCACCATCAGGTCGTTGAGGATCCCGGTGATGCGCGGGTGCGCCACCTCGAATTGATCGACCAGTTCCTTCACGGAATCCTCTAGACCGATGGCACTGGCTCCTTGCGGTTTGTCCAATTGCCGTTCCAGTTCGACCACCAAGGCGTCGAGACGCGTCTTCGCAGCCAAATCCTCGACCTCAAGCTTATCGATTTCTGTACGCAACGACTCAATCGACGCTGCTATTTTTGCTTTACTCATAAATTACCTAATCGCTTAATTCCTACAAGGACCCTTCGACGCTGACGGCCACCTAATCGTACCGCTACGCAGCCGACCGGGCCGCCGCTTAACGCTCTGCGGCCTCGGCGCACTCGATGCACATCGCTACCGCGGGATCGAATTCCAACCGTTTGATGTTGATCGGCTCACCGCAGCGCACACAGCAGCCAAACTCGCCCGCAGCTATCCGTTGCAACGCCGTATCGATCCGGACAAGTAGCATCTCACGGCGGCGTTTGGTCTCCATCGACATCGCCTGGGCCTGCATTGCATCCATACGTGACACTCGCCCCACACGCGATTGATCGAGTTCAACCGGTAGCGCGGCCGCCGCACCCGTCGCCTCAATGGCCGTAATCGATTCGCGCAGACGGATAAGTTTGGATTTGATCAGTGAAATGTCGACGCCACGATCCTCGTGTGATTTGCACGCTATTTTGGCGCCGCTTCGATATTCTTTGCGGCGACTCTCTATGGTCGACTGACTAGACTACGCAAACCGGGCGCGCACATCCAGTTGGCATAATGTCTTAGCCTAAGCCGGCTGCAATGTGTCGTGCACCAGAATTTCTGGGCCCGCCACAACCCGAGAAGTTTTCCATGTCGATCTATTTAACACCCAGAAATGCGGCTATCCAGCGTGTGATTTCGAGGTTATCGACTTCGCGGTTCAGCGACGCAATGGCGTCATCGCGAACCGCCGCCGGCATGCTATCGCGACGTCGATCGATCAAAACCTCGATAAACGCCCGCGCGAATTCGGGATGCCCCTGGATCCCCAGCATTGTGTCGTTAAATTGGACAATGAAATTCGCGCAATGGGTACTGCTAGCAACGACCGTCGCGCCGCTGGGTAGGCTAATCACCTGGTCTTGATGACACACGGGTACGGTAAATTCCGCTAATGGCGGGACCATCCACTTGGGCATAGCGTGGGTCTGATACCGATGTAAGCCGATGCCCCAGCTGCGGGGGGATTTTTCGACCCGCCCGCCGAGCGCCTGCGCAATCGCCTGATGGCCAAAACAGATACCGACCAGCGGACGGGTGGTGTTCTGTAGGCGACGGATAAATCGCTCAAGATCCGCGATCCACGTGAGTTCGTCGTAGACACCATTGCGTGAACCGGTCGTGATGTAGCCGTCGCACTCGTCGACGGATTGCGGTACCTGTCCTTCGTAGATCAGGTACAAATGCCACTTGACTGCCACCCCGGCGCGGGCAAACATCGCCGCAAACATGGCCGGATAGTCCGCAAAACGACCGCGCATATCAGGCGGCATGAAGTCACAGATCAGCAAACCGAGATGGAAAATCGCGCTCTTCGTGTGTGACCGGCTACGATTGGATAGCACCATAAATCGACGGCGACCCCGGGTCTCAATCTGTTTTGCTTAGGACGACACCGGCGCTAACCAATGCGTCGGTACACGCGGCGTTATAACCCAACACGCCGCAGGATTTCCGTACAGGTAGTCGAACCATGCAGGGAAAACCCGGTCTCGCCGTTGCGCACGTTAATTTTCGAGTTCACCACAGAGCCGCCGGCGAAACGGTTCTCAGTCTACTTTGCTCAGCACGACGCCCGCGCCCACCAGCGCATCGATACGCGCGCTGTCGTAACCCAACACGCTGCGCAGGATTTCCGCATTATGCTCACCAAGATCCGGCGCCGCACCCGGAGGATAGTCCGGCTGGGCGGAAAACCGCAGCGGAAAGCCGGGCAAGTCTAATTTGCCGACTACCGGGTCATGAATGGTGCGGATCGCGCCACGGTCGCGATAGTATTCGTGATTTATGGTTTCTTGCGGACTCAACACCGGACCACTCGGTACGCGGTATTTTTCCATACAGGCCCAGGCCTCGGCATCGCTAGCAAAGCTTTGCAGCCAGGCTTCGATCATTGGGATGAGTGCCAGCTGGTTTTTTGCGCGCAGATCCTGATCCGCGAAGCGTGGATCGCTCGCCAGCTCAGGACGGCCCATGGCATCGCACAATCCCTGCCATTGACCTTGCAGGACCAACAACACCATGTAGCCGTCACGCGATTTGAACACGCCGCAGGGGCATACCAGCGCATGATGTTCGCCCGCACGCATCGGTTCATAGGCACCATCGGTCGCGGCGTAGGCCTGCAAGGTGAGCTCATTCATGTGGAACAATGCATCGACCATCGAAATGTCGAGGTATTGTCCCTTGCCGGTTTTTTCACGATAGTACAGCGCATAGCCGATCGCAGCGAACGCGTGCACGCCGGCGTTCGAATCCGCGATACCAATCCCCACCGGGTGCGGTGGCCCGTCTTTGGGCCCCGTCATATGCATTACGCCGGCGAAGCCCTGCGCGATCCAATCGTAACCGGTCTTGGTCGCATATTTTCCGGTACGCCCAAATGCGGAGACCGAGGCGACAATGATCTGCGGATTGATTTTCGCGAGCGAGTGGTAATCGAGCCCGCGTTTGTCCGCAACCCGTTTGCTGAAGTTCTCCACCACCACGTCGCATTCGGCCACGAGTTCGTCGATGATCGATTGAGACTCCGGTTTCGATAGATCGAGGCAAATACTTTTCTTACCGAGGCTTTGTTGCACGAAATAGGCGCTGCGGCCATTTTTAATGACCGGCAGGGTGCGCGTCGGATCGCCATCAGGGCCCTGTTCGACCTTAATGATTTCCGCGCCCATTTCTGCCATCAAGCGGGTTACGACGGGACCTGCGAGGTATTGCGTGAAATCAAGTACGCGGACGCCTTCGAGAATCATGACCTCGCTCCTTCTATCAAGTTGTCGTTAACCCACGGCAATGGCGGATTATAACAAGTCAATTCGAGAGATTTACCGCCAACACACGAGTTTTTCATGTGGCAGGTACGCGAAACATTCACGTTGGATGATTGTCGAACGGATCCAACATTTGGCTCCGTTCGAACGATCGCAGGTAGCATAACCGCTGCTTGAATCGACCTCGCTGCGGGTTTGCGGATCGGCCAGACGATTTCGCTTAAAATGCCAGGCTTCGTTCTCAACCGGGCCGGATCGCCCATTAACTATTCTGTTTTAAATCACCGCATGTATATCCCTGACCACTTCCAGGAAAACGACCCGTTTGTGCTGCGTGAATTGATCGAAGCGAACAACTTCGGCACCCTGATTTCGACGCTTGATCAGCGGCCATACGCGACGCATCTACCGTTCCTATACGACGCCGACCGGGCGCGTTTGCTTGGACACATGGCGCGCGCCAATCCACATTGGCGCGCATTGGCGGATGATTTATGCGACACGCTGGTCGTGTTTCAGGGCCCGCACGCCTACGTCTCGCCGTCAGCGTACGTGGAACCGGGCGTGCCAACGTGGAACTACGCGGCTATTCATGTCTACGGCCGCTTCCACGTGCTCGACGACGCAGCCGATCATCGCGGGATATTGGAAACACTCACCGAGCGCCACGAATCCGCACGGCCCGAACCGTGGCTGGCCGATTTCGATTCATCGATGCTGCGGCGGATGATGGGCGCGACGGTGGCCTTCGAAATCGTGATCAATGAACTCATGGGTAAATTTAAATTGAGCCAGAACCGCTCAGCACGAGACCGTGCAAAGGTGATCGAGGCGTTGGAGATCGAAGGCACAGACAACGCGACGGGCGTCGCCGATCTCATGCGTGCCCGCAGATGATCACCTCGCGTTTAACCGAAGTCCTCGCGATCGATCATCCGATCATGTCAGCGCCCATGGCCACCGTAGCCGGCGCGCGGCTGGCCGAAGCCGTTAGCCGGGCGGGCGGTTTTGGTCTCATCGGCGGCGGTTATGGCGAGCGCGAATGGCTACAAGAACAATTGTGCCAGGTTGATTGTTCGTCGATAGGGGTCGGCTTTATCACGTGGCGGCTCCGGCAGCAGCCGGAACTTCTCGAAATGGCACTGGATTATGGACCAAAGGCAATATTACTCTCGTTCGGCGACATGGGGGATTTCGCCGCGACGATTGGCGCAAGCAACTGCCTGTTGATTGCTCAGGTGCAGTCGTTGGCCGACGCCCGAGTGGCGGCCGAAGCCGGGGCGGATATTATCGTCGCCCAGGGCACCGAGGCCGGCGGCCACGGGGCGGCACGTGCAACCTTGCCGCTGGTGCCGGCGGTCGTTGACGCGGTCGGTCCGATTCCGGTCGTTGCTGCCGGTGGTATTGCCGACGGCCGCGGCCTTGCCGCTGCACTGACACTCGGCGCCGCCGGGGTTCTTATGGGTACGCGCTTCTACTGCTCGCTGGAATCATCCGCGCACGATGCCGCAAAAAACCGAATTATCGCGGCCAACGGTGACGATACCATCCAGAGCGCCGTCTTCGACGTATTACGTGGCTACGATTGGCCGCCACCGTATAAACTGCGCACGCTACGTAATCGATTAACCGAACGTTTCGATAACAAGCTCGATGAATTGCGCAACGCCAAGCAGGACCAAATTGAGCGATTCGAGGAAGGGATAGCTGTCGGCGACTACGACGTCGCAGCGGTTATCGCCGGCGAAGCGCTCGATCTGATCGATGACACCCTTAGCGCTGGCGAAATCGTCACCCAAACGGTCGCCGAGGCCATTGTCAGACTCCGACACGCGCCGGATTTCGAGATAAGTGACTAATGGCCTTATTCACGCTCGATGGAATATCACTGGCGTTTGGTGATCACATTATCCTAAAGCGCGCCAATTTTGTCCTCGACCCCGGTGAACGCGTGTGTCTGATCGGTCGCAACGGCGCTGGCAAAACCTCGTTGCTTAAATTGATTACTGGCAAGCTTGAACCCGACGACGGCGAGATTCAATTTTCAACGGGAATTCAAATTAGCCAACTCGACCAGGCGCTGCCGTCGGTAACGGACATGACGGTTTACGAATTCGTCGCCGTCGGCCTCGGCGAACAACGCAACCTAATTGATTTGTACACTGAGCGCTCGTCCGGTGAACTTGACAACACTGGATTAGCCGAGCTTGAAGCGTTGCAGCGTCGCATCGACGCGCATGGCGGCTGGAACATCGATCAGCAGGTGAAGACGGTCCTATCCGAGTTGAACCTGCCCGGATCGAGACGCCTCGATGAATTATCAGGCGGCTGGCAGCGGCGGGTTGGGCTGGCGCAGGCACTGGTGTGTAATCCCGATCTCCTGCTACTTGATGAGCCCACCAATCACCTCGATCTGACGACCATTGAATGGTTGGAAAAACGCGTCCTGGGATTCCGTGGCAGTGTCATGTTCATCACCCATGACCGCGCGTTTCTACAGCGCCTGGCAACCCGTATCGTGGAGATCGACCGCGGTAAGCTGCGTAGCTGGCCGGGTGACTACCGCACCTACCTTCGCGACAAGGACCGCTTGGTCGAAGAGGAGGCGCGCAGCGACTCTGTGTTCGATAAAAAACTGGCCGCCGAGGAGACTTGGATCCGACAAGGGATCAAGGCGCGCCGTACGCGCAACGAAGGTAGAGTCCGGGCGCTGCAGGCGATGCGTGCGGTCCATGCGGCAAGGATAAAGCCCGATGCCAAGGCCCGTATTCACGTCGAAGAGGCCGAGCGTTCCGGACGCAAGGTTATTGAGGCGAGAAATATTTCCTATCGTTACGGTGACGAGCCATTGATCGAGAAAATGTCGATTAAGATCATGCGCGGCGATCGGATCGGTTTGATCGGCAACAACGGCGTCGGGAAAAGTACGCTTCTGCGGATCCTGATCGGAGAACTGGCGCCACTTTCGGGTACGATCAAGCTCGGTACGAACCTTGAGATTGGTTATTTTGACCAACTTCGTGAGCAACTGGATCCGGATAAGACGGTGGCGGAAATTGTTGGCGATGGGCGCGATTACATCAAAATCAACGGCAAAGAACGGCACGTCATCGGCTATCTGAAAGGATTTTTGTTCAGTGCCAAACGCGCGATGACACCGGTTCGATCGTTGTCGGGCGGCGAGTGTAATCGCATTATCCTCGCCCGGTTGTTTACGCGCCCAACTAACTTTCTGGTGCTAGATGAACCGACTAATGACCTCGACATCGAGACCTTGGAAGTGCTCGAAGATCGCTTAGTCGACTATAGCGGCACCCTGATTGTCGTTAGCCACGATCGGGAATTTCTAGACAACGTTATTACCAAAACTCTCGTGTTCGAATCCGCGGGCCGGATCGGGCAATACGTCGGTGGTTACACCGACTGGCTGCGCCAAGGTAATATTCTGACCGAAGTTGATACCCCGACGCAGAAAAAAACCACCACGATCCGCAATCGATCAACAACTCGCAATGGCGCCGCTACCAACAAGAAACTAACATTCAAGCTGAAGCACGAATTGGAGCAACTTCCGGAGCGCATCGACACGCTAGAGCGTGAGCTCAGCACGTTGCACGGACAAACGATCACCCCGGGTTTTTACGCGCGCGCGTTCACGGAGAGGCAACCCATTATGCAACGGCTGAGCGCGGTTCAAAGCGATCTGGACAGTGCGATTGAACGCTGGACCGAACTCGAATCCAGGCAAAACACGCGTGAGCAATAAACCGATCAGGCGGATCCCGTACGGCACGATTATCGCAATCGTGGCGGTCGGCGTTTACTATCTAAGCAACGGCGAGGTGACGACCTCACCCACCGCGCTCGCATCGCGTGCCCCAGCGGCGCAGTTCGACGATCGTTTCGACGGTGCCATGATCGAATCGAGCGGAATCGTTGTGCACATCATGCCCGACGGCAATGATGGCGCGACGCTGCAACGATTCGTCGTGCTACTTGACGGCGGCCAGACCCTGCAGGTGGCACACAATATCGACCTGGCAGCACGGATCGAAGACCTTGCGCGCGGCGACACAATAAAATTTCGCGGCCGCTTTGAGGCCAACGATCACGGTGGCGTGGTCCGTTGGACCCACCATGACCCGCGCGGGGAGCGTCCTGGCGGATGGTTGGAGCACGCCGGAAACCGTTATCGATAGGCGCCTACGAGCCGGTTCTCAGCCGCGATTAAATTCGTCGTCCACTGCAACCTGCATCGTCGTCACCAGAGCGTTGGTCGAGTGCGCCATTCCGATCACCGCCATCAGTTCCGCGAACTGCTCCTCGGTCATGCCCTTGGCGCGCGCCGCCGCCGTGTGCGAATGAATACAATATTCGCAACTATTGGCGACCGATACGGCAATGTAGATTAACTCTTTGGTCAGCGGATCCAACGCCCCCGGCGCCATTATCGCCTTGATGCCTTCCCAGGTACGCCGTAGCTGGGCCGGATCGTTCGCCAGAGCCCGCCAAAAGTTGTTGATGAAATCGGTCTTTCGAAATGCCCGAATATCATCGTAGATTGCCCGCACCTCGGCCGATGCGTCTGCGTATTCGATAAGATTTATGGTTGCCACTGCGCTCCCCCTCGATGGTTTTGAATTGAACGGTAGGTATAGGACACGAACATTTCGACGGTCACTGGGTCATTGTGCGCGCCGGACACAGATTGAATCCCCCCAATTAACCTAAGGAACCTCTGATTAATTCAGGGCATGGTGCTTGGCGAGCGAAATCGTCCAAGTCCGCGTTGCGGATCTGGCAAATAGTCCCGCTATGCGCTGCGATCCACGCCTTGACCTGAACAATTTCGCACCGCAAATCAGCTATCCCAGAATTAATCATCAGTTCCCTAATTTCTGTGACCGCGCTGCGGTCGTCGGATACGGTTCGTTATCGCGCGAACGCCGCTGGGTGCAGTGCAGCACACAGCGTGGCCGCAGCCGGGTACTGGCGAACAGGGCGGTGCACCGATTATCAGGTTGTCGGGTTGTCGTTTGCAACATCGGACCATTATCGGGTGCGCGCTACCGCGCCTACAAGTTGACTAGAAATGTTTAAGCAATGCCACAAGCCTTAAAGTCGCAATGCAAAACAATGCAATTTATCGTCGAGGTGCCATTGTGTCGCGGCGACGGGGATCCCGGGCGCCTAATATTTCAGGTATGAACTCGGGTGCCGATATTACGGGTATGAAACCTACGGCCAACAACACGGTCTCGGGTGGGTCGACGGATACGAGCCGCGTTTTGCCCGTTCCGTACAATTTCGGCGGCGCGATCCGTCAGGGCGTGACGCTGGTGCGGATCGCGGTCGTGGTGCTGACCCTGTATTTGAAGTTCAAGCTCGTTCGCTGGATAGATCGCCGCCGCAACCGCACGTAGTACTCCGGTCACCGACTACGCGACGCCAAGCGCTATGCGATCGGCGCGGGAACCTCCGAGATACCGCGGATGTTGAGCGGACGCGAGATCTTCGCCCATTTGAAATTAGCAGTAACCGCGCGGCCGCGCCGTTTGAACGGCGGTAGTTCTTGAATCGCCTCAGATAGCTTATGCTGCTAAGTCGAGCTTTTATTGAGACCATCGAAACGCGGGGACGTCCAGTCGTTATGCCCCAATCCAAGCGTGGACCCGAGCGCCGCAGTGCTAGCGGCGAGACCATCTCGATCGAGCGGGAGCCGGGTGGCGAAAGCGAGCGCCGTGTTGGCGTCGACCGGCGTCGTAATAGTTACATTTCGCGGCTCGAGCTTTGCCAGGGCCTTCCCTATGACCCACTCGAGAGCATCTTGGAACACTGCCCGGTCGAAACACTGGCGCCCGGAGAGGTCCTGCTTGAACCCGGACAGGCAAACCATTATTTGTATTTCCTCTTAAGCGGCCGGCTTGAAGTGCGGTTGAAATCGGCCGAATCGCCGGTCGCCGATGTCATCGAGACTGGGGAATGCGTCGGCGAAATGTCGATCATCGATGGCCGACCGACCTCCGCCTATGTGATCGCCTCCGAACAGAGTAAGCTCATTGCGGTCCACGAAAACGTCTTCTGGTCGAAAATTGCAACCACCCCGCGGGCGGTACGCAATTTATTGCGGATCCTCGCCGAGCGCATGCGAAAACGAAATGACGTTACGTTGCGCGCGTTGGAGCAGGAAATGCGCTTTGAGCAGCTCCAGAAAGAGCTACTCGCCGCTTACGAAATACAGCTTGGTATGCTGCCAGCGGGACCTTCGCTGTTTCCGAAACTATCAACGCTGGATGTTTGTGCGCGCATGGCCGTCGTCAAATCGGTCGGCGGGGATTTTTACGATGCGTTTCCGCTCGACGAGCGTCGAGTTTGCGTCGCGATCGGTGACGTTTCCGGTAAGGGTATGCCAGCCGCCTTGTTCATGATCCGCACGGTGACTTTGCTCCGCGCGGAGCTGCTCAAATCTGATGATTTGGCGGCGTGCGTGTCGCGGTTCAACACCGCGCTGTGTGACACCAACATCTCGCACATGTTTGTTAGCCTGATCGTTATGCGTATCGACGTGATCGACGGCACGGTGGACTACGTTAACGCTGGGCACTCACCGATGCTAGTGTCCAACGGCGGCGAGCCGTTCGTGGCAGTAGACGATTCGAATGGCCTGATCGCCGGCGTCCTCGGCGACACTATTTACCACGCTGGCGTGCTGCGGCTCACGGCAGGCGATCGAATGGTTCTTTATACCGATGGAGTGACCGAGGCGCGCAATGACGAGCGACATTTCTATGGTCTGCGGCGGCTTACGCAATTTTTGGCGAAATTTTATTCGAACGAACCAGCACGCTTGGTCGATGGGATATTCGATGACGTACACGCCTTTGCGGGCGGCATACCGCAATCCGACGACATCACCATCGTCGCGCTCGACTATCACCCAACACACGAGTCATCAAAGTAATTAGCGGCGCAAGAATAGATGTTGCCGCGTTATAGTCCGACACTAGTGAGCTGTCCTACACGACCAGCGGATCTGCTAAGCGGCGCCGCCGCGAAACGATGTTAGCGTCATCGGGGCGTGGAATTACCGGATCTGGATAGGGCTTCCAGGTATTGGACGTTTTCGTTGGTGGCCCTTAAACGCGCACTGAGCACTTCGGAAAACAAGCGATAAATCACGTAGCAGAAACGCACTTCATTATTATTTAGCTGGCGGTCGATTATGGCCGCATCAAAGCATAAGACCAATGTATGTTCAGTGGCTCGAATGGTGGCAGAACGCGGGGCGCCATCTACGACGCCCATTTCACCAAACATATCGCCTTTTTGGTGCAGATAGCACAATATTTTGCCGTTTCGGACGATTTCGGCTGCCCCCTCGATCAAGATATATACCCAAGTGTCATAGTCGCCTTCCCGCATGATGACATCGCCTGGTTGATGTTCTTCGAAGCGACTCAAACTGACCAGGGATTCGAGGTCTTGATCGCTGAATACGTTGAACCGCCCGATATCTTTGAGCATATCGATTAAAAACGCATGCGCGTTTTTCTGATTTTCTGCGATTAAATCCATGATGTCTAAATCTGTCCAGCGCCGGGTCACGGATCTCGTGGATCATCGACACTAGCGGAACGAAGGCCAAATACCTTTAACGAATTGGCCGTAGGAAGGGCGTGGAACGAATGCTGTTTTCAAATATTCGTACTGCTTGGAATCGTTGACCAATTTACCGAGTGACATCGATGTGGGGCCGCCTATGCTTGGCGCCGAAGAGTATGCAGACCGATGCAGCCCATCGTCAGTGCGGTGTTTGCATTGTTGTCCATCTTGTATCGATCATGGTCGCACTGCGGCATCAAATAATGGTGTTTCAATGCTCACTCACACCCTTACGCCTTAATCGCGGCAACTAGATTCCGCTGGTCTGAGCTTACACGACAATGGTCGGGGTGGCGGGATGCACAGCAGTCCTTTGGTAACCGATCTTGACAAATCGGACCTATCACATCCCTATGAAACATCACGAGGGAGCATGTGAGCGACGATTGAAGGACCGAATAAGATTGAAACCAGGACGCTAATCTGCCGGAATGTGCAACAATGACTCCTCCACAAGCCGACCTTCCCAAGTTGACTATTATGAAAAATATTTTCTTCGTAGCGTTATTTTCCGCTCTTTCGTTACCCACATTCTCTGTGTGTGCCGAACCCTATACTACCGCTACAGGTAAAAAGATTTATCAACAACTATCCAGTGCCTCACGTACTGATGAAGACCGGGCGCGAGACGCTAATCGTAAACCAGTACAGACACTGGAATACTTTGGCTTGACCGATGACATGACTGTTATCGAGATATTTCCTGGCGGCGGCTGGTATACCAAAATTCTTGCTCCCGTGCTGAAAGAGAAGGGCACGCTCTATTTAGCGGTCGGCACGAGCATGCTGGAACCAAATCTTGACAAGTTTGGTTTACGCGGCCAGGTCGAAATTATTGGTAGGATTGAGGGTTTTAAGAAGACTGAATTACCAGGTTATATTTTTAAAATCGACAGCGTTGATCTGGAAGTACGAAATGTAGATCTGATCGTGACCTTTCGTAATCTTCATAACTTAACTGTGACTGCGAGAAAAGCCGTTAACGATGCCGCCTATGAGGCGTTAAAACCGGGGGGTATTTACGGTGTTATCGATCATTCCAAACGTCATATGGAGGCGTTTTCTGCCGAGACATGGCGTCGTGTTGATCCGGTAATGATCATCAAGGAAATGCTGGAGGCCGGATTTGAATTTATTGATTATTCAGACATGCATGCAATTGCCGCTGACGGCCTTATTTATGACACTACGCATGAATCGATAAAAACCAATAGTGATCGCTTTACCTTAAAATTCCGTAAGCCAGATTAATGCGGGTGGGCGTATCGATCGGGGTGCATGCTTGCGTCGAGCGACCATCGACTACGAATAGACCCGGATAAATGAGAGCAATCGCAAATGGGCTTCGTTTATCGGGGTTTAGTTGAGTGACGTATGCCCACCGGTACGCTCGTTAATGCGATTACGCTTCGTCGCGCATCGATCCAGTTGGGCCGCAACTCGGGACGATCATTCTTGGAGTTCGGTGATGGATGTATGACCAACTTATTAACGGTAATCAGCGGAACTAATTTTGCATCATAGATCAAAGGCCTAACCCAACGATCTTCCGCCGATACCTGGGTGTTGAAGCGGTTGAAGACCATAAGTGATTTCGGCGGTAGAGGTAGGTCAGTTTTAGATTGTATTTGATCCCGGCGCTCGACTTTGTTCGGGAACCTCTGATGAATTCATGGAATACTGCTTTGCGACTGAATTCGTCCAGGGCTGCGTTCCGGATCTGGCAAATAGTCCCGCTATGCGCTGCGATCCGCGCCTTGACTGGATAAATTGCGTACCGCAAATCAGCTATCCCAGAATTAATCAGAGGTTCCTTAGATGCACGTTGGGAATTGCAAGGGCGGGTCAATTCGCAACTTTAGGATCCTTAACCACAATTTGCGCCGATCCGCACACTACCTCCCGCTTTTCTCAATTCCCGTCATGGCCAATTCCGCGGATACGTTTTCGTGATGGAATTGTGATCATCTTGTGATTTTCCTGTGACCTCGACAGATCAGAATCGGCTGCGACCATAACCGATCATTAGGAGACATCAAATGCAGAGTCAATCACATTCCTTCAATAGGATAGTCATGGCTTGTAGCTTTATCCTGGCGAGCACCGGCGTCTTTGCCGGCGATGCTGTTTATGAAGTAACGATAACCAACCTCACCGGCGCTCAGAGCTTTACGCCGATCTTGGTTGCCAGCCACCGAAACGGTGTTAGTCTTTTTGCAGCAGGAAGCCCA
>SMVB01225909.1_pt1 | contig 13080 bp, 9 predicted proteins | sample 2456461 | NCBI WGS metagenome assembly SMVB01 (sample SAMN11095934, study PRJNA526329) | marine sediment metagenome | biome: Marine sediment; feature: Surficial sediment; material: Deep marine sediment; isolation source: Hadal surficial sediment | place: Pacific Ocean | collected 2014-05 | depth 0-1...
ATTTTTCTCTTCCACAAAATGTTGAATGTTTAACATTACCCTCCCTTTTCAAAGAAAAAGATGGTCAATATAGATCCCGTCGTCTTGATATGTCGCTTTTCCAAATAGTAGAATTACGTAAGAAAATTCTTCATGCTGCCATTACCTCCTTTGAGCCTGAAGTACTGATTGTAGATGGTGTCCCATGGGGGGTAGAAGGAGAACTTATTCCTACACTTGCACATCTTAATGCTAATAAAAATACTAGATGTATTTTTGGAATCCGCGATGTTTGGGATGAACCAGGAGTAATTAAAAAAGAGTGGAATAAGAGGAACAATTTTGACGCCATTCGAAGATATTACGACCAGATCTGGATTTATGGCGACAAATCAGTCTATGATCCAGTTTCCGAATATAGTTTATCAGAAGAAATTAAAGAGAAGGTAAGATTTACTGGGTATCTCTTTCAGAAACCCCGCCTTGGACTAATGACGTTTAGGGATCAGTTAGCTGTTAAAGAGATTCTCAAGACAATTGACGGTCCATTTGTTTTGTGTTTACTAGGTAGTGGACAAGATGGGGACAACTTAGCCAAAGCCTTCATAAATTCAAAATTACCACCAGGACACAAAGGAGTTATTCTCACAGGACCTCACATGAATCCCATATCCAGGGAACTTCTTTTCAGACAGTCAGAAAAAAATCCACGCATAATAATAATTGAATTTTGTAATGAACCCACTGCAATTTTACAAAAGGCAACCTGTGTGGTGGCTATGGGTGGTTACAATACCATATGTGAAATTTTATCTTTTAGAAAAAAAGCCTTGATTGTTCCTCGGGTCATGCCTCGAAAAGAACAACTTATTCGAGCAAGTCGATTGCAATCAAAAGGATATCTAGATGTTTTACGTCCAGATAAATTAAATTCTCAATCAATAAGCAAATGGTTTGAATCCAACCAAAAACCAATAGTAAATCATGAATTTAAAATGACTGGTCTTTCCACCATTTCAAATCTATTTACTAACATACTTTATGAGATGTCGCAAAGTCCTTTGACATATCCTAGGAGGAATTCTTATGAGTGAGGAAAATAAAAACCCTAAGAAAATTGGCTATGTCCTAAAGAAATATCCTCGGTATTCTGAGACTTTTATCGTTAATGAAATTCTAGCCCACGAAGACGCAGGACTTGAAATTGAAATATTTTCACTCACGCCTTCTGATGATAGTCATTATCAGGATATAGTGGGAGATGTCAAGGCACCTGTTCATTACTTGTCTAGCGACAGTCTTAAAGCAAAGGGTTTTTGGGGATTGCTTAACGAAACCGAGGAAGTTTTACCTGGCGTTTTTCAAAAACTTGAATTATTACGCCAAGAAAAATTTCGCTATCTATATCAAGGCTTAGAGTTGGCAAAAATTGTAAAACTACAGAAAATAGAACATTTACATTCTCATTTTGCTTCCTCTGCAACCAATGTTGCAAGAATATCTTCTCATTTTTCCAATGTACCATTTTCTTTTACTGCTCACGCTAAAGATATTTTCCATGAGAATACAGATTTTAGGGATTTACAAACTAAACTTCGAGATGCTTCTGCTGTAGTAACTGTTAGCGATTACAATTTCAATTACTTGCATAGAACTTTTGGTTCTTATGCAAATTCGGTCAGACGTATTTACAATGGGATGGATCTAAAAAAATTATTATATAGAAAGCCAGAAAATCGCAAACCCAATATAATTACAATAGGACGGTTAATTGAAAAAAAGGGGCTAGATGTCCTAATTGATGCATGTGCTATACTCGCAAAGAAAGATCTAGAGTTTAATTGTAGTATAATTGGAAAAGGTGATTTAGAGCCTCAACTCCAGGCACAAATCAACGAGAATCAATTACAAGACAAGGTTGAGCTCGCCGGAGCAATACCAAGAAGAGAAGTTATAGAAAGTTTTTACAATGCTGCTGTTTTTGCAGCTCCGGCAATCATTGCCCAGGACGGAAACCGTGATGGTCTACCGACTACACTTTTAGAATCGATGGCTCTTGGAACTCCTTGTGTTGCTACAGATGTTACAGGAATACCAGAAATTATTACAGATAAGGTAACCGGACTCTCTGTAGAACAAAATGATCCAGTAGGATTAGCAAATGCGTTAGAAAAATTGTTACATAATCCTAGTCTTGGGGTTTCGTTATCAGAAAATGCACATAAATTAATTGAATTAAAATTTGATATTAGTAAAAATTCTGCAAAGATAAGAGAAATTTTTGCTCAAAATGTTGTTTCAAAAGAGGTCATCCTTACAAGTGATAGGTAATGAAAATTGCTTACATTTGTCTAGATAAGGGGGTTCCTGTTTTTGGAGAAAAAGGATCATCTATACATGTACAAGAAGTTCTTAACGGTCTGAAAAAAAGAAATGCGTCTATAAAATTATTCACAAATAAAGTGGGCGGTGACAAACCCAAAGAATTAGAAGGCATTCAAGTTTATGATCTTCCAATTTTAGATAATTCTTCAAAAACAAGATCTTTTGTGGATTCTGAAAATCAAAAAGTAACAGAGATTATTAGCAGAGAGGGACCCTTTGATTTTTTTTATGAGAGATATTCGTTGTGGAGTTTTGCCGCAATGGAATATGCTAAATCATTTAATATTCCCAGTGTTTTGGAAGTTAACGCCCCTTTAATTGAAGAGCAAACAAAATATCGTGGTTTAAAGGATCCCAGTGTCGCAAAATGGGTTGCAGACAGGGTTTTTAGTGCTACAAAAGAAATCCTTGCTGTATCTGAAGGAGTAAAATCTTATCTACACTCTTTTTCCTCCGCCAGAAAAAAAATTCATGTTATCCCCAATGGTGTAAACCCTGACCGCTATCATGAAAATAAGCGAACTTTGGATTATACTGGTGATGAGACTTTTGTTATTGGTTTTGTTGGCACCTTAAAACCATGGCATGGCCTATCAATGCTTGTAGAATCTTTTGAGTTTGTTCATCAACAGGATCCAAACACTCAACTTCTGATTGTAGGAGATGGACCAGAAAAAAATAATATAATTCAAGATTTAAAAGACAGAAATCTATTATCTGCCACAAAGTTTACAGGGTCTGTTCCTCATTCTGAAATTCCTTCCTTACTAAATTCAATGAACGTAGCTGTTGCACCGTATCCCAAAATTGAAAAGTTCTATTTTTCTCCTTTGAAAGTATTTGAATATATGATGGCAGGATTACCAGTGGTAGCCAGTAACATAGGACAATTAAATGATTTAATTCAAAATGAGAAGAATGGATTTCTCTATCCGCCAGAAAATATAGAAACTTTGTCTAAAATTCTTTTAAGATTAAAAGAAAATTCTCATCTCCGTCAAACTATTGGCACTGCAGCTAAGGCCCACATTATTCAAAATCACACTTGGGATATTGTTGTAAGTCAAATTCTATCTTTAAGTAACCTCGAAAACAATCAAAATTACACCGGAGAATTGATTCAATGAATTATTTTAAAAAATTAAACCAAAGCTCTAATGTTTTTCTACGATTTTTCAGATATTCCTCTCCATTATGGAGGAAAGAACGCCCATTAATCACCACCTCTTTTTTTGCTTTAATGGTTCAAGTTGTTTTACAGGTTTTGCAACCCTGGCCTTTGAAGTTTGTAATAGATAGATTTTTTTCTATTGAACCCTCTAGTGAATCATCAGTTTTTCAAGCCATTGAATCCCTGGATAACACCACCTTAATCGTTGGTTCTGCAGTAGCATTAATAGTAATTATTGCATTAAGGGCGATTGCTCAATATTATAATATCGTTGGATTTGCGAAGGTGGGAACCCGAGTTTTAACCAAGATCAGAAATATGCTTTATCGTCATATTCAGTTGCTTTCTCTCTCATTTCATTCCAAGGCAAGGAGTGGGGACTTGGTTATGCGGGTAATGGATGATGCGGGGGTTCTCAAAGAAATGAGTGGAACAGCTTTTCTCCCATTAGTTGGAAATAGCCTTATCTTTATTGCAATTGTTGGAGTGATGTTTTGGATGAATTGGCAGTTATCTCTCTTAGTTTTAACAATAATTCCATTGTTTTTTCTTTTTTCTTTTAAGAAAGGAAAGAAGATTCAAAAATATTCCCGTGAACAAAAGAAAAGGCTAGGATCAATGGCATCCACTGCATCAGAGTCTATTGTTGCAATCAAAGAAGTTCAGGCATTGTCACTCAAAGATGTCTTCTTCGACAAATTCGCAAATCAAAGTAAGCAAGATTTCAAACAGGATGTAAAAATCAAAAAGGAACAGGCAAGTTTAATGGGTAGAGTAGATGTATTAATTGGAATCGCATCGGCGTTAGTTCTGGGATATGGCGCGTTATTGGTTCTAGACTCTAAAATGACTCCAGGAGACTTGGTTGTGTTTTTGTTTTATGTAAACACTGCCTTCAAACCAATGAGGAAATTTACTAATTATATTGGTAGACTTGCCAAGGCAAGTGCTTCATGTGAACGGATATTAGAAGTACTTGAACGCAAACCAGAGGTGTATGATCTCCCTAATGCCGTATCAGATTCTACCTTTAAAGGAGAAATAAGTTTTGAAAATGTTTCTTTTGAATACGAGGATGGAACCCCGATTCTAAAAAATATCAACTTTACAATACCTCCTGGCTCCAAAGTAGCATTGGTGGGGCCATCCGGAACTGGCAAGTCCACGATAGTTAGTTTAATTCTAAGACTTTATGATTGCTCACAAGGTAGGGTTCTTGTAGATGGACGTGATATTAGAGAATACACCATAGATTCACTTAGGAGACAAATTACTGTTGTTCAACAAGATAACATGTTGTTTAGTGCAAGTGTATCAGAAAATATTGGGTATGGAGCAAACGTAAGTGAAGATATCTCAATACAAGAGGCAACACAAGAAGAGATTGAACATGCAGCAAGATTGGCCAATGCTCATGAATTTATCAAATTACTTCCAGAAGGATATGATACCATCTTGGGGGAGAGAGGTTCAACTCTGTCAAGGGGTCAAAGACAAAGAATTGCTGTAGCGCGAGCAGCTATTCGCAAAACCCCCATACTTATTCTCGATGAGGCAACAACAGGATTAGATGAGGAAAATGAAAGTATTTTGTTTGAGGCCCTGGAAAAATTAAAAAAAGGATGTACCTCATTCATGGTCACACATAACCTTAAACATGCTTCTAAATCTGATCTTATTCTCTATTTGGAAGGAGGTAATGTTATAGAATCAGGATCTCATGCCCAACTGATGAAATCCAATGGAGAATATGCTTCTCTCTTTAAACAGCAGACAATTGTTCTTGATCAATCGTAAGGAAATTGAAATGCTTACAGCTAATCTAAAAGATATTGTAAGACGTGAAAAGAATATTCTTGGCCTTTCCACTCTTTTGGATACCAGATCCTTTGTTAAGAGTATCCAACCGTTTTTTCCTGAAAAAATTCTAGAGAAAATAACTCTGAAATATATTCGATACAAACCTGGAATGAATTGCTTAACTCTGTATGAATTGAAGGTGAATGGAAAAAAACATGAGATGTATGCAAAAGCATTTGGACGCGATAATAAGATAAAGATTCAAAAATATAAGAAAAGAACGACTATAAATGGAACAATTGGTTTTGGACGAATTTTCCTTGAAGATAAAGGGATAATGGTTGGATTATTTCCAAACGATAACAAAATTAATTCATTAAAATTATTAGATAATGGGAAAAATCAGGAAGAGCTATTTCGCAAACTCTTTCCACATAGGAAAGAACTTTGGAAAGGTAATGTTAAGACATTGCAATACAAACCAGAAAAACGATATGGCGGAGTAATAAAAACTAAAAGTGGATCTCAGGCAACTATCAAGTTTTATGATAAAGTTGGATTTCTAAAAGCAAAGAACAATGCACGTACTTTCAAATCAAAAAAAAATCTCAGGATTTCTCAATGTATTGGGCATAGCAATAAACAGATGATTTTAGGTTTTGAATGGATAAATGGCAAAGATCTAGGGGAGTTATTATTAGAAAATCCAAAATTTACAAAAAAAGCAGTGGCCAATACTGGAAAAGCATTAGCAAAATTACATTCTCGAAAGATCAAAAATTTGGATAAACTCAACAGTGATGATGAGTTACTAAATTTTTCAAGACAAGAGGATTTGATCAATCATATTTGTCCCCACCTAAAAAATCAATTTAGAGAACTTGGGAAGCATTTACGATCTTTTTTGTATTCATCCATGTCAGTTTCAAGTCCGATTCATAGTGATTTTAATCCCAGTCAGGTAATCGTAGACACCGATAGAAATGTTACTCTTCTTGATTTCGACAGAGCGGGTTTAGGTGATCCTAGATTAGATCTTGGCTCCTTTATCGCATCTCTTTACTACCTATTATTATTTGGAAAGATTTCAACATATCGATTTCAAAAACTAAAAGATACGTTCCTAAACAACTATCATGGAAAAATAGGACAAACTTATCCAGATTTGGAAATGTTCATAGCTGCCGGACTTTTAAAAATGTCTAATAAACCATTTAGAACGAATCAATCTAATTGGGTTATTCAAACCGAACAGATATTGAACATGATAAAAAAAATCATGGGGCAAAACAGGTCTGAGGAAATACCAATTCCTGTTACTCCATCAATTAAAAAAAAGGGGAAAAAATTTACCGAAATTAATACCCAAACTTCACTTGGAACTATTGATGATTCGAATTTGCCACATCTGCAAACTGCTATGGATGTTAATAAAATTGAGCCCTATCTAAACAAGGTATTTCAATCTAAAGGAGGTAAAAATACTCAGGCAAATTTAAGAGCCGTAAAAAAAATACGCCATAAACAGGGTAAAAGATGCCTTATCGAATATGAAATTGAGCTTAAGAAAGACAATATTCCAAACGAAGTAATCAAACTTCTGGGAAAAATGCGTAGTGAGGGTCTAGATAAAAAGTCTTTTCGGATACAGAAATCTTTGCAGAAAGCTGGATTTGATTCCAAAAGCTCTGATAAGATATCTTTACCTAAAGCAATAGGAGTAATTCCTGAGATTGGCATGTGGTTGCAGAAAAAAATAGATGGAATCAATGTGATAAATCTACTAGTTAAGGAGGATGGCGAAAAGATAGCAGGGAGAATTGCTGAAGCTATACACAAGGTGCATCTCGCAAATATCCCTACCAAGAGACATCACACGGTGAAAAAAGAACTGCTCATCCTCAATGAACGACTAACCAAGATAGCAAGACTGAATCCATCACTTTCACCCAGAATTAATCGAGTTCTAGATGAATGTAAAGAACTTGTAAAATATCTTCCACATGTAGGATCTGTTGGAATACACCGAGACTTTTATCATGATCAAGTGTTAGTTAGAGGAAAACGACTTTTTCTCTTAGACTTTGATCTTTATTGCATGGGTGATCCAGGTCTTGACATTGGGAACTTTGTGGGGCATCTTCAAGAATTCTCTCTTAGACATTTTGGAAATCCAAACGCATTATCAAGACAAGAACATGCATTGATTGAGAGATTTATAGAGTTATCAGGTGAATTCAGACGGACTTCTGTGGAGATATACACAACACTTTCACTGGTAAGACATATATCAATTAGCCAACAATTTTCAGATCGTAGAAAGTTTACCAAGAAGATATTATCACTATGTGAGAAGCGATTGCAATCTCAACTTAGTCAACTCCAACAATAAAATCTTTTGGGTAGATTTAGAGTGTACTTTTTACTTTATGTTTCTAAAAGAACATATTCTTAAATAATAATGGCATAACTAAATCTAAAAAATTAATTTGGAATAAATCTCTAAATAAAATCAATGATTCAAAAAATTATTCTGCGCCTTTGTCAGCTAATCACTTTCAAATCTAATTGATAGTTCGGTAATTTTATTAATGAAACGTAAAACTACACGTATAGTTATAGCGTTATTAAAAAAGGAATTTGATTTTGATGAAAAGAAAAAACCAACTACTAGTGCTGATTTCCATATTTTTTATCATTGTGCTGGTAAGTTTTATTGTGATTCCCTCTTACACTACATCTGTCCCCACAACTCGTGAAACAATAACGCCACCTAATTTCAAAGTAGCCTTTATCGGAGATCAGGGGCTTGGACCAAATTCTGTGGCGGTGCTAGAACTAATAAAAGATGAAGGGGCCAGTATGGTTATTCATTCCGGAGATTTTGGGTACGAGGACAATCCTGATGACTGGGACCAACAAATTAATGATGTTCTAGGTTCTAACTTTCCGTATTTTGCATCTATTGGTAACCATGATGTGAAAGCGTGGAATGAATACCAAAAGAAACTATATGAAAGGCTAGATGAAATTCCGGATGCTAATTGCACTGGGGATTTAGGAGTAAAGGCATCTTGTCACTATCAAGGTTTATTCTTTATTCTTTCGGGGGCGGGTACCATGGATTCCAATCACGATGTCTACATCAAAGATTCGTTATCTAAGGATAGTTCTGTTTGGAGCATATGTTCATGGCATAAGAACATGAACAAAATGCAGCTAGGAAGCAAGCCTGATAGAACAGGATGGCAAGTATATGAAGAATGCAAGAAAGGTGGAGCCATGATTGTTACAGGTCACGAACATGCCTATTCCCGTACAAAGACGCTAATCAGTATTGAAGAGCAAATCGTTGATCCTGATTGGTCCAAATCAAACAACCTAAAATTAAGTTATGGTACGTCGTTTGTAGTTGTTTCTGGACTTGGTGGACATGCTATAAAAAACCAAGACCGCTGCTTGCCCCCTACCTTCCCCTATGGATGCAATGGTGAATGGGCAAGTATCTACACAGCTGATCAAGGAGCTTCACATGGTGCACTTTTTTGTTTATTTAATGTTGAAGGACAACCCAACAAGGCTTCCTGTTATTTTAAAGATATTAATGGAAACATCCCTGACAAATTTATTGTAACTAGTTTTGTAGGATAGATCAGGAATTAATGTATCTATGATATTAACTGAAAATCTTTCCAATAAACAAACCTTCCATTATAACGTGAATCAATACGGACTTTTTATGTATGAAAAAGGGAGGATACTATTTTTTCAGACCATCTGAAGTCTGAAAGAGTAGACTCTTGTTAAAGATAAAAGTGGAGAAAGAAAAAAACCGAAAATGGACCTACAGTAGATGACGATCTTTTAAACAATAACTCCCTAGAAGAAGTCTTCCAGCATCACCATTATTCTTTTTTCCTTTGATAATTTTAGGTATTATTATTCTGTGTTTCAAAAAATACAAACTTTCTTTTAAATTAGAATAAACATCAGACGTGTCAATGCTTGATATTCACACTTTGAAAATGCATGATTCTGAGGGAATGTACAGAATTTATGATAAATGGTCTAAAATTGCCCACGATTCTTATCATTCTGAATATGAACCAGTAGATTTTGGGCATGAAAGTACGTTCTACTAATAATTAATTTTCTAAAAATTGGCAACCAACAATTTTCCTTAAACCTATTATCGAAAAAAAGATCCGTTATTAGAGTTTTTGATTTTACAGTTTTTTTTATAATCTCAAAAATCTCGTCAATAAATGGTTCATCCCATATTACGTTATTCTTATCTTTTAACAACTCTTTACATAGCCAAGTGCTTCCACTTCTTGGGGTTCCAAGAACCCAAACCATTTTACTTTCTAATTGTTTTTCCTGTTCTTCAGTTAGTGGGAAAGGATTACTTGAGGACATTGTTTTTGCGTCCAATGACATTAACCTGTTTGTCAGATAAATCTATTTAAGAACTTGTTGCATTAATTAGCACATCTTTAGATTTTTAGTATTTTCCTTGTGGTAAGTTCCTCCATCAATTCATCCAGTCCAAAAAACTCAATTGCTTCAATCCCACAATGTTTTGCCGCTTCGACATTTGATTTTCTATCGTCAATAAAAATAATCTCGTGACTTTGAAATGGCAGTCTCTTTAAGACATACTGATAGATCTTCATATCTGGTTTTACAAAACCGATCTGATATGATAAAAAGACAAAATCAAAGTTTTGAATAGGGATCATTTCTTTCACAACCTCGAATTTTGCTGGTTCAGTATTTGCCAAAAGTCCAATTTTTATGCCCGATTCTTTAATTTGTTGTGCTAGATTTACTAATGGAACATTTATCGAAGCATATTTTCTAAAAACCTCATCGAATAATGAATTTGTAATATTTGAAAGGTTTGGTGAATTTATTTTATTGCTTATTTTATTCCAAAATTGTTTCTCATTAATTTTACCACCATAGAGAAGCGGTAAACATTTGCTAAATTCTTCATATAATTGGTGTTTATCAAGTCCATATTTTTTAGAGATTTCATCTATTAACCAACGATTTTTCCAATTTATGAGAACTCCTCCCACATCAAACAATATACAAGAAGTCCTTTTCATCAAAATCATATCTATATGATAAATTTAATTTGTAATGATTTTTGTAGTTCAAAAAATACAGCCTACCTGTTAAATTCAGATAAAAATTAAGCTCATTCGTGCTCGATTTCCACACTCTGAGAATGCATGATTCTGAAGGAATGCACAAAATCTATGATAGTTGGCCTGAAATTGCAAACGACTCTTATCATTCTGAATATGAACCAGTAGATTTTGGTCCAATTTCTCATATAGTATTTACTGGAATGGGGGGCTCTGGTGCACTAGGGGAAATATTCAAAGCAATTTTATCAAAAACTCCAATGTCTGTCACTTTAGTCAAAGGATACACATTGCCTAAAACTGTAAATTCCACAACCCTTGTTGTGGCTACAAGTGTATCTGGAAATACCGATGAAACAAACACCACATTGCATTCTGCAAAACAACTTACAAAAAATATTATTGCATTTTCTTCTGGAGGCAAAATGAGGGAGTATTGTAAGGAAAATGGCCTAGAGCATAGAACAGTTCCTTTGTTTCACTCACCACGTGCATCGTTTCCTGGTTTTTTGTATTCGATGCTCAAAGTTCTAGAACCTTTAATCCCAATAAAAGAAGAACAAATTGATGAATCAATAAAAAAGCTTCAAACATTCTCAGAAAAAATAGATTCATCTAATCTTACCCGTGAAAACCCATCTCTTGATTTGGCGCAGTGGGTAACAGGAATTCCAGTAATTTATTATCCATATGGTTTGGAGGCAGCAGCAATTCGTTTTAAAAACTCCTTGCAAGAAAATGCAAAAACGCAAGCAATAGCTGAAGATGTAATTGAAGCCTGTCATAATGGAATAGTGCCATGGGAGAAACCATCAATTGTTCAACCCATTTTAATTCAAGGGGACGAAGATAATCTAAAAACTAAGGAGAGGTGGATAATTTTAAAACAATTTTTCAACGAATCTAACATAAATTACAAGGAGGTACATTCGCTTAAAGGTGGAATTTTGACCAAACTTATTAATCTAATTTACTTGTTAGATTATTCATCAATTTATAGAGCAGTACTTGCAGGCACTGATCCAAGTCCAGTAAAATCGATTGATTATGTAAAGAAAAAACTCTCTACAAACCTTGCTGAGTTGGTAACCTAGTCATAGGAAGATAATGTATGCATTAATTTTGGCTGGTGGTTTTGCCACAAGACTCTATCCGTTAACAAAAAATTTTCCAAAACCTCTTTTGAAGGTTGGACAAAAACCAATCATAGAATATATCGTTAAAAAAATTGAAAAAATCCCCAGTGTTGAAAAAATCATTATTTCAACAAATACAAAATTTGAATCCCAATTTTCTGATTGGATAAAAAACACTGAATGTACCAAAGAAATCATACTCGATATAGAAAAAACTAGGGAAGAAAAGGAAAAACTAGGCGCAATCAAAGGCATAAGCCAAATTTATCAAAAATATCCTGAGGATTTTCTAATCGTTGGCGGCGATAATCTCTTTGAGGATGATTTGCAAGTAGTTGTAAAGGATTTTGAAACAAAAAAAGCCTCAATTGTAGGAATACACAAAAGTTCAGAAGATCTTGATATTTCACAATTTGGCACAGTTATGATTGATGAGGATAAAATTATCCGTAGATTTGAAGAAAAATCTCAATATCCCAACAGCGATTTAATTTCGACATGTATCTATGCACTTTCAAAAAATTCTATATCGAAAATTAATTCATATTTAGAAAACAATAGTCCTGACTCTCCTGGTCATTTTATTAGATGGCTAAGCGAAAATGAAACCGTTTATGGCTCAATTTTAGAGGGATTGTGGTGGGACATTGGAACAATTGAGGCATATGAGAAAATCACAGATCACTTTGAAAATAATTCTAAAATTATGGCGGGAGGATTGGTATGAAGGTAGTTATTACCTGTGGGGGAAGCGGTGCACGACTACTTCCATTTACAAAAGAGATGCCAAAAGAAATGGCCCCAATATTTTGGAAACAAAACGGAACAATCCAAGTAAAGCCACTCCTAGAACTAATTTTCGAACAACTATACGAACAAGGTGTTAGAGACTTTTGTTTTATTACTGGTCGAACTAAACGTGTGATTGAAAATCACTTTACACCGGATTCTAAATTAAATAAACAAACTTCTATGAATGTTTTTTTTAATTATCTTCAAAATTCCAGAATTTTCTGGACTACTCAGTTTGATCCAAAAGGTTTTGGCGATGCTGTAAGATACGCCTCTTCATATGTTGGTTTAGATAATTTTATCGTTCAGGCAGGAGATGTGGCGATTATCAACTCTACAGATAACAATCCAATAAGAAGGTTAATTGAGCTATCTGAACAGTCTAAGGTTGACGCAGTTTTATTAATTAGAAAAGTCACAGATCCTGAACGTCATGGAATTGTAACGGTAAAGGAAGGAGATAACAATCTTTTCAAAATTACAAAGGCAGTAGAAAAACCTGACAAACCAGGATCAGATCTTGGTATCATGCCTATCTATCTTTTTAATCCCTTGATATTTCCAGCCTTGGAAAAAACACAACCAGGTAAAAATAACGAAATTCAATTAACTGATGCAATTCAAAAGCTCATCGAATCTGGAAAAGACATACGTGCAATAA
>SMVB01291755.1_pt1 | contig 13079 bp, 12 predicted proteins | sample 2456461 | NCBI WGS metagenome assembly SMVB01 (sample SAMN11095934, study PRJNA526329) | marine sediment metagenome | biome: Marine sediment; feature: Surficial sediment; material: Deep marine sediment; isolation source: Hadal surficial sediment | place: Pacific Ocean | collected 2014-05 | depth...
CGAGCACGGATCGACGAGTCCGACGCAGCAGCGGCGGAGCTGGCTTCTCTGGAGTAGGGCCTTTTTCAACGGGCTGCTAGACGGACAGGCAGAGACCGATTCGCCCGGGGTGTGACACGCACCCCGGGCGAGCGTACGTTCCAGCACCCTGAATCTCCGAGCCGAACCGATGCCCCCCCCACCCGAGAGCGAGTACTCCTCCGCCCGCGTGCGGCGCGAGTTCATCGAACACTTCACCCGGAAGGACCACCGCGAGGTGCCGTCCGGCCCCGTGTTCCCCCAGGACGACCCGACGCTGCTCTTCACGAACGCGGGCATGAACCAGTTCAAGGACGTGTTCCTCGGCACGGGCACCCGCGATTACGTCCGCGCCGTCGACACCCAGAAGTGCATCCGCGCCTCGGGCAAGCACAACGACCTGGAGGACGTCGGTCGCGACAGCTACCACCACACGTTCTTCGAGATGCTCGGGAACTGGTCGTTCGGCGACTACTTCAAGGAAGAGGCCATCGTGTGGGCCTGGGAGCTCCTCACCGGGGTCTGGAAGCTCCCCAAGGATCGGCTCTGGGTGACGGTATTCGGGGGCGACGCCGAGGACGGCACCGGCCCGGACGAGGAGGCCGAGCGCATCTGGCGCGAGCGGACGGACATCGACCCGGCGCACGTCCTGCGCTGCGACAAGGCCGACAACTTCTGGGAGATGGGTGCCACGGGGCCGTGCGGGCCGTGCAGCGAGATCCACATCGACCGCGGGGGGCCCGGTTCCGATCCGGCGGACGGCGCCGACCCGGCGATCGGGGTCAACGCGGGCAACGAGCGCTTCATCGAGCTCTGGAACCTCGTGTTCATGGAATTCAAGCGCCAGGAGGACGGCAAGCTCGTCGAGCTGGCGGTCAAGAGCATCGACACGGGGATGGGCTTCGAGCGCATCCTCGCCGTGCTCCAGGGCCAAAATTCCAACTACGACACGGACCTCTTCGCACCGATCTTCGCGCGCATCACCGAGCTCACGGGTGAGCGCTACGGCGGCGGCGACGAGGAGACGGACGTCGCCTTCCGGGTGTGCGCGGACCACGTCCGGGCCGTGTCCGTGGCGGTCGCCGACGGGGCGCTGCCGTCGAACGAAGGGCGCGGCTACGTGCTGCGCCGGCTCATCCGGCGCGCGTCGCGCTTCGGCCGCCAGCGGTTGGGGGTCGAAGAGCCGTTCCTCCACGCGCTCGTGCCCACCGTCGCGGAGATCCTCGGCGAGGCGTTCCCCGAGCTCCGCCAGCGCGTCGAGCACGTCCAGCTCATCGTGAAGTCCGAGGAGGAGTCGTTCCGCAAGACGCTCGATCGCGGGCTCGGGCTGTTCGAAAAAGTGGCGGAGCGGGTCGCGGGCGAGCACTCGGACGTGATCCCGGGCGAGTCCGCCTTCGAGCTGTACGCGACCTACGGCTTCCCCCGCGACCTCGTCGAGCTGATGGCGCGCGAGCGCGGCATGTCCGTCGACGAGCAGGGCTGGGACGCCGCGGAGGCCGCGCACCGGGCGGTGTCGAAGAGCGAGGGCATGTTCAAGCAGGCCCTGTCCGCGGACGAGCTCACGGGACTGCAGCCGACGATTTCCACGTATCACGAGGCCGACGAGCGCAACCACGAGCTCGAAACGGAGGTCCTCCTCCTTGCAGAGGGCGGCGACACGGAAGACGGGCGGCGCAGCGTGCGCATCGTGCTCAGGGAAAGCCCGTTCTACGCCGAGAGCGGGGGACAGGTGGGGGATACGGGCGTGATCGAGGCCGCCGACGGCTCGCTCACGCTCCCGGTCACGGACACCCAGCGCATGGGCGGAATCGTGATCCACACCGCCGACCTGGGCGGCGCCGGCCCCGACGCACTCGCGGCCCTGGGCCCCGGAGCCCGGGTGCGCGCCCGGGTCGACACCGACCGGCGCGACCGGACGCGCAGGCATCACACCGCCACGCACCTCCTCCACAAGGCACTCAGGGTCGTCCTGGGCGACCACGTCGCGCAGCAGGGCTCGTACGTGGGCCCCGATCGGCTGCGGTTCGACTTCTCCCAGCCGAAGGGCGTGACGCAAGCGGAGCTCGAGCGCGTCGAGGCGATCGTGAGCGAGCGCGTCTTCGCCAATGCGCCCGTCGTCACGACGATCGAGGATCTCGACGAGGCGCGGGCACGCGGCGTCGTGGCGATGTTCGGCGAGAAGTACGACCAACGCGTCCGCGTGCTCGATGTCGGCGGCTGGTCGATCGAGCTGTGCGGGGGCACGCACGTCGGCGCGGCGGGCGACATCGGCCCGTTCGTGATCCTCTCCGAGCGCGCGATCTCGGCCGGAGTGCGCCGGATCGAGGCCGTCACGGGACGGGCGGCCGTGGACGAGATCCAACGCCAGCGACGGATCCTGCGCGCGGCGGCCCAGGGCCTGAAGACGGCCCCCGACGAGCTCCCCGCCCGCATCGATCAGCTCCAGAAGCAGCTCAAGGCGGCGCGGAAGGAGCAGCGGGCGAGCGCCGGCGCGGACCTCGCGGCGTCGTTCCAGAAAGTGAAGGCCGGACTCGCGGACCGCGGCGGCACGCTCACCGGAGTCCTCGACTGTCCGGAGCTCGACGCGAAGACCCTGCGCGAGATGGGCGAGCGCTTGAAGTCGCTCTCGCCCGACCTCGCTGTCGCCGTCTTCGGCCGCGATGGGGACCGGGTGCCCTTCCTCATCGTCTGCCAGGGCGCGGCCCAGGCGAAAGGCCTGCGGGCGGGTGCGCTGGCGAAGGGCATCGCGGGCCTCCTCGGTGGGGGCGGGGGCGGTCGTCCCGACCTGGCCCAGGGCCAGGGCACGAAGCCGGAGGCGATCCCGGCCGCGCTCGAATGCGTGGAGCGCGAGCTCGCTCTGGCCCTGGACGGCTGACTTCGCGGGCGACGGGAGACCCTTGTGCTGCGCGGTGGCCGCAGGCGCGTTGACAGCCCCTCGGAGCGGCGCTAGCATGCCGCGCTTTCCTACGCCAACTCTCTGAGAGTAGCCCACTTGCGACGTTGTCGTCGCCGGCGGGCGCACACGATTCCCCCCCGCCACGAGGCCACCCCATGGCTCACCCGAAGCGCCGGACCTCCAAGTCCGCCAAAGGCCTGCGACGCTCCCACCTTTCGCTCCAGATCGCCAAGCCGACCCATTGCGGGCGCTGCGGTGCGGCCACTCGTTCCCACCGCGTGTGTGAGAACTGCGGCTACTACGGGCTCGAGAAGGGTGGGGGGAAGGGGACCGAGGTCCTCGTCAAGGAAGAGTTCTAGGCTCCGCGTACCAGCAACCCGTGGTGACACTCGCGACACGCTCAGAATCGACTGGCTCCGCGCTGGCCAGGTTGCGCCGACTCCGGGTCTTCGCCGAGTGCGCGCCTTCGGTGCGCCTTGCCGGCACGGGCTCCGCCACTCTCGAGCGCGCCGCGCGTTCCACCACGGGCTGCTAGCCGCCCCGCGTGAGCCCCATGCTGAACACGCGCATCGCCTTGGACGTGATGGGCGGAGACCACTCCCCCCAGGCGCCCCTTCGCGGGGCGTTCAAGGCTTGCGATCCCCTCGGCTCGTCCCGCATCGCCCCCGAGCGGATCCTCCTCGTCGGTGACGAGGAGACCATCCGGCGCGGCCTGGAAGAGTTCGGCGGCGACCCGGGCTTCGGTATCCAGCACGCCAGCCAGGTGGTCGGCATGGCGGAGAAGCCGGGCCAGGCGCTCCGCAGCAAGCGCGACTCCTCGATCTCCGTGTGCGTGGGAGCTGTGAAGACCAAGGCCGCCGGCGCGTGCGTCAGCATGGGCAACACGGGCGCGTTCGTCGGCGCGGCGACGCTGGGGCTGGGCACGCTCGAGGGGGTTCGGCGGCCTGGAATCGCCGTGACGCTCGAGCTCACGGGCCACCCCGTCACGCTCCTCGACATGGGCGCGAACATAGCCCCGAAGCCCCAGCACCTGTTCCAGTACGGCGTGATGGGCTCGGCCTACATGCGCGACTGTCTCGGGAAGAGCGCACCGCGGGTCGGTCTGCTCAACATCGGCACGGAAGCCTCGAAGGGCACCGACCTCTTGCGCGAAGCCTACGCGTTGCTCGCCGACTCGGACCTCGACTTCATCGGCAACATCGAGGGCGGCGACATCTTCAAGGCGAAGGCCGAGGTCGTGGTCACGGACGGGTTCACGGGCAACGTGGTCCTGAAGCTGATGGAGGACTTCGCCTCGTTCGTCATGGGGCTCGTCCTCGCCGAATTGAAGACGCACAAGGTCCAATGGGGTCCCGAGACCCTCGCGAAGGTCCAGAAGAACATCGACTACTCGGAGTATGGCGGGGCGCTCCTCCTCGGCGTTGCGGGCATCGTGGTCATCGGGCACGGCCGCTCCGACGAGAACGCGGTCGCCAACGCCATCAGCCTCGCGGCCAGGGCGCTGGACGCAGGCGTCAACGAGGATATCGTGAAGGGTCTACGCGGATCCGCGAACAAGGAGGCGGCCACCTGAGGACCGGCGCGATCCAGCGCCCGCCGATCTTCAGCGACGACGTCCCGAAGCATCGATCCGATAGGGGCTTCCATCCGCCTCGAGGATTTGGGAAACACGAGGGCCGGCCCCCCGGGCGACCCCTGTCCTTCGCCCGCTCACCCTCCAGCGCCTCACCCTCCAGCGCAAGGATCTCAGCATGACAACGACCGTGCGAGTCGGCATCGCGGGCACAGGCTCTGCGGTGCCGGAGCGCGTCATGACCAACGACGACTTCGCGAAGATCGTCGATACGAGTGACGAGTGGATCGTGCAGCGGACCGGAATCCGCGAGCGCCGTTACGTCGCGGAGGGTCAGAACACGTCTCACCTCGCGACCGAAGCGGCCGAGCGCGCGTTGGCGGACGCCGGGGTGGACGCGAGCGACCTCGATTTGATCTTGATCGGGACGCTCACCGCGGACTACCTCATGCCCTCGGTCGCCTGCCTCGTCCAGGATCGCCTGGGCGCGAAGAACGCCGGCGCCTTCGACGTCCAATCGGCCTGCACGGGGTTCCTCTCGGCGCTCGCCACGGCAGAGGCGTTCGTGGCCTCCGGAAAAGCACGGCGGGTGCTCGCCGTCGGCGCGGAGACGCTCTCGCGCTTCGTCGACTTCACCGACCGCACCTCGTGCATCCTGTTCGGCGATGCGGCCGGGGCCGTGATCGTCGCCCCCTGGGAGGAGTGCCGGCAGGGCGAGCTCCTGGCCAGCGAGCTCGGGTCCGACGGCTCGGGCTACGACTTCATCCACATCCCCATGGGCGGCGCGAGCATCCCGCACAACCATCCGGATTATGATCCCGCCGAGCACTTCATCAAGCTGAAGGGACGCGACGTGTACCGCTTCGCGGTCACGAAGATGACCGAGATGATCCAGGCCGTGACGGCGAACATCGACCAGGACGACGTGGCGCTGCTCGTCCCGCACCAGGTGAACAAGCGCATCATCGACGCTTCGCTGGAACGGCTCGGCTGGAGCCACGAGCGCTGTGTCGTGAACATCGACCGCTACGGCAACACGTCGGCGGCGAGTGTGCCCCTCGCCCTCGACGAAGCCCTCGCCGCTGGCAGGATCAAGTCGGGTGACCTCATCGTGCTCGTGGCCTTCGGCGCGGGCCTCACCTGGGGCGCGAACCTCATCCGATGGTAGGCCCCGTGCCGGAAGCGATCCTGTTCCCCGGTCAAGGCGCGCAGCGCGAGGGCATGGGGCGCGCCTTCTGCGAGGCCTTCGACGTCGCGCGCGCGACGTTCGAGGAAGCCGACGACGTGCTCGGTTTTCCGCTCACGAAGGCCTGCTGGGAGAGCGGCGAAGATATCAACCGGACCGACGTCGCGCAGCCCGCGATCTTCACGACGAGCGTCGCGATCGTGCGCGTGCTTCAGGCCAGAGGGCTCGACCTCGCGACGGCGCCGATGACGGCGGGACTGTCGCTCGGTGAGTACACGGCGTTATGGTGCGCCGGCGCGCTCGAGTTCGCCGACGGCCTGCGGCTCGTGCGCCTGCGTGGCGAGGCCATGCAGGACGCGAGCCAACTCATCCCGAGCGGGATGACGAGCCTGACCGGGGCCACCGAGGAGCAGGCCGAGGCGCTCGCCGCGCTCGGGGCGGAGAAGGGCATCTGCCAGGTCGCGAACCTCAATGCGCCGGGCCAGATCATCGTCTCCGGGGAGCTCGCAGCGCTCGAGCACCTCGAAGCGAACGCGCGCGAGCACGGCGTCCGGCGAACGCGGCGCCTCCCGGTCGCCGGCGGGTTCCACTCCGAGTGCATGCGGCCCGCCGCGGATCGACTCGCGGCAGCCCTGGGCGAGGTCCGGCTCGAGCGGCCCCGGATTCCCGTCGTCTCCAACGTCACGGCGCTCCCCGTGGAGGATCCGCCGGCGATCCGCGACCAGCTCGCGCGGCAGGTGTGCGCACCCGTCCTCTGGGAACGGAGCATGCGCTGGATCCTCGGGCAGGGCGTACGCTCGTTCCTCGAGCCCGGCCCCGGCACGATCCTGGCGGGGATCCTGCGCAAGATCGACGCCGGGGCCGTCGTGCGCCCCGCGGCCACCCCGGAGGATCTCACCGGATGACGGCCCGTGGGTCAGGCCCACTCCGCGGGGCCCGTTGAAGGCCCCGCGGCCCCCCGCTATAGTTCGCTCCGGCGCCACGCCTGGATCTCTTTACCCTTGAGCGATACAACGACCGAAGCCGCGAACGGCAGGTTCCTGGAAGACAAGGTCGCCCTCGTGACGGGCGCCAGTCGTGGAATCGGTAGAGCCGTCGCCCTCGAGCTCGCCTCGCGCGGTGCTCGGGTCGCCTGTGTCGCGAGCCTCGTCGAGAACGCCGTGGACACGGCCCGGCTCTGCAGCGAGCGCACGGAGGGAGCGCGGCCCTACGGCGTCGACGTCGCGGACACGGCCCTGGTCGACCAGCTCGTGCGAGAGGTCCGGAAAGAGATGGGCGGCCTGGACGTCCTCGTGAACAACGCGGGTATCACGCGTGACCAGCTCATCCTGCGCATGACCGAGGATGACTTCGACCGCGTCATCGCCGTCAACCTGAAGGGCACGTGGAACTTCATCAAGGCAGCGGCGCGGACCTTGATGAAATCGAGCGGCCGCATCGTCAACATCGCCTCCGTCGTGGGCATCACGGGCAATGCAGGACAAGCCAACTACGCGGCGAGCAAGGCGGGCGTCCTCGGGCTCACGCGATCGGTGGCGAAGGAGCTCGCCGGACGCAATGTCTGCGTCAACGCGGTCGCCCCCGGCTTCATCGATACCGACATGACCGCAGCCATCGACGACACCACCCGCGCGGAGATCGTCCGGTCGATCCCTCTCGAGCGCATCGGCGCACCCCAGGAGATCGCCACGGCTACGGCATTCCTCGCCGGCCCCGCCGGCGCGTACATCACCGGCCAGACCCTGGTCGTGGACGGAGGCCTCAGCCTCTAGCCGGACTGGCTCCGGACCCCACCGGATCGAACGAAACCCGACCTGAACCACTTGGAGAACAGAGCGTGACGAACCCCTCTATCGAAGAGCGCGTCAAGAAAATCGTCTGTGATCAGATGGGCACGACGCCCGACAAAATCACCGGCGAGACGTCATTCATCAACGACCTCGGCGCGGATTCCCTCGATACTGTCGAGCTCGTCATGGAGTTCGAGGACGAGTTCGAGATCTCCATCCCGGACGAGGATGCCGAGAAGATCCAATCCGTCGGTGCCGCGATCAGCTACATAACGGAGAAGCTCTAGGAGCCCGTGATCCAGAGCTCGCGCGGCCATCGCCCCGTCCCCCGCGGGCGGCGTACGCCTTTCCACGACATCTGTGAGCGCCAGTAGAGTGCCCATGCGTCGGGTCGTCATCACCGGTCTCGGTACGGTCAATGCCCTGGGGCTTGACGTCGAGACGTTCTACCCGCGCCTGCTCGCCGGAGAGAACGGCGTGGGGCTCGTCACGCGTTTCGACGTCAGCGACCACACCACGCGGATCGCGGCGTGCGTGGACTGGAACCCCGAGGAGCACGGCTTCAGGAAGAGCGATCTGCGGAAGCTCGACCCCTTCACCATGTGGGCGCTCATGGCCTCCGACGAAGCCCTCCGCGACGCCGGGTTGGAGGACATCCGCGAGGAAGACGAGGAGCTCCGGACGCGCTACGCCTCGATCCTCGGCACCGGTATCGGTGGCATCACGGGCATCCTGGAGCAGTACGACACCATGCTCGAGCGCGGGGCGCGGCGGGTGAGCCCGCACTTCATCCCGCGCATCATGGCGAACGCGGTGAGCGGCCAGGTGGCGATCCGCCACGGCTTCCTCGGCACGACCTTCACGACGGTCAGCGCCTGTGCGTCCGCCGGCCATGCGATCGGCATGGCCTGGCGCGCGATCCAGTGGGACGACGCCGACGTCGTCCTGACCGGGGGGGCGGAGTCGGCGACCACGAAGCTCTCGATGGCCGGCTTCTCCTCCGCCAAGGCCCTCTCCACCCGCAACGATGATCCTGGTGCCGCCTCGCGCCCCTTCGACCTCGACCGCGACGGTTTCGTCATGGGGGAGGGGAGCGGTCTGCTCGTCTTCGAGGAGTACGAGCGCGCCAAGAAGCGCGGCGCGCGCATCTACGCCGAGGTCAAGGGCTACGGCTCGACCGACGACGCCTTCCACATCACGGCGCCGCGCGAGGACGGGTTGGGACCCGCGCGCGCGTTCCGCGAGGCCCTGCGCCACGCGGGCGTCGCCCCGGAGGACGTCGACTACATCAACGCGCACGGTACGAGCACCAAGTACAACGACGCGATCGAGACGCGGGCCATCAAGCTCGTGTTCGGAGACCACGCGAAGAAACTGGCCATCTCCTCCACGAAGTCCATGATCGGGCATCTCCTGGGAGCCTCGGCCGCCGTGGAGCTGGTCGTGACCGCGCTCGCCGTGTACCACGGGCAGGTGCACCCCACGCGCAACTACACGACGCCCGACCCCGAGTGCGACCTCGACTACGTCCCGGGCGATGCCCGCGAGATGACCGTCCGCAACGCCCTCTCCAACTCGCTCGGGTTCGGGGGCCACAACGTCTCGATCTGCATCGGCGTCCCGGATTGAGCGCCCGCGCACCCGATCGCCTGCGCCGCTTCTATAATCGAATCCCGGGCTGGGCCGAGCCAGCCGCTCTCCTCACCACGCGACCAAGGAGCCGTACGTGCACAAGAAGTTCAAGGCGCTGCTTCACCAGTACAAGCTCGACGTGTTCCGCGCCGAACACGACAAGAAGAGCGCCGAAGAGATCACCACCGAATGCCTGCACATCACGGAGGAGATCCTCGAGGACAAGTTCCATTACCACTTCCACAAGCTCCCGGACGCCGACCGCGCGGAGATCATCAACATGATCAACAACTACACGCGCGAGGCCCTTCTGCCGCCGATCGTCGAGAAACTGGTGAAGCGGCAGGTGATGCTCGAGCGCCGGTTGGAGGCGCTCGTCCGCCTGAACGAGCAGATCCTCGAGAACCTCTCCGTCGAGCCCGTCTCGAGCTGAAGCCGTCGTGCGGGCCCTGTTCCTCGCGCACGGAACGGTTCGCGCCGGGATCCAGATGGAGCCATAACCGCGTCCGAGCTAGCCGACCTCCGCGGACTCTTCGAGTCCGAGGGCCAGGGGCACGTCTTCGCCCATTGGGAGGCGCTCGACGAGAGCGGGCGGGAGCGCCTCTCGCGCCAGCTCGAGAGCATCGACTTCGAGCTCCTGGGCGAGCTGCGTGGGCTCCTCACACCGACCGCGGCCGACGCCCCCCTGCCGCGCTGCGAGCCCCCCGAGCTCTTTCCGCTCGAGCGTGACGCCGGCGCGACGCGCCAGGCCGAGGATGCGATTCGGCGCGGCGAAGACGCTCTCTCGGCGGGGCTCGTCGGCTACGTCCTCGTCGCCGGCGGTCAGGGTTCGCGGCTCGGGTTCGAGGGTCCGAAGGGCATGTTCCCGGTGGGGCCCGTGAGCGGCTGCAGCCTGTTCGAATGGCACGCCCGGCGCCTGCTCGCCGCACGGGACCGCTACGGGGCGGCGCCCACGTGGTACATCATGACCTCGGACACGAATGACGCGCCGACGCGCGCCTTCTTCGCCGAGCACGATCACTTCGATCTGGGCGCGGACAACGTCCGGTTCTTCACGCAGGCCATGCTGCCCGCCCTCGACACGAGTGGGCGCATCCTCATGAGCGCCAAGGGCGCGCTCTTCCTCGCACCGAACGGCCACGGGGGAACGCTCGCGGCGCTCGCCGCGTCCGGTTCGCTCGAGCATGCGCGGGAGCGCGGCATCGAGTGCTTCAGCTACCTGCAGGTCGACAACCCGCTCGGGCGCCCGGCCGATCCCCTGTTCATCGGACTGCACCTCATCGAGGGCGCGATGATGTCGAACAAGACCGTCGCCAAACGGGACGCGGCGGAGAAGGTGGGCGTGATCGGGCGGGTCGACGGCAAGCTCGGCTGCATCGAGTACTCCGACCTGCCCGACGAGCTGCGCAACGCGCGGGACGCGAGCGGCGCGCTCCTCTTCCGGGCTGGGAACACTGCCTCGCACATGCTCGACCGGCGATTCATCGAGGAGCTCACCGGGGACGGCCTGCGCCTGCCCTGGCACGTCGCGCGCAAGCGGATGCAGGTCGTCGACGAGAGCGGCGCGACCATCGAGGTGGACGGCGTCAAGTTCGAGACGTTCGTGTTCGACGCGCTCGGCCACGCGGAGCGCACCGTCTCGCTCGAGGTCGATCGCGCACTCGAGTTCAGCCCCGTCAAGAACGCGGAGGGCGCCGACTCGCCGCTGTCGACCCGGCGCGACCTCACGCGCATGTTCGCCGGGTGGATCGAGGCGGCCGGCGGCGAGCCGCCGCCGACGGACGAGCACGGGCACCCGCTGGTCGAGGTCGACCCGCGCTTCGCCGAGGACCACGCGTCGTTCCGAGCGCGGATGCCCGCGCGCCCCGAGATCCGCAGGAGCGGCCACCTGTACCGATGACCGGCCGCGCGCACTGGACCGGGTGGGAGGCGCCGGGTCCCGCGGCCGCGCTCGCCCGGACGTCGGTCGTCGTCCTGTACGGGGGCACCTCCGCCGAGCGCGAGGTCTCGATCCGTTCCGGGCGAGCGGTCGCCGCGGCGCTCGCGAGCGAGCCGCCCCCGGCCTCGGTGACCAGCGTCGAGATCAGCTCCGCCGGGCGCTGGATCGTCGCCGGCGAAGCGATCCCGCCGGCCGCGGCGCTCGAACGCCTGCCGGCTGACGCGCTCTTCTTCCTCGGGCTGCACGGCGGCGAGGGCGAGGACGGGCGCGTCCAGGCCTTCCTCGAGCTCGCGGGCAGGCGCTTCACGGGCTCTCCGCACCTTCCATCGGCGCGGTGCATGGACAAGCACCTGGCGCGGCTGCTCTTCGCGCACGCCGGCCTCCGCGTCGCGCCGGGGCAGCTCGTGAAGCCGGCCGACTGGCGCGCCCAGGGCCGGCGCGGGCTCGAGGAATTTGCCCGCGCCGGGGGACCCTGGTACGTCAAGCCCCGGTGCGGCGGCTCGTCCGTCGCGACGTTCCGCGTCGCGGAGCCCGCGGGGCTCGCCGCCGCGGTCGAGCGCGTGTTCGCCACCGGGGACGACGCGCTGGTGGAGCGCTCCATCCAGGGGCTGGAGGTCACGTGCGCTGTCTTCGGGAACAGGGGCACCCCGCCGACGAGCCTGCCCGTCGTCGAGATCACGCCGCGCGAAGGGCGGTTCTTCGACTACACGGAGAAGTACGCGGAGGGCGGCGCGGTCGAAGTGTGTCCGCCCGAGCAGCTCCCGCCCGAGCTGGCGGACCGCGTCGAGCAGGCGGCGCGAACGGCGTACCTCGCGGCCGATTGCGAGGGCTACGCGCGCGTCGACTTCATCGTCCCGGACACCGAGCCGCGCACGCCCGTCGTGCTCGAGGCGAACACCCTGCCGGGCCTTACGGCGCGCTCCCTGCTGCCGCTCGCCGCCGGCGCGACGGGCGTCTCGTTCCGCGAGATGTGCCTCGAAATCTGCTCCCTCGCGCTCGCGCGCACGGGTTCGGAAGGGCAAGGAACCGGCCATGGTGAGTGAGCCGATCCGCGTCGCGATCGTCGGCGCGCGCGGAAAAATGGGGACGTTCACCCAGGGCCTGATCGCAGCGGACGAGCGGTTCGCGGTCGCGGCTCTCGTCGCCAGCGGGGACCCGCTCGAAGAGCGCCTGCGCTCCTCGGGCGCCGACGTCGCGATCGACTTCACCGTCGCCGGGAGCGGCGCGAGCAACGGGCACGCGATGCTCGCCTGCGGCGTCCGCCCACTCATCGGCACGAGCGGCGTCAGCGAGGCCGAGAGCGAGGCGCTCGACGCAGACGCCCGGAAACGCGGGCTCGGCGGCCTGGTCGTCCCGAACTTCTGCCTCGGCGTCTGGCTGCAACAGCGCTTCGCGCTCGAAGCCGTGCGCCACTACCCCCACGTCGAGATCGTGGAAGAGCACGACCACAAGAAGCGCGATGCCCCCTCCGGCACGGCCGCCGACACGGCCTGGCAACTCGCCGCCGCCCGCCCCGGCGACGCGCGCGACGTCCCGATCCACTCCATTCGGATCCCGGGCCTCTACTCGAACCAGACGGTGATCTTCGGCGGCACCGGCGAGGTCCTGCGCCTCACCCACGAGACGTACGGCGTCGACGCGTTCGGCCCGGGCATCCTCGCCGGGCTCGCCTACACCGCCGTCGCGAGCGGGGTGGGGCGCGGGATCGGAGTCGCGTTCGAGCAGGCGCGGGAATGCGCGCCGTGACCCGCCCCACGCGGCCGCCAGGCCGGCGCGCCGCGCTTGCTTTCGACTCCTATCGCACTACACTCCGCCGCGCGTGCCAGGGTGGCGGAATCGGTAGACGCGATGGATTCAAAATCCATTTCCCGCAAGGGAGTAGGGGTTCAAGTCCCCTTCCTGGTACCACCCCACTCCTTCGGAGCCGGCTGCGGGCGGGCGGCGGCCCCGATTCGGCGGTGACCCGTGGACGGTGACTCGGCAGCCCTCCGGAGCTCGGACCCGCTCGTGGTCGCGCTCCTACCCGTGCTCCTGCACAAGCTGGC
>SMVB01375343.1_pt1 | contig 13076 bp, 14 predicted proteins | sample 2456461 | NCBI WGS metagenome assembly SMVB01 (sample SAMN11095934, study PRJNA526329) | marine sediment metagenome | biome: Marine sediment; feature: Surficial sediment; material: Deep marine sediment; isolation source: Hadal surficial sediment | place: Pacific Ocean | collected 2014-05 | depth...
ACGGTCTGAGTTGCAACTGACAGCAAGAAGTTGCAATTGTTCTGGAAACGCGAACCGGGAACCGTTTAACGCATCAACCGCTTGCGGCTTTTCGGGGCCGTGATTCACAATCAGTGAGCCCCGAACAGGGTTCGTTTCTGGCGGATCAACGCGGAAGTGTCTTCGTCCGCATGCCCGTCTTTCATCAATCCGCCGTAGTGGATGAGGCTCATTTCGACCATGGGCAGCTTGCCACCCAGCTCGGCGGCCATCGACTGACAGATACCGAGATCCTTGTACAGCAGCCCGAGCTTGAAACCCGGACTGAAGTCGTCGGCCAGCATGGTGCGGCCGCGATGATCCAGGAACCAGTTGCCGGCGGCCCCACCGGACAGCACGTCAACGAGCTGGCCACCGTTCAATCCCAACTGCTCACCAAAGGCCAGGGCTTCGCACACCGCCTGAGCTATCCCCGCGACCATGACCTGGTTGACGGCTTTCGCCGCCTGACCGCTTCCCACCGTGCCCATGTGAGTAATACGGGAAGTCATGGCTTCCAGGGCCGGGCGTGCTTTTTTCAGTTGTTCGGCGTCGCCACCCACCATCATGGACAGGGTGCCCTTTTTCGCGCCCTCCACACCACCGGATACCGGCGCATCGAGAAATCCCGCTTCCCGTGTCGCCAGCAGTTCGCTCATTTGTACCGCCGTGGCCTGACCGACCGTGGAGGTGTCCACCACCAGACTCCCGGGCTGTAATCCCGGCAGCATCGCCTCGCACACGGCGCGAACGTCATCGTCGGCTGACACGCAAACGACAAGTACATCGCATTCCCGCGCCAGCGCTTCGGGTGAATCAGCGTGCGTTACGCCCAGTTCCCTGGCCAGGGCTTGCGCTTTGGATGCCGTCCGGTTCCAGACGGCGGCAAGCAATCCTGCCTCGTGCAGATTACGAGCCATGGGTTCACCCATGGCGCCGAGACCGGCAACGCCGGCACGCAGTTCGCTCATGATCTAGCGCTCCAGATAGGTATAGCTCGCCAGCCCTGACCGCAGCAGTTCAAACAACGCGACCCCTTCGGCATCGGACAGTCCCGAGGCGGCGATACGCTGCCGGTAGGCCTCGATCAGTTCGTTGTTCGGATAACCGACGCTGGCCAGCAAGTTCTCCGCGGGTTCTCCCCGGGTGACATTGTCGATACGAATTCCCCCGGCATCCACGTGCACATCAACAGAATGGGTATCACCGAACAGGTTGTGAATGTCCCCCAGGGTCTCCTGATAAGCCCCGACCAGAAATACGCCCAACAGATAGCGTTCGCCCTCCTGGATGCTGTGCACGGGAAGTGTTTCTTCGAGGCCACCGGCTTCCACATAGCGATCGATACGACCGTCAGAATCACAGGTCAAATCCTTGATCACGGCACGCCGATCCGGTGTTTCATCCAGCCTGTGCAGTGGCACGATGGGGAACACCTGATCGATGGCCCACACATCCGGTATGGATTGAAAGATGGAGAAATTGCAGAAGTACTTGTCGGCGAGCTTGAGACGCAGGGTGTCCATCAGCTCGCGGTCGCTGCGCCGCTCGGGTTGCAATCTTTCCAGCGCGTGGCGACACAGGGCGTAGTACAAAGTATCCACCCGGGCGCGCTGCTCCATGTTCAGCGTGCCGTGCACATACATGCCCCGGGCTTCAGCGAGATAGTATTCGGCTTCGTGCACAAGTTCTCTCGCTGAACGCCGATCCGCAGCCTGGTACTCGGCCCACAGGCGCTTGAGCAGTTCGGGATCGTCCTGTGCGGGCGCTTCCGGCGTGTCTTCGGGCATGCGCTCCGTATCGATGACGTTGGTGATCAGAACGGCATGGTGCGCCGTCATGGCACGACCCGCTTCAGTCAGGATGTCCGGTTGCGGCTGGCCGGCAACATTGCAGATCTCGGCGATGCCGTTGACGATGGCTCGCGCGTACTCACCGAGGTCATAGTTCATGGAACAGAAACTGCGTGAACCGGTGCCTTCATAGTCCACTGCCAACCCGCCACCCACATCCAGTTGGGTAATCGGCGCGTCCAGTTTTCGCAACTCGGCATAGAAGCGCGCGCCTTCATGCACGCCACGCTGAATGTCGCGCACATTGGAGATCTGCGACCCCATGTGGAAGTGGAGCAGGGTCAGACAACCGAGCATGTCGAGTGCGCGCAGTTGCTCGACCACGGAAAGGACTTGCTGCGCCGACAGACCGAACTTGGATCGTTCCCCGCCGGTGTTTTGCCAGTTACCGGCGCCCAGTGAAGATAATCGGAGGCGCAGACCCAGTCGTGGTTGCAACTCCATCTTCCGGGCCTCCTCAACGGCCAGCTCCAGGTCACCGGGTTTCTCCAGGATAATGCAGGTCTCGAGGCCCAGGCGTTGCCCGCTCAAAGCAAGACGCATGTAGTCCGCATCCTTGTATCCGTTACACACGATGCGCCCGCCGGGGTGGCTCAGCGCCATCGCCACCACCAGTTCAGGCTTGCTCCCGGCTTCCAGACCGACACGGCGCGGTGTCAGCAGAGTCTCCACCACGCTGCGCTGCTGGTTGACCTTGATGGGATACAGGGGATGAAAACTCCCCGTGTAAGCGGCGTCAGTGATGGCTTCGTCGAAAGCTGAGCAGAGCCGGTCCACACGGTCCAGAAGAATGTCCACAAAACGCACCAGCACCGGCATGCCCAGACCCACGCCATCAAGACGCGTGATGAGGGTCATGAGATCCAGTTCGCCATCCCCACAACGAACCACGACGTGACCCTCGGCGTTAACGTCGAAGTACCCATCGCCCCACTGAGCCATGGCGTAGCGGTCTCGCGGGTGTTCTGTCGTCCAGGGCATGATTCAGACCGGAATCCGGGAACCGGCGCATTGTAGCCTTTCCCACCCGAGGCGTCTGCGGAGCCGCGTTACAATCCGTTTTCCCCAATCAAGGACGCGGCCACGATGCTGGACCCGGACAAGTGGTTTACGGAAATCTGTGAAGAAGGCGGCAGCGCCTTGTCTCTGGAGTTGCGCAAAAAACTGCATTCCGAAACGACACCGTTTCAGACTATCGATATCTATGAGACGACGGCGTTCGGCAACCTGATGGTGATTGACGGCTTCGTGATGCTGACCGCCCGCGATAACTTCTTCTATCACGAGATGATGTCGCACCCGGCGTTGTTTAGCCATAACGACCCCAAACGCATCGTCATTATCGGCGGCGGGGATTGCGGGACTCTGCGTGAAGTGCTGCGACACGACAGCGTGAATCATGTTCTGCAAGTAGAGATCGACGAGCGTGTTACCCGTCTTTCGGAACAGTTCTTCCCTGAGTTGTGCGAGCTGAACGAAGATCCGCGCGCGGATTTTCTGTTCGGTGACGGTATCGAGTGGATGACCGATGCGAACGATGACTCGGTGGATATCATCATTGTTGACAGCACTGATCCCATTGGCCCGGCGGTCGGTCTGTTTAATACCCCCTTTTATACTCAGTGCCATCGGGTTCTGACGGCGAGCGGCATCATGGTGCAGCAAAGTGAATCGCCGCTGATCCACCAGGACATACTCGCCTCCATGAGAAAGAACATGCACACCGCGGGTTTTGACCAGGTGCATACCCTGTGCTTCCCGCAACCCACCTATCCGACCGGCTACTGGAGCGCGACCATGGCCCGAAAGGGCGCGGCGGGCCTGCAAGCGTTCAGGGAGGACGCGGCGCGTTCACGCCCCTTTGAAACGCGGTATTACAACGCGGACACGCACCGGGCCGCGCTGGCGGTGCCGGAGTTCATGAAATAAGGAATCGCGGCTGGAAAGCCGCTCCTACGGGGCGGCGGCATCGCGGCTGGAAAGCCGCTCCTACGGGGCGGCGGCATCGCGGCTGGAAAGCCGCTCCTACAAAGCCGCTCCTCCTACGGTCTAATTCACAGGGCGGCGGCGCCGGTTTCACCCGTGCGGATACGGACCACGTGTTCCAGATCGAAAATGAATATCTTGCCGTCACCGATCTTGCCGGTACCGGCGGCGGTTGTGATCGCTTCCACGACGCGGTCGAGCTGTTCTTCGGTGACGGCGACTTCCAGCTTGATCTTGGGCAGAAAATCAACCACGTATTCGGCACCCCGGTACAACTCCGTATGTCCCTTCTGCCGGCCAAACCCGCGCACCTCGGTTACCGTCAGCCCCTGAACGCCGACTTCTGAAAGCGCCTCGCGAACATCGTCCAGCTTGAAGGGTTTTATGAGGGCCGACACCATCTTCATGTGCGTGGTCTCCTGCGTTGGTTTCAGTGTAGCACCGTCACCCGGCAACCCGGTCAGCGCATGCGTTGATCAGGGAACAGGCTCAGGACCACGAACATCAGCATGGGCACGATGTGCATGAGGATGCGGTTGATGGCCGTCAAATCCTGAGCTGTCATCGCGTAGGTGGTCAGAAAAAATATCGTGAACAGGAAAGCCAGTCCACTCAGGGTAAGTACCAGGCGTGGCGCCAGGTCAACCGGGTCCCGGCGCCGCAACACGCCCGTCACCAGCCCGGCGACCATCAGGTACCAGAACAGATGCCAGTTGGGCATCGTAAACATGTTCCACAGAAAAGATTCGTGTGTGGCATAAAAAGCGATCGGCGCACTGAGGAAATGGAAAATGATCACCCGGTCGGTGTTCAAAGCGAACTGACCCAGCCCCGGGACTCTGAGATCCACCCCGACAAAAGCCAGCACAACGACCAGCGCCACAGCGGCGAACGCCGCGACCAGCAACCACTTCCACGACCAGCGCACGGCGATCAACGCAGGCAGGAAGGTCAGGGCCCAGATAACGCCCTGCACCTTGAAAAAACCGCAGCTGAGCGCGAATAGCAGCGCCACGAGTCCATCGGCCCGGTTACCGGTGCGCGCCCAGTGAAAAAAGGCCATGGCCGCCATGCCGTAAACGACCCCCAGCCACAGGTCCGCGTAGCCGGCCAATGCCGTGTGAATGCTCACCATCGGCAGCGACAGCAACATGTAACAACCGGCGAAGGCCAACGCGGCGGATACCCCCCAGCGTCGCAACTGCCCGAACAGAGCCAGGCCCATGGCCAACGGCGCAAACAACCAGGGCAGATTGATCAGCATGGGGTCCCAGCGCCCCAGCGCGAGACTGACCCACAACTGGAACAGTGGCGCGCCCACCGGGTAATGATGCATGGGCAGCGTATAGACCTCCGGGCTGGCGGCAGCAAGCCATTGATTGGGCGAGAGAATGGGCACGGTGCGACCCAACCCGAACCAGAGCTTTGCCTTGGGCGCCCAGTTGACCCAGGCATCCCAGGGATAAAGCGGCCGCCAGAGGATTTCAGCGGCCTCGCTGGCGAACCGAATCAGGATCAGGGCCCCCATGACCAGAACCAACCAGGAGAAGAGGCTGCTATCGGACCTTTCCACACCCGGCCACCGCCATCGACCTCCTGCGAAAAAACCGATCGCCAACAACACGCCCAGCACGCCAAGCAGCGGCCAGAAGTTCAACGGCCAGCCAACGGCTCCCCATAAACGGATCGTGACCGCTGTCATCAACCAGCCCAGCATGAGCCCGTAACCCGCCACCATGGGAACCGACCCGGGCCGATCCAGCGATGCGTTACCGCGCAGCCACACGATGCCGAGCACCCAGGGCATGGCCAGCGCCAGGACGAGGTTGAGCACGCTCATTCGGCGCTTCCTTCAACACGCCCCTGGACGCGGTAAGCCGCGGCGTCGGCGTTCTCATACAGCCGAATGGCTTTCACCCGCGACTGATGGGTCCAGGCCAGCTCGCCGTTTCTGTCATCGAAACGGAGCTTTGCGTGCGGACCGATGACCAGAATCACATCGCCGGGCAGGAGTCGATCCGATGCCGGTGGATTCCTCGACATACTGAATGCGTTCGCCGGCAGTAGAAAATAATGTGTCCGGTACCGTTTGTAGCCACGCACGGCTTGCGGTTCGTCACTCACGACGAACACCCGGCTGTCGGTGGTATCCACCTGATCGAGGAATTGCTGCGCCATGTTATAGAGGGCGGCATCCGGTCCCGATGCCAAACGTTCCTCCACATCCTTGCCCGCGTAGGTGAAACGCGTTTCCCAGAGCTTGAACAGAAGATCCGCCTGGAAACGAAGGTCGAGCACAACCCAGGCCACCAGAAAGACCGAGAAGGCCCAGCGCCAACTCCATGATCGGCGGCCGGGAAGCCACCGGTAACACGCCCACACGATAACGATCCACAATGCCGCGGCGACGACCGGCGACAGATAGCTGCCCCGGGAGACATTCAGGAAATTGATGGAGGCGTGTCTCCATGGCTGGAAACTGAACCATTGGGTCCACAACACCGGCCACAGCGACCCGGGTGTCAGAGGCTCCACCGCGATGTAACGAAGCTCGATCGGTTCGGGTATTACGCCGGTGACCAACAGTCCCACTTCGGTGACCGTCCCGGACCAGCCGAACACGTCACCCATGCCGATCGCGATGCGACCACCGGGCGTCATTTCCACGGCCAGAGATTCAAAGGCCCGGGGTGCCGCGCTGGTGCGCCAGAATACCCGGGCCCCGGTGGCCGGGTGTAAGCCTTTGGCGTGCAAACGCAACACATCCGCAGGTACAGCCTCGAAACTGACGGGTCCCGTCGTGACCACACCCTGCACGCTGGTCTCGCTGGCCCGGAGCCATACCGCCCCGCCGCGGACCTCCGCATCGAGACCCAGGGCGTGCAGCTCTTCACCTGTCCAGCGCAGCGCCTGGCCCTCGCCCCGGCTCTCGCCAAAGCGGGGGATCTGCAGCAGGGTCACGATGACCACAAAGACCAGGGTGCCCAGGACCAGTGAAACCGCGATACGGAAGGAGGCTGTAGGCATTGTCCTGCGAGTTTATACGTTCTGCGCCGACTGGACGCCACGCCGGGCCTTGGCTATGGTGATGTGAAAAGGTGTAATCATGGACCCCCGAACTATCGACGATCTGGCGCGCCGCCTGCGCGATGCCATACCTCCCGGAATGGAACAGTTCCGGGAAGACCTGGAGAAGACTTTCCGCGGCGTGTTGCAAGGCACGTTTGCAAAGCTGGACATGGTGACTCGTGAAGAGTTCGACGTGCAGCGTGCCGTTCTGCAGCGCACGCGGGAAAAGCTCGAAAACCTGGAAAAGGAACTGCAGAAACTGGACACGGGGCAATAGCCCCGCGATTCGCCAACAAAGGGAGCAGCCCGAAGGACCGGGCCGACAGGGAATGTCGCTCGCCTGTGTAAATACCCGCGCACAACAAGGTCTTGCCGCGCCGCCGGTCACCGTGGAGGTCAATCTCGCCGGAGGATTGCCGGCGCTCGCCATCGTCGGTCTGCCGGAAACGGCGGTACGCGAGAGCCGTGATCGCGTGCGCGCGGCCATCGTCAACGCGGGTTTCAAATTTCCCAGGTGCCGCATTACCGTCAATCTCGCGCCGGCGGATCTGCCCAAGGAAGGGGGTCGTTTCGATCTGCCCATCGCCGTGGGCATCCTCGCGGCATCAGGCCAGGTCCCCACCGATCGTCTGGACCGATACGAGTTCCTGGGCGAACTGGCTTTGAGCGGGGCGTTGCGTCCGGTGCCAGGATTGCTGCCGGCGGCGCTGGTGTGTGCGCGCACCGGACACGACCTGGTGCTGCCAGTGGGCAACGCTATTGAGGCGGGACTTTGCACCGGGATGACCGCCCTTTGCGCGAAAAGCCTGGGCGAGGTGTGCCGCTGGCTGTGCGGCGCCGGAGAACTCGAGGAAGCCAATCGTTATGTGCCTGACGACGCCGCGTCCGAGGCGATGGCCGCGTCCCTCCCGGACCTGTCAGAGCTTCGTGGACAATACCTCGCACGGCGTGCGCTGGAGGTTGCCGCCAGCGGAGGGCACCATCTCCTGTTGATGGGTCCGCCGGGAACCGGCAAATCCATGCTGGCCAGCCGCTTGCCGGGGATACTGCCGCCACTCGATGACCACGAGACCCTGGAAGTCGCGGCCATCGCCTCGGTGCGCGGGGAAAATTTTGGCCAGGACTGGGACGACCATGCTGGACCGGGCGCCTGGCGGCGGCGGCCGTTTCGCTCGCCGCACCACTCGGCATCCGCCGTCGCAATCAGCGGGGGCGGTTCACGCCCGCGACCCGGCGAGATCTCTCTGGCACACCGGGGCGTGCTGTTTCTGGACGAGTTGCCCGAATTCGATCGCCGGGTACTGGAGGGCCTGCGCGAACCCCTGGAGACCGGGCACATTCACGTGGTCCGCGCGGCGGGCCGGGTGCGTTTTCCGGCGGCCTTTCAACTGGTGGCGGCGATGAATCCCTGTCCCTGTGGCTATGCCGGCGATCCCCGGCACACCTGTCGTTGCCCACCATCGCGAGTCACCAGCTACCGTGCCCGCATTTCCGGCCCCTTGCTGGATCGCATCGATCTGCGCGTCCAGGTGCCACGCCTGAGCGCGTCGGAACTTGCCGATACCAGACCCGGTGAAGCCAGCGCGGCGGTAAGAAAACGCGTCACTCGTGCCCGGGAGCAACAGCGCGCGCGCCAGGGCGGACTGAACGTTCGCCTGGGGTCCGCCGACATCGAACGGGTTTGCACGATGAGTACCGCGGACCGGCGTTTCCTGATCACCGCCATCACCCGCCTCGGAGAATCACACCGGGCCTGGCACCAGGTATTGCGAGTGGCGCGTACGCTGGCCGACATGGGACAACGAGAGCAACTGCATCGCAATGATCTGCTCGAGGCGCTTAGCCTGCGGCGATCAGGAATGTGACCCCGCGGCGAATGAACGCCGATGCGCCCTGATCAGAGCCGTTTGTGCATGACCACGGCGCTGGCCGGACACAACCAGGCGAATTGCGGAGCGGCTTGAAGTTCAGCGGGCGCCGAGTCCCGCGCGATCAGCGAATAACCGAATGGCTGGAAAAAAGATTCGGCGGTTTCCGTCAGCAGATAAAGATCGGCCAGACCCCGTTCGCGGGCGTTTTCCTCCAGATGTTCATAGATCTGCTTGCCCAGCCCGCGGCTCTGAAACGCCGGATGCACGACCACGGACCGGATCAATCCGCCAGCGGCAGTATCCACGCCGAGCATTTGCAATCCGCCCACCGCCACGACGCGTTCCCTGTCCAACAAAACAACGAAGCCCGTGAGCGCCGAAACCAGATCCTGCGTCGTCAAACCGGCGTCCTCGAGCAGCGCAACGACTGCTGCAAAGTGAACCGGTTGGGCGACAACGGGTTTCATGGCATCACAACGCAAAAACCAGCCGTATGGCGGCTGGTTTTGCATGGATCAAACGGCGTGTTGTTTACTGGACTTGCGAGACCATGTATTCCACCGCGCCGCGGATCGCGTCGTCGCTCAAGTCCATGCGTCCGCCTTTGGGCGGCATGATGCCTGCCTCGCCCTGGTAGCCGTCGATGGCGTGGGCGACCAGCGCATCGGTTCCCTGACCCAGGCGGTCCTGCCAGGCCGCCGGTTCCAGCATCGGCGCGCCGCCGGCCCCGGTGCTGTGACAGGCGAAACACGCCTGCTGGTAAACCTGCTCGCCGCTCAGCGCGCCACCCGAATCCTGGCTGGTATTTTGTGGCTGCATCATCGCGAAGACGCTCTGTTGCGGCTCGGGCGTACCCGTCCCGGCAGCATCTCCCCCTTCGCCTATCGAGACCTTGCCTATGGGCGCGATGCGAGCCGCAATCGCCGCCGCCTGGGCAACGTTGTCCTCGTATCTGACTTGGGAACTGACGACTCGCGCGAGAACAATGAAAGCAACCGCCATGCCGGCCAGAACGGCCAGAACGATCGCGAAGTTGCGCATGAAAGCGGAGTCTATCTGGTCCACCGCGCGTCTCCCCGGACTGAGCGAGGCCAAAGTATAGCGGCAATAACCCACTGATGCCCCGCCGCTTGAGCAACAACCCACCTGATCGTCGCTCCGGGTTACGGATGCGGCCGAAGAAACACCATGCAAGGCGGAAATGGCGCGCCCGACAGGATTCGAACCTGTGACCTCTGGCTTCGGAGGCCAGCACTCTATCCAACTGAGCTACGGGCGCGAAAGGGACCACAGGATACCGTGTCGCCCCCCGCCGCGCCACACACTCATCCGGCACAACAACGCCGCTCGGCGGAGCCGGATTCGTCCCGCCCGGCCTCATCGCGGGATTCGCCCCGGGATTCACCTGGGCTACAAGCTCCCGTTGGATCCCCATCCCGGGTCCCGGCCAGGCCGTGGGTCAAAAAGCCCTCCCATACCACTCCATCGGCATCCTGGCTCCAGACCTTGTCAGAATGTGCGTAACAGCAATGGGCTCCTTTTTCCTCCAGCCCGATGTGCCCCGCCCCCTCCAGCCGGTCCCGCAGCGTGGACAGATCACCGGGCTGTTCCAGATCCAGACCCAGGTGGGCGACGCCGGAATGCTTGCCCGAGCCTTGGCCCGGCGTGACGGCGAGGTTGACCGCCGGGTCATCCAGCCGCCATTTGAGGTAATCCTCCCGCACCAGGGTCGGACCCTGGCCAAACAAGGCCGTGTAGTACGCCCGGGCTTTTTCCAGGTCCCGGGTCTTGAGGTGTATGTGCACACGCTTCATGGTTCTTTCTCCTGTCAGGTTGTCGCGGGCCGCGACGTCGTCGCGACACCCGCGCAGCACGATTCAGTGAGATACCCCACCAGGGCATCCACCAGTTCACAGTTGGCGCGGTATACGCGGCACCGGCCCTGGCGTTCACACTCCACCAGCCACGCCTGGCTCAGGTGAGCCAGATGAAAAGACAGGGTGTTGGCCGGCAGGTCCAGTTCCTGCGCGATCCGGCCGGCGGGAAGGCCCCCGGGCAGCGCCCGCACCAGCAGGCGCACTACCTCCAGCCGCGATGACTGGGCCAGTGCCGCCAGGGACCGTACTGCCCTGGCATTGGTTAATTCCATTATTCTAGAATAATAGAAATATCAGCCCGGCGCAACCCCCGCAAGGACGCCAACTGCTGCTGGTTCTTGCTTCGACGCATGGCCCCGGAGTTCGCCGCGCCCACGCATGTGTCACGCCACAAGCTGTCACCAGTGAAAGGTCTGAACCTGCGGCTGGGCCTCGATCTGGGTCTGACGCCAGCGTGTGTGATTGCCCAGAAGTTGCCGAAGAATCGCTGGCAGGTGTACCGGGAAATCTGCACCACCGACATGGCGCTGGAGGAATTCGCGGAGGAGTTGAAGCGAATCATGCAGTTGGAGTTTGCAGGCTTTCGGATGATCGCGCACATGGACCCGGCGGGGCGGTCACGCGACTATTCCGGGCGCAACGCGCAGCAGGTGTTCGCCAAGGCCGGATTGCCGGTGGATTTCGCACCGGGCAACAACGATCCGCTGATGCGGTACGGGGCGGTGGCAGCACCCCTGTCTCGGCTCACGCAGGGAGTGCCGGCGCTGTTGATCGATCCCAGCTGTGAAACCCTGATCACCGGGCTGGCCGGAAAGTATTGTTTCAAGCGGGTTCAGATCAGCGGCGATGAACGCTATCAGGACAAGCCGGATAAGAATTTCCACAGCCACATCTGCGAGGCGTTGCAATACCTGATGGTGGCTGGTGGGGAAGCGCCAAATGTTGATCTGGCGGCTCTGAAGAAGATGCCGAAATCCTACGTGGTCAACGATTGGAGTCCGATGGATTCCAGTACATGGGGGCAGGGTGCCGGGCGGCAGCCGCAGCGGTACAAGTCAGATTTCGATCCCTACTCGGTTTGATAACTGCAAGCCCCCCTGACCATGGATGGCCGGACACCCAATAAAAAGGGGAGGCCGAAGCCTCCCCGATGCATCTCTTAGTGATGCGGGTCTTTTATCTTGACGATCACGGTTGTGCCGCGAGTTCTTCGCAAAGCACATCCGGCGTAATGCGTTCGATCAGGTACTCGCCGGTCAGATTCTTCGACGGGATGTCGTAAGACACCATTGCGTTAAAACAATCGAAGAAGGTGAAGATGAACGTAGCGTAGGACTCGTCAGGAAAGAACGGCGGCAAGGGGTCGTCAAAGGCCCCGGCGATCGGCCGGTCGGCCATGACCGTCACCGTATTACCCACGATCTCGGCGGCGCCTACCAGCCACATCTGGTTGCCGAAGAACTCGGGATCTCCTTTTTGCACCAGCAAAGGAGGATAGGTGAAGTTGTAGGCCACCATGAGCGGCGGATCCAGGGCCGGGAGGATCTCGAACAGCCAGCCCTGCCCCAATGTCGCCAGGTTCGCCCAGGAACCGGTGATGCCGAAGTTGACGAGGAAGCCGTCGTCGTCATCGTCGTCGTCATCGTCGCCACCCCCATCGCCGACGGTGACCGAACCCACCATGCCGAACAAAAAATTTGTACTACTGTGAGGTTCGCAACGATAGATATGTACCGCCGCCTCCGTGAAGGTGACCTCGTGTACCCATCCCGGGCCCAGCGGCGCGCCGCTGGCCAGGAAACTGTTGTCCTGGGCAACCACGTTGTGTGTGCCCTCTTGGTTGGTCCAGCGTACGGTGTCGCCTTTCTGAATGACGATATCCTCAGGGGTGAAGACATCGTTGGTCACCGTCACTTCGACAGTCGCTGCACCGGCAGTGTTGACCAGCAGCGGGACCAGCAGTGAGAACAGGGTCAGGATTTTGGTCTTCATTTCCCCCTCCCAGGCAGTATTGGACTCCACCCCACCATACGCCCCTGATTGGGGGGGTTCAAATGGGGGTTGGATTCAACCGGGTCCCTTAGCCAAGATGCAATCCGAAGGCTGCCAAGGCGAAGCCAAAACAAGGGGGGGTACCAGTTATCGGCGATCCCAGGATCGTTTCCCCCGCAAGAGTGAGGTGCCCAGTTATCGGGCCGGTGTGATCGTCACCACCAACGCATTTGCCCGGGACCATTATTTGTTGATCCAGCAGGCCGTTGAAAGGCTCTCAGCTGAGTGCGAGACAAGGCAAAAATGGCCGACGAGAAAGCGGAATGTACACACAGTCAGTACATGAGCATTTTGAGTCGGTTTTTAACGCCGAATCGTGCCACCTGAGAGCTTTTCAACAGTCTGCTAGC
>SMVB01102209.1_pt1 | contig 13075 bp, 16 predicted proteins | sample 2456461 | NCBI WGS metagenome assembly SMVB01 (sample SAMN11095934, study PRJNA526329) | marine sediment metagenome | biome: Marine sediment; feature: Surficial sediment; material: Deep marine sediment; isolation source: Hadal surficial sediment | place: Pacific Ocean | collected 2014-05 | depth...
AATCAGGATTGCCTTGCGTCCGAATACGTCTGAAAAGCGGCCTGCAAGGTAGTTGGTGAGCGCTTTGCTGACACCAAAAACGGCGATAAAGGAAAGGATTGCGCTGCGTGCCGCGAGCATGAATTCCTGTTCTGCAAGCGCTGGCAAAATACTCCGTTCCATGCCAACCATTGCCCCGACAAAGGCGTTGACGATGATCAGCAGCGTGAATTGCGCCAGGTTGGCACGAATGCCAAGTGCCAGTTGGTCGCTGGATGAGCCTGTTGACATCGTGTCGTCCTCAACCTCCATTCTTGCACCAAATTAATCCAGCGATTCTCGCGGCACCAATTCGGCAAATCCTTGCGGTGGTACGCGGTGCCGCGTCGCCTGCTCGTAGGCATAGGCGACACCAAACAACAAACCCTCTGAGTACGGTCTTCCCAGAATCTGCAGGCCCGCCGGCAAATGGCCATGGCTGTATCCCATTGGCACGGTGACGGCAGGCAGGCCGGTCGCCGGTGCGACCAGCTGGCTGTTGTCGCCCTTGTATTCCTCTATCGCTCGCTCCAGTGGTGCCGGCGGATTGGTCCAGCTGGGGTACACAACCGCGTCAATACCGGCACCGTCCATTGACGAGATAACGTCGGCCAGATATGCCTGCCTCCCGGGATGCTGCGGATAGTCGGGACAGGGCGGGTCAAAATCTCTTGGATGAACGTCGACGGGATTTGCGCCAAAAAACTTCAGACGATCTTCGATGTAAGGCGAATACTCGTTAGTCGCCATTACATCCATGACGTCTCTAATCGGTGCATCAGCACCCAGTGACTTGAGATACTCGTGCATGTCGTAGCGGAACCGCACGCAGAAATTGCTGCCGTTCATGTGTTCGTCAAGATTTGCGATAACGAAATCATCGACGATTTCGGCGCCTGCATGTTGCAGATCAGCAAGCGCCTGTTCAAAAAGTTTTGTAATCCCGGGATCGGCATCGTCGGTATCGACGAGTGCCCGCAATACTCCGATTCGCTTGCCCTGCAATGCATTCTCGTCGAGGAATCCGGTGTAGTCCTTTTCGACATGATTCATGCCCAGTTCCGTATAGGGATCGGCGGGATCGTAACCGGCGACCACGTTGAATACCCTGGCGCCATCGGTCACCGTCCGGGTCATCGGCCCCGCAATGTCGCGATCGAAGGCAAGTGGTATCACGCCGTCGCGGCTGGTCAGCCCCAGGGTCGAGCGAATGCCGAACAAAGCAAGATGGGACGCTGGTCCGCGAATCGAATTGCCGGTGTCCGACCCCATGCCAATGACACCGAAACCTGCCGCTATGCCCGAAGCCGTGCCACCGCTGGAACCAGCCGGCACCCGGCTCAAATCATAGGCGTTGGCCGTGGTGCCATATGAGGAACTGATCGTCTGTTTCGGACTGAATGCCCACTCCGCCATGTTGGTCTTGGCAATGATGATGGCGTCTGCTTCCCGCAGCTTGCGCACCATGTACGCATCGTCAGGGGGCACACTGTCTTTCAGTGCGACAGAGCCACCGCTGGTGGGCATGTCGGCCGTATCGTAGTTGTCTTTTAGTAATACCGGAGCACAGAAAAGTGACCCCAGGATTTCGCCGCCCGCGACTTTTCGATCAATTTCCTGCGCCCGGCTTACTGCGTTCGGATTGATGAAGATGATGGCATTCAGTCCCGAGGGCTTGTCATAGGCGTTAATCCGCGCGAGGTAACCACTGACAATATCCTCACACGACGACGTGCCGGAGCGAATCGCCGACTGAACGTCCGCGATGGTTGCTTCGGCAAATGTGAAAGGCGCCTCGGACTTGTCTGATGAACAGGAAAGAACACCGAGCATGAGTGCCGCAGACAGGCAAAAGATTTTCGTGGATTCTTTGATAAACCGCATTTCTCGATCGCTCCATCGCCATAGTACTGACAGATTGAAGTTTGCGGCATTGATGTTCGAGTTTCCAGCACCTGCAAATAAATGCTGGATGAGCACCACTACTCCATTCAGGTGTTCCGTCAATCGACGACGTTGCCTTCTTTCAGCACCAGCAAGGTTCCCGCCTCCAGTGGCTGCCAGCGGTCCCCGGTCATCGGGACGCTCGCTACCATCACGATTTCCTGTTGCGGAGAACTGATGCTAATACCACCACCATCCAACCGGGGGCCATTTCGTGGACAGGTCTGTTGGTGGACCCAGAGACCGGGTGCACGAAACTCACCGTCCGGCTGGCGTCTTCGGTCGGCGTGCGCGAATATCGCATCGTCGTCACAATATATAAAATTTGACAGGCCCAGTTGCCGAATCTCGTCGGCAAAATCAGTAATGATCGCGAGCCGCTGCGACAAATTCGGCACACCGGAGCCGCTGACCCGTCGCCTGCCATGGTTCTGTTGTGGGACATGAACCGAGGCTATATGCTCAGACTCGATGGGTAGACGCCATTTCGGCTGAAGATAAAAGAGGAGTTACCAAGAATGCCTCGAGTGCAGCTCCTGCTCCTTTTATTAATAAGCTGTCCGCCGGCATTGGCTGATGAGGTCACGGTGAATCACGGTGGCCTGATTCTGAATGGCAATCTCGTGCTGGCAAAAGGTGGCGGCATTGCTGAGGGTGTGATCCTGATGTTGCATGGAACGCTGGGGCACAAGGACATGGAAATCATGCAATCGATGCAGTCGGTCTTCGCGGAAAACGGGAAAAATTCGCTGGCCATCAATCTGAGCCTGGATACCAGTAACAGGCACGGCTTTTATCCCTGTGACCAGCCACATGCTCACAAGCTAGGGGATGCAAGCGAGGAGCTGGACGTGTGGCTTGCGTGGCTGGTTGCGCAAGGGGTCGGTGACGTCGTTTTGTTTGGCCACTCGCGCGGCGCCAACCAGGTTGCCCGTTACGTCGTCAATGAAAGTCCATTGGTCGTGGCGGCCATCCTGCTTGCGCCGCCCATTGCCCCGGATCCGGCTGGCGCTGAATCTGCCGGAAAAATGGCATCGGGTCCGATCGGCGGCTGGTTGAATGATGTGCCGTTCCTGCATTGCGCCAGCGCCAGGGTCAGCGCCGAGAGTTACCTGTCGTATTACGCATCGGCGAGTCTGTCCGATACGCCGGCGTTGTTGCAGGAAATCGATATTCCTGTTTTGGTTTTTTCAGGTAGCGACGACGGGGTGGTTGCCGGCCTTGTGGGAGCCATGGCATCTGTCACGCGCAGCAACGTCAGGCACGTTGAGATCGATGGTGCGGATCACTTTTTTCGTGATTTGTACGCCTATGACGTGGTCGAAATCACCCTTGAGTTTCTGCAGCTGAACCAGCTGTGATGCAAACATGATCAGGCAGGGCACCAGGAACATGAGACCGCACAGCCAGTGGCCGCGCAAACTGACACCTATCGTGGTAGTGCTGTACCTGTCGTTGCCTGGTCTGGCCGCTTGCGTGGATGGATCGAAGAAACCGGCACGTCTCATTGCCCTGGCAGATTCATTCGTGACGGATGCCAGGCTGTCCACCGAGCGCGGATTGCTCATTGTCGTTTTTGTTTCTCAGTACGGTTGCCAGTTCTGCGCAACGCTGCGCAAGCAGGTGCTGTTTCCAATGATCCGGGCCGGAGAACTGGCGGACAGGGCAATCTTTCGCGAGCTTAGCCTGGATGCGGGTTTTACGGTTACAAATTTCACCGGCAACGATTTGGCGGGCAGGAATTTTGCGGATCGATATGCAGCCGCGGTGACACCGACACTTTTGTTTCTTGATGCGCGAGGGGTGGAGATCGCCGACAAGATTGTCGGTATCGGCAATATCGAGTATTACAGTTTCTATTTCAACCGGGCTCTCGAGTCAGCCAGGTCAGAATTGAAGCAGCAGCATGTCAGGGGGGATTGAAGGCACCTCACCCGGCAGAATTCCAGACTGCCGAGAGTCCGGTCGAGCAGGAAGCACTAACATCTGACTCGGCGCTGGGCTGATCAGCATGGGAGAGACCAGCTTTGCCGGTGCCCAGCTGCAGGCAACGGGCGGGATAAAATTGACATGCAACCTTTGCTGCAATGCATCAAATAAAAACAGGTGGGTTGTTCGTTTTGCGGGCTGGCAATGTGAGGGAATTATTCATCGGTGGCGCAATACAGGCCGTAAAGGCACTCGATGATTTTGCCTGCCTCGTCCGCTTTCAGGGAATAAAAGATGGTTTGTGCCTCACGGCGCGTTTGCACCAGCCCCTCTTTACGCATGCGTGACAGATGCTGCGATAGCGGCGATTGCGGAATATCGAGAATCTCCGACAATGCGCCCACGGATTTCTCCCCGCCGGCAAGCTGGCACAAGACCATAAGACGCCCCTTATGGCCCAGGGTTTTCATGAGGGCGCTGGCCTTGTCGGCCGCTTTGATCATCTGTTCGAGATCAATATCTTCCGTTATTTCCACATTGCTATCCTTACTTGTCTATGATCACGCAGTCGGGGTCATTCGCCACCATGACCGGACCAATATAATGGGACTCCACGATTGCCACGTTGTTGTCCAGGTTGCGCAAGCAAGCTGCGCCGACCCGCATGGGCCACGGGCCCGGCCAGCGAGCAGTACAACAACCGGACCATCCACTGAATTCGTCGCATAATTCATGGTCCCCGGCCAGGGGCTTTTCTTTTATGTTAGAATTTTCTAATATACATGGAAACGAGCGTCAGGACTTAAGTATTTTCTTAAGTTAAGGCGGTATGGCGATGATATCGAACAGCGACAGTACAGCCGGGCTACTGCAGAGGGTGTCCGCAGAGGCGCAAAAGCTGCCCCAGGCGGAACGCCGAAACTTCCTTAAGAATGGTCTGTTACTGGCCGGCGGCGTGATCGCAGGAGGGGCACTGTCTGCAAATGCACGCGCGGCCGCTGAGAATCTGCCACCGAATGTGCCCGGCTGGACGCGCTCGCTGGGGCCTGGCGTACTGACAGAACCATACGGCAAGCCGTCGCGCTTCGAGAAGCATATCGTCCGACGTAATGTTCCCTGGCTGACCGCGGACAGAATCGCTTCAATCAGTTTTACGCCGCTCGCCGAACTCGACGGCATCATCACGCCATCAAGCCTCGTTTTCGAGAGATACCATGCCGGTATCCCGGATATAGACCCTGAGCAACATCGCCTGATGATTCACGGTCTGGTCGAACGGCCGATTATTCTGACCGTGGATGATTTGCGCCGTTTTCCGGGTACCTCGATGATTCGCTTTCTCGAGTGTCCGGCAAATGGCGGCATGGAGTGGCGCGGCGCGCAAATGGATGCGCTGCAATTTACCCATGGCATGCTGAGTTGCTGCGAATGGAGCGGCGTAGCGTTGTCTACCCTGTTGCAGGAAGTCGGAATCAGGAAAGACGCCGCCTGGATTCTCGCCGAAGGCGCCGACGGATCACATATGAGCCGTTCGGTGCCGCTTGCAAAGGCCATGGATGACGCCCTGATCGTGTACGCACAGAACGGCGAACCGTTACGGCCGGAACAGGGCTATCCCATTCGCCTGATCAATCCGGGCTGGGAGGGCAATACCTGTGTCAAGTGGTTGCGCAGGCTCGAGGTCGGCGACCAGCCGTGGTACCACCGCGAGGAAACCTCGAAATATACGGACTTGCTGGCCGACGGGCGCGCCCGCAAGTTTTCCTATGAACAGGAGTGTAACTCGGTGGTGACCTACCCGTGCCCGGAAAAACCGCTCAGGGAAAAGGGCCGCTATGAAGTGCGGGGGCTGGCCTGGTCCGGCAGGGGCAAGATCAAGCGCGTTGATGTGTCATTCGATGGCGGCGTCAACTGGCGTACTGCGCGACTGAAGGGCCTCGTGTTGCCGAAAGCGCTGACCCGGTTCGGCCTGGAATGGGACTGGGATGGCGGGCCCGCGATGATCCAGAGCAGGGCGGTTGATGAAACCGGTTACGTGCAGCCCACTTACACCCAGCTGCGCGAAGCCCGCGGCACCAATTCCATCTATCACAAGAACGCGATTCATACCTGGCGCTTACATGAAAACGGAAAAGTGACCAATGTCCAGATTCGCTAGCGGCTTTCTGAACGGCTCGCCTGCAGCGCTGATCCTGGGGTGCTGTGTCGTGGCGGCATGCGGTGCAGATGGCGCTGCCGGCACAGCCGGTGACATCCAGGTCACGGAATTCAATGCGCCGGTCGACCAGCCGGCAGGGCACTACGGCTATGGCAGTGATGCGAGTGATGCAGAGATCGCCGGCTGGGACATCGATATACGACCCGATGGCCTGGGATTGCCGCCAGGCGGAGGCACCGTGGAAGACGGGGAATTTCTTTACGAAGATCAGTGCGCGATCTGCCATGGATCATTCGGCGAGGGTGTCGGCCGGTACCCGGTTATTGCGGGTGGCCAGGGAACGCTGACCGAGTCGCGGCCGGAAAAGACAGTCGGCAGCTTCTGGCCCTATGCCAGCACGCTTTGGGATTACATTCACCGGGCAATGCCTTTTGCGGAACCGGAGTCACTCAGTGACGACGAGGTCTACGCGATATCGGCCTACGTCCTGTATCTGAATGACCTTGTGGATTACGACTTCGAACTGAACCAGGGCAATCTGGCGTCGATCGAAATGCCGAACAAAGACGGCTTTTTCCTGGACGACCGGCCTGACGTAAAAAACGAACTGTGTATGAACAATTGTAAAGATCCTGCAGCCATTGAAATCACTTCAGAGCCGGTATCCTTGGAAGTGTCGGAAGTGTCGGAAGTGTCGGAAGTGCCGGATGTGCAGGTGCAAAGCGCGGCTGTCGTGGGGAAATCCCCCGGCGAGTCGATCTATCAGCAAGCCTGCGCACTGTGCCATGCCTCCGGCGTTGGCGACGCACCGATCCTGGGTGAACGCGACGCGTGGGCGGGGCGCATCGCGGCAGGCCGCGACCTTATGATCGCGAGCTCACTCGATGGCAAAGGGGTCATGCCGCCCAAGGGTGGGCAACTGCAATTGAGCGATGAAGACATTATTGCCGCTGTCGACTATATGATTGCACAGTTGGCGAATTAGCAGAGAAATCGAGGTCAAGAATATGCGTAGAATCCTGATTATTTCACTGCTGGCATCCTTAATCGGCGTGCAACCGGGCCTCGCGGACGACGACCCATCGCCTGACGCGACTACGCGTGGCCAGGCGATTGCATTCGACCGCAACAAGGGCAACTGCCTGGCGTGTCATGCGATCGAAGGTGGCGAGCTTGCCGGAAACTATGGCCCGCCACTTTTGCTGATGAAAGTCCGATTTCCTGAGCGTGTCGATCTGCGTGCACAAATCTGGGACGCGGCTGTCAATGACCCGGCAACGCGAATGCCGCCCTACGGACGGCATCGCATCCTGACTGAAGAAGAAATCGATCTTGTCGTCGATTTTATTCGTACACTGTAAATGGAGTTGGATAAAATGAAAGTGCACCGAAGACTAATGCTAAAGGGTATGCTCGCCCTGGGCGCAATTGCCGCATGGCCACGCCTGTTGCTGGCCGCACGACCCGACAGCGCATTTTCAGCAAACGATGCCGACAAGGCGATCGCTGACCTGTTTGGACAGATACCCCTCGACAGCGACCAGGTAAAGATGAAAATACCTGACATCGCCGAGAATGGTGCGGTCGTTCCGGTAACGGTGAGCACAGATCTCGACAATGTCGAATCGATCAGCATTGTTGTCGTCAATAATCCGACGCCACTCGCGGCGGTTTTTCTGTTGACGCCCCGATCGATCCCGTCGGTTGCGGTCAGAATCAAAATGGGCCAGACCTCGCAGGTGCGGGCGCTGGTCAGCGCCGGTGGCAATCTGTACAGCACATCGAAAGACGTCAAAGTGACCATTGGCGGATGTGGCGGCTGATAAAAGTTTATCGAGGACAGGCAAATGGGTAAACCGATCAAGATCCGGGCGAAAGTCAAAGGCGACATTTCCGAAGTAAAGGCGCTGATGCCGCATGACATGGAATCCGGCCTGCGCCGCGATGCCGAAACCAACGAACGCGTTCCGGCGCACTACATTACCGAGGTTGTCGCCGAGCACAATGGCGAGATTGTCATGACCGCGTATTGGGGACCTGCCGTCTCCAGGAATCCTTACGTGTCTTTTTCGTTCACCGGCGGAGTGGTTGGCGATACGATCAAGATCCACTGGGAGGACAATCAGGGCGATTCGAGTACCACAGAGGCGGCCTTGAAATAATGACAAGCCAACCAGGACCGACGGAGCAATCGTGTGAATAACAAGATCCTTCTGCTGAGTGTCATCATCGGCCTGTTCGTGGGCGCCGGCGCCACGGCCGGTCCGGAAGAGGACCGCACAGTGATGCTCGAATATTACACCGGGCGATTTCCCGATGTACCGCTGCAGGAATTCGCGAACGGGCTTTATGCGTTTGACGAGATCGCCAGAGAACAATGGATCGAGATGGAGGATTTCCCTCCCTACGAGATCGCCATCGAAGACGGTCAGGCGCTGTTCGAGTCCCCATTTGCGAACGGGAAATCGTATGCCGATTGTTTTGATAATGGTGGTATCGGCATTCGGCAGCAATATCCCCACTTCGATGCGGATCTGGGCGAGGTGGTTACGCTTGAACTGGCAATCAATCAATGTCGAGCGGCAAACGATGAAGAATCCTTACCGTATCTGATCGGTGATCTTGCCGCGATATCGGCCTACATGTCGTACACGTCTCGCGGCAATACGATCAACGTTAAAGTGCCGCAAGACAATCCATCAGCGCTTGCCGCCTATGAATCCGGGAAGCAGTACTACTACACGCGCAGGGGGCAGTTGAATTTTGCATGTATGAGCTGCCATGTGCAGTCTGCGGGTTTGATGCTGCGGGCTGATCGGCTGAGCACGACGTTGGGGCATGCGACGCACTGGCCGGTTTACCGTGCCAAATGGGGTGAGATCGGGACGCTGCAAAAGAGAATCAGCGAATGCAATTCCCAGGTCTTCGCCAAGCCTCTGCAGCCGCAGAGCATTGAATATCGCAACCTCGAATATTTCCTGACCTATATGAGCAATGGTCTCGAATTGAATGGGCCGGCGAGTCGTCGTTGACAGGGATTGAGCATCACTATGAATAAACTATCCACCTTCCTGGTTGCCTGTGCGTTCCTGCTCCCTGGCTGCGGTCAGGAAACTGTATCCTCAGGTTCGCCGGGGCATGCGGGCGGATCATCGTTCGCAGACATTTACGCCGCCGCGGAACAAGCGCTCGCGGTAGCAGAGGCCAAGCGAAATGTCTGGAGCAAGACTGAAGGTCTGCTGCGTGATGCAAAGGTGGCTAATGCCGATGGGCGTATCGATGAGGCTATCGCGCTGGCAACCGAGGCAAAGTTGCAAGCAGAGCTGGCATCCATTCAGGCCGATACCGAAGCAGAGACCTGGCGAACACGCGTGTTGTCCAATTAGCCGGCACCTGCAATTTTTCCTGAATCGGATGCCGCCGGATAGTTATGCGCAGGCGTGACTTTTTGTGGTTGCTCAGTTGCGCCAGTTCCGCTGGTCTTCTTCCTGGTTGCATGCGCAGCATCGTGCGTGGCGACCCCTATGAAGCATCGCCTTTCGGCAACGTACGCCTGCTGCATTTCACCGACTGTCACGCGCAATTGCTGCCGATTTATTTTCGCGAGCCGAACGTAAATATTGGCATCGCCGGTGCGTCGGGCCGCCCGCCGCATCTCGTCGGCCGGCATTTTCTGGAGTACATCGGCGCGGCGGCCGGCAGCAGTGACGCCCATGCGTTTACCTATCTCGACTTTGCCGCCGCAGCCGAGCAGTTTGGCAAGGTCGGCGGCTTTGCGCATTTAAAAACACTGATCGACAGGCAGCGTGATGAGGCCGGCGAGGGTAATTCGTTGCTGCTGGACGGCGGGGATACCTGGCAGGGCTCGGCGACAGCGCTTTGGACGCGCGGCAGGGACATGGTGTATGCCTGCAATTTGCTCGGTGTCGATATCATGACCGGGCATTGGGAATTTACCTATCGTGATGACGAAGTGCTGCAGAACATCGAGCGTTTCGATGGCGAGTTCATCGCGCAGAACGTTCGCGTCACCGAGGACGCATTGTTTGATGGAGTGGCTGCCTACGATGAGGATAGCGGCCACGCCTTCAAGCCCTACACCATTCGTGAAGTCGGGGGCCGCCGTGTGGCCGTCATTGGACAAGCTTTCCCCTATACGCCGATCGCCAATCCCCGGCGGTTCATACCGGACTGGACCTTCGGTATCCGCGATGACGACATGCAGGAGCTTGTCGATCGCGTTCGCGAAAATGAAAAAGTCGATGCAGTTATTGTGCTTTCGCATAATGGCATGGATGTCGATGTCAAGATGGCAGGCCGGGTAAGTGGAGTTGATGCCATTCTTGGTGGCCATACTCACGACGGCGTACCGCACCCGCTGATCATCGAAAACGCCGGCGGCAAGACCTTGGTGACGAATGCCGGGTCCAACGGTAAATTCCTGGCAGTTCTCGACCTTGATATCGGCAACGGCAAGGTCAATGATTATCGTTATCGATTGTTGCCGGTATTCGCAAACCTGTTGCCCGCAGATTCGGCAATGCAAGCCTACATTGATGACGTACGCAGACCCTATCTGGATAAACTGCAGGAGCCGCTGGCCGTTGCGGAGTCACTCCTGTACCGGCGCGGAAACTTTAACGGTACCTTCGATCAGGTCATTTGCGACGCACTCAGGGAAGTGCGCGGCGCAGACATATCGTTATCGCCGGGGTTTCGCTGGGGCACGTCGGTGCTGCCGGGTGACACGATCACGATGGAGCGGGTGATGGATCAGACGGCGATGACTTATCCCGAGACCTATGTTCGGGACATGTCAGGAGCCGAGATCAAGACCATCCTGGAGAGTGTTGCCGACAACTTGTTCCATACCGATCCGTACTTGCAACAGGGTGGTGATATGGTCCGCGTTGGCGGACTGAATTTCAGTTGTGACCCGACCGCGTCGATGAATTACCGCATCGCGGACATGACACTCGATGATGGCCGGACGCTGGATGCAGGCAAAAAGTACAAGGTCGCCGGCTGGGCGACGACAGGCTCCGAGTCTCCCGGTGAACCGGTCTGGGAGGTCCTTGCCGAGTATCTGCGCGCGAAAAAAACCATTAGAGTCGACAAGCTGAATACGCCGGTCCTAAAGAACGTTGCAGGTAATGCCGGTCTTGCGGATTATTCCGGTGCACTGGAGTAAGCGATATGATTATCCGACCAGGTTTGACTCTGGGGCTGGCAATGGTGCTCGTATTCCTGCCGATAAGCCCCGGCTGGGTGCAGGAGTCCTTTGAGGAGAAGCCATTCGCCGAAGTCCGGGTGGTGCTCCAGTTCAGCGATCAGCAACGGGAATCCGTGGTACTTGATGTCGCCAATAACCTGATCAGGCACTATGGCGGCCCCGATTTTATCGACATAGAAATCGTTACTTTCGGACCCGGTGTGCGCCTGTTGTATGCAGATAGTCCGCATGAAGTGCGTATCGCCAGCCTGGTCGACAACGGCGTGCGTTTCTATGTCTGTGAAAATACGCTCGACACGATGGAGCGCAACAATGGCAGCCGTCCCGAACTGAGCCCACATGCAATATCGGTGCAGGCCGGAGTGGCGCACATTATCGAGAAGGTCGGGGAGGGGTATACGCTGGTCCGGCCCTAGTAGCGATCCTTCAAGACTTTGAACATCAGCACGAACAGGATTGCACTAAATGGAATCGCGACCCAGATGCCGTTGACGCCAAATGCGCTCGCGAACGTGACTTCTCCATAGTTGGTGATTTCAATCAGGCCCTTGAACGCCGGATAGACAAGCGCATAGATCAGGGCGCCGGCCAGTCCGCCCAGTACGGTCACCATGGCATCCGTTTTACCCTCGGCCGCTGCGACGACACAGGTTCCGGGGCAGTATCCGGCAACCGCAAAACCAACACCGAAAATCAAACCGGCAATAGTGATACCGACGACATAAGTCGGTTTGATGCTCATGTTGGCCATGTCCACCAGGTCAAGGGCATAGATGCCGACAGTGCCAACGGCGATGGACATCAAGATCAACTTGATGACGTCCAGGTCCTTCAACAACAGGCTGCCCAGGATTTTCTTGTAACTGGAGGCGCCACCGAGTTGCAGTATTGCGCCGAACGCCATGCCGATAACGAGTCCCAATACGAGTTTCATGATGCGAGCCTCCTCTTGTACAGCATTCGCGCAGTGACGATGCCCGAGGCAAAAATCGAAATGCCGAAAATGAATGAGCCAATCGTGAGCTGGGAAATGCCGCTGATCATGTGACCACTGGTACAGCCTCCCGCGAGTCTTGCGCCGAACAGCAACAATGCGCCGCCTGCGAATGCGTGTATCATGCGCCGCGGCGACGAGCTGCCAAATTCCTCCCGCCACATCGAGGGTAGTGACGGATTCTCGCGTTGCCGAAACTTCTTGGTGAAAAATGCCGACAAGCCACCGCCGACAAACATGCCGAAGACGAGCATCCAGCCATAGCCAACGCCCCAGTCATCTCTTTGGCCATACTTATTGAGATATTCGTTCGCTTCGGCTGCGTTTGGAGCCGCGCGGTGTAACAAAATGGCATCGGTAACGACGTATTGTGTTGAGACCCCCAGCGGCTTGACCAGCGCAGTTGCTGTAATCAGCAGCAGTCCGAGCAGCAAACCGGCGACTTTCCACGACAGAACAGGTTGATCCTGCATGTGTCACCTCCTCAGTATTATTGTTCGAAGCGTATATTAGCATTCTTGCATATAAGATAAAACAAATATTCGCGCGGGTGGCAACAGGACCGGTAAATTACCTTGGACCGGGTCACCCAAACTGCATGTCAAGCGGAAGTTGCCGCGGCATCTCATGAAAATTTTGATAGTCCATTTTCGCAACGGATGAGCAGGAACCGGGCCCAGCGGGTGATCGATGTAGAGATTCAGTCGTAGGAGCTCGCCCCAGCGAGCGATAAATATTCTTCGGAACAACGTACTAAAGCTCACGAACTCGCAGGTGGATTTCCCCTTTCATTTTCGCC
>SMVB01416315.1_pt1 | contig 13075 bp, 14 predicted proteins | sample 2456461 | NCBI WGS metagenome assembly SMVB01 (sample SAMN11095934, study PRJNA526329) | marine sediment metagenome | biome: Marine sediment; feature: Surficial sediment; material: Deep marine sediment; isolation source: Hadal surficial sediment | place: Pacific Ocean | collected 2014-05 | depth...
ACAACATTACAGTTGCGACGACAACACTCAATAATAAAATCTTTCTCTTTTCCATATAGGGTGACAAAAATAGAAAAAAAATCAGTCTGAATTATTTATGACAATCGACTTCAAGACTAATCTTGGTATTTTCAAATATTTTCAACAAATTGATAAACTTTTTTGATAAAAAAAGCTTGAATAGAAATTCAAATGAAGTCCAACGCTATTTTTTTTAAATTGTATGAAGAGAATCCTGAGCAGAAAAAAGTCGATAAAATTGTAGATATTTTACGAAATGATGGAGTAATCATATATCCTACGGATACAGTATACGGGATTGGTTGCAGTATCATGAGCAGAAGCGCCATTGATCGAGTTGCCAAATACAAAGGAATAAAACAAGGCAAAGAACGCTTTTCATTAATATTTGACAACTTGAGCCAAATATCAGAATATGCAAGGAGCATTCATACGCCACTTTTTAAGATGATGAAAAAAGCGCTTCCGGGCCCCTATACCTTTATTTTAAATTCCAGCAGCAAACTTCCGAAATTGTTAAATTCAAAGAAAAAGACGGTTGGTGTACGGGTACCTGATCACAATATTCCGAGAACAATCGTTCAACAACTGGGCTATCCGATTATCACTACGTCAATCAGAGATGATGATGAAATTATCGAATACTCAACAGATCCTGAATTGATTTATGAGAAATTTAAAAATGTTGCAGATGCTGTTATAGATGGAGGCTATGGGAATAATGTGCCTTCTACAATTATCGATTGTACCGGTAATGAATTTGAAATATTACGAGAAGGATTAGGTGACATTGATATCATTACGTAATTCATTTTTGTACAAAATATTGTGCTGCGAAAGATAGAATGACGAAAATCTCCAGGTAGCGGAAGAGATAATAATGAGCGCTGATTTTAATTAAACTAAAAAAATAAGGGCTTTCGCCCCTATTTTCTTAATCACCTAGCATGTAATATGAAGAGGTGCCGGTTTGCAACACCAAGTTGCTCCGACGTAGTAAGGTCTTTAAATGTTCATCATCTTTGTCTTTGCTCTGATAAACCAATTGGTTTTTCCCATTGTAAATTTTAGTACAGTTTTCAATTATTAGTTCCTCATTTTTTTCCTCCAGTATCTGCCCTATTACTTTAAGCATTTCTGTTTCCAGCGTTTTTCTTTCTGATAATTCAACATTCTCACTCATTTCCGCATGTGATCTCGTATTTGACATGGCAATAACGGCAATTAGCATTCCGAATATTAAGGCAGATATTTTAAGATTCTTTTTCATTTGATTAGTATCGGTTGATTGTCTCTAGTTACCCAATAGCCATGCCAAAAAACGCAACTAATTGTTTCACTGATACTTAAAAAACATACTCAAAGTTTTCAGGTATAATACTGTTCTAATTCGTACAGAGGAATGAACAGATATGCACGAAGAAATATCTTAACTTGTAGATTAAGATGTATATTTTATAAATACAAGAATATAAATGAGAGCAGGAAGTGAAAAACTAGCCAAATTAAATGCTGAATATCTGGAACAAATTTCTAATTTTGAAATAGAAACAAAAGCACTTTTTTAGTGCATCAATTGAAAAACCTGAAACCAACGCATGGACATTGCCCGGATTTTGCATGCTGTTCCATTGTTTAGCGGATTGGAATTACAATCCTTAAGCGCATTAACTCCATTATTTGAAGAGGAGACTTTTGTAGCGAATTCAAAGATTCTCAGAGAAGGGGAATTTGGGGATTCTATGTATATCATCGTAAATGGGCAAGTGAGCGTTACTAAGTTCAGCAAAGGAATCAAAGATATCTTGATCACAAAACTTAGTAGCGGTTCCTATTTTGGAGAAGTATCTCTCATCGACAATCAACCAAGGTCTGCCAATGTAATAGCGGATGAAGATACAACAGTGTTGAGGTTGAAAAAAAGTGTATTTGAAAAACTATTGCTTGAAGAGAAGACATTTGCAATTAATTTTTATAGAAACTGCTTGAATGAAACTATTGTTCGAATGCGTGACACGGCAACAAATCTCACGTCCTCAAAATCTGTATTGCATCAAAAAAGCACGAGATTGGATCGCATTGACGCCGAATTATCTGATGCCAAAATAATTCAGGATCTTTTTATAAGTCAGGATCAACTCAACTCAACGTGTTTTAAAAAACATGGAATTAAGCAGACATATATTTACAAACCATTTCTTGAAGTCGGCGGAGATTTTTTAAATCTAAAAAGTTTTTCTGACGATAAATTCGGATTTATTATTGCTGACGTAATGGGCCATGGAATATCAGCTGCATTGGCCACAGGCGTACTCAGAAGTGGTTTTACCATATTTTCGAAAGAATATGGTGAAAATCCGGTAGAATTGATGAATCACTTGAACGGGCATATGTATGAAATTTTCACTTCGTTATATGCTACGGGATACTATGCACTGGTCGATATGAATTCTTCCAGCATCAAGCTGAGTAAGGGTGGCCATATGCATCCGTTGGTATGGAAAGCTAAATTAAACAAATTACTTCCTATAGATTTCCCCGGTCCGGGTTTGGGCATTATACCAAAAGCCCAATTTCATGATTTTACTTTAGCTCTTGATAAAGGAGATAAGATTCTATTTTTCACTGATGGAATTATTGAACAGCGAAATTATGAAGGAGAAATGTTTTCCCATGACAGGTTAGAGGATTCATTTATTAGATTCTGTCAAATGGAGGACGAAAATATCGTCCAATCAATTTATTCGGAATTCAACATCTTTTGTCAGAACAATGAATTGCAGGATGACGTCACACTATTTCTTTTGGAGTTTTAAGTATATTTTACCAAAACTTCATTTTTAGCAGAATTTAAATTGCCAACGAAAGATAGATGGACTTTATATTTTTTGAATTCGATATGCTAATAATTTAACAAACCACATCGCCAATAATAAAAATTTACTTGAATTACATTACTAAGCGATTTGCGAATTTTACTTATATATTTGCAAGCTATTATTAAAAATTGAGTCTTGTGGCCAAAAAAGAGAAAGATCCAAATAACATTAATATCAGAAACAAGAAAGCCAGTTTTGAATATCATTTTATTGATAAATATGTAACTGGAATTGTTCTGCAAGGATCGGAAATTAAATCCATTCGAGACGGGAAAGTGAATCTGCAGGCCTCGTATTGTGTTGTGCACAAGGAGGAAGCTTTTGTAAAAGAGTTGCACATTTCCCCATATAAATATGCCTCACACTTTAACCATGAACCAAAACGAGAACGAAAATTATTATTGAGTAAGCGTGAGATAAGAAAGCTTGCGGCAAAAAGTCAGGAAAAAGGATTGACTATTGTTCCGGTACGATTATTTGTCACAAATAAGGGATTAGCTAAGTTGGAAATTGCACTTGCAAAAGGGAAAAAACTCCATGACAAGCGGCACGAAATTAAAGAAAAAGATTTGAAAAAGGATCTCGACAGGTTAAAAATATAAATGGATAATCAGGTTAAAGGAATTTGTAGGTTAGGAATAATCCCAGTTCGCGCAAAATCAAATGATCAGGCTGAAATGGTTTCTCAGCTCATTTTTGGAGATCATTATAGTGTGAATGATATTTCCAGTGATGGGAGATGGGCTAATATTACTATCGAATATGACCAGTATGATGGCTGGATTGATATAAAGCAACACACAGAAATATCTGAAGATTACTTCAACCATCTGAATAATACTGATTTTAAAATTTCTACAGATTTAACCTCAACTATTCTTTATAAAAAAAGATACCTCCAAATCGTAATTGGGAGTGTACTGCCTATATCCAGCAACGAACTTTTTGAGATACATGAGCAGTTCGCCTTCAATGGCGCCTCGAAGAATATAGGAGATAGGCAAGGATTTGAATTCCTGAAACTGATGGTTGAAAAATACATGAATGCACCTTACCTCTGGGGTGGAAAAACTCCTTTCGGAATTGATTGTTCGGGATTAATTCAACAAATTTTCAAACTAAGTGGTCATGCACTTAAAAGAAATGCAAATCAACAGTATCAGCAGGGTACGATTATTGCATCACTTACAGAGGCAAAACCCGGGGATCTAGCATTTTTTAGAAATGAAAATAACCACATTTCTCATGTGGGAATAATCATGGAAGATCAGGATTTTATCCATGCATCAGGTTATGTAAGAAAAGACAAATTGGATGAAAATGGAATATATAATGAGGAATTATCGACATATACACATAATTTAGACTCAATTAAACGAATTTTGAAAACATGACACTAAAGGCACTTATATTAAATATGGACCATTCACCAATAACTGTCTGTACTGTGCAGCGTGCATTTTTATTAGTTTATCTTAGAAAAGCAGAATTAGTCATAGCAAATGATACTTATTTTTTCCATACAATAAACGATACTTTTTCTATGCCATCAGTGATCAAACTTAACAGATATGTGAATGTTCCGTATAAAGGCGTGGTGCTTTCCAGAGAAAATGTTTTCAAAAGAGATGGGTTTAAATGTCAGTACTGTGGAACAAATAAAGAACTGACCATAGATCATTTGGTACCCAAGGCGAAAGGTGGCAAAACCTCCTGGAGCAATCTGGTAACTGCCTGCAAACGGTGCAACTCTAAAAAAGGTAATTATTCCCCTGAAGAAGCGGGATTGCAATTGTCACTGTTGCCTTATCGCCCATCATATATCATGTATTTAAAGAACTTATCCGGAAATAACTATGAAGAGTGGGAACCCTATCTTAACCAAAAAAAATCACATGTAGCATAAAATTGAGAAGAAAAAATATGTACCTCTCTTCTCTTTATTTTCCAATTTCCTAGCTTAATAAATTGTAACTATTCTCTGGTTGCATTTAAAAATTTCAAAAATAGATCCCCAATTATACTGAATTTCTTGCTGCCTAAATTGAGCGATTCGGTATAACGATAAACCTGACTCGCCTCGAAGGTGGGAACTATTGTATTGAGTTAAAAATACTTATGGGCACCTCTAATAATAATATTCACAAAACCCTGTGGGTGTTCCCGCGTTTTTTTTATAAAATTTTAACCTCGTGGTAGGCTGGTTCTCCATCTATTACCATATATCATTTCCCCTAAATCGTAAAATTTAGGTTTTACATTATTTCCTATTTTTTTGTCTTTCTTTTACTAAGTTGTGAAAAAATATAAAACATTTCTATCGCCACCTTTCGACAACTTTCTTCATAAACTTGATCTTCTCGTCCGGATCCATCATATCCTATTGGGTCGTTGTAGGTAAGAAGCAATCTATGATAAGTGCCACGAAGATTTGAAATATTGAGGTCTGCATTTTCTTCTACAAAGACAGCCATATACTCCATGTCAGGATTTTTTACGTGCCCAATTTTTTTAGAAAAAGTAACAATCGGTTCCAAATTATTTGAATACTTGATCCTATACACATCTATACCATCTATGATGGATTTATAAATAATAAATCCCGCTTTTTCCAGAGTTGTAATTGAGTTCACGGATATTTCATTTGGTTTTATCCCGCTGGAAAACGATTGAAACCCTTGAAACCCAAAATAATGCGCCGAAGCTTTGGACCATACCTGAGCCATTTGACTCACCGAGGATTGATTAGTACCAATGAATGTCAATTGCAACGGAGCATTATTTTCCTCTTGCTCCTCCAGAAAATATATGATCTCATTCAATCGATATCGCCGGTCTTCTGGAATTTTTCTAAACTCCTGTGGAAAACTCTTTACATATTCATTTAATATAGGGTATAATTTATACGTTTTTTTCTCTTGTCCTTCGGCATAGTTTAATAAAAAAGACAAAAAAATATGCATACTAATTTTAAATTCTATCATAAGGTTCATTTCATTCTTTTTTGCCACCTACTATTCCGTATTGTTGGTGTATTTTGCAATTTAACTTTTTGTGACCTATCTAAATATTTATAACTAAGAACGGCAGCAAGCATAGATTCAGTGGCATCACCTTCTCTTTTATTTGTATTATCTGACATTTTTGATATAAAGCTGGTATCATAATCACCTGAACAAAAGTTTTCATCATGCATAACAAAACTTCCAAAATCCAGCGTGTTCTTCACTCCTTCGATTTCATATTCACTTATTGCTCGCTTCATACGGCTTATTGCCTCGTCGCGATTAGCTCCATAACAAATCAATTTTGCAATTAAAGGATCATATTCTAAAGGAATTTCCATACCAACATCATAGCCGTCGTCTACCCTGACACCAATTCCTTTAGGTGGATTATATCGTTTTAAAATTCCAATATCAGGTAAAAATGAATTTTGAGGATCTTCCGCATATATTCTCAATTCCACCGCATGGCCATTTATACTTAAATCGGATTGAGAAAAAGATAGTGGCTGCCCTTCTGCAACCCAAATCTGATGCTTCACCAAATCCAGTCCTGTAATAAATTCTGTAACGGGATGCTCAACCTGGAGCCTTGTATTCATTTCTAAAAAGTAGAATCTTTTTTGATCATCCAAGATAAACTCAATGGTTCCGGCATTCGTATAATTGCAAGCCTTAACGAGACTGATTGCAGCCTTCCCCATTTCACTCCTCATTTGGTCAGTTAAAACTGAAGACGGAGCTTCCTCAATTACCTTTTGGTGTCTTCTTTGTATAGAACATTCTCGCTCAAACAAATGTACCGCATTTCCATGATTGTCTGCAAAAATTTGAATTTCAATATGCCTTGGTTTCTCAATAAGTTTTTCAATAAATACTCTTCCATCTCCAAATGCTTCTTTGGCTTCTCTGATAGATTGACCAAGATTCTCATTCAATTGATTCGGTAAATGCACTATCCGCATACCTTTTCCACCTCCACCTGCTGTTGCCTTTATTAATACCGGAAAACCTATATCATGGGCTTTTTGAGATAAATCCGGGTCCTTTTCATCTGTTATTTCAAATCCGGGAATTATAGGTATCCCGACTTTCCTTGCAATTTCCTTTGCCCGAAGTTTATCCCCCATTAATTTAATTGCAGTAGGCGATGGCCCTATGAACAAAAAACCATGATCAATTACCCTCTTTGCAAAAACGTCATTTTCAGATAAAAAACCATAGCCAGGATGTATCGCATCAACCTCGGCTTCACGTGCAATATCCAGTATTTGGTCTATGTCAAGGTATGGTTCAATACTATTATGTTTTAATGCATATACTTCATCGGCTCTCCTGACATGAAGGGCCGCTCGATCTATTTCAGCGTAAACTGAAACTGTAATAATCCCAAGTTCTTTAGCAGATTGTATAATTCGAACAGCTATTTCTCCTCTGTTAGCGATAAGTAATTTATAGATTTTCTTCATTTAAATGTTACATGGAGATTTTGTGCTTTATACCCTATATTAGATTGTCCATTTCAAATCTTGCAAACAAATACATTGCAAAACCGGATCAATTTAAAATTTATTTTTAATAATCCTGAATTAAGGGAAATTATTCCTTGATGTAATGACTATGTTTCCTGAACTGTGTAACCTGCGGACTCAGTCAATTTGTGAAGGTTACTTTGGCTCAAACGTATTAATATGTTAAATTTGCAGCCTTTAAAAAATTTTTAAATAAAAAAGTGTGGATATTTTTGATAAACTTGACATTAGTAAAACTCCTCTGGGAAGGTTTGCTGATGAGGATAATGGATACTTTATGTTTCCAAAGTTAGAGGGAGAAATTGCTCCAACGATGAAATTCCAGGGCAAAGAAGTGCTAGTATGGAGCCTCAATAGTTATCTTGGCCTCGCCAATCATCCGGAGGTACGCAAAGCAGATGCTGAGGCTACCGCAAAATGGGGTATGGCTTATCCGATGGGTGCAAGAATCATGTCTGGTAACACAAAATATCATGAACAATTTGAGTCCCAGCTTGCCGATTTTGTTCAAAAGGAGGATGCTATGCTACTCAATTTTGGGTATCAGGGTGTTGTTTCGATTATTGATACAATAGTTGATAGAAAAGATGTAATCGTATATGATGCGGAATCACATGCCTGCATTATCGATGGAGTAAGATTACATATGGGCAAACGATACATTTTTCCACATAACGATCTTCAAAATCTTGAAAAGCAGCTTCAGAGAGCAACCAGAATAACTAATGAAACCGGGGGTGGAATTCTGGTAATCTCAGAAGGCGTTTTTGGAATGTCAGGAAACCTGGGGGATCTTAGAGGAATTGTTGAGCTAAAGAAAAAATTTAGTTTTCGGCTACTTGTCGATGACGCCCACGGTTTTGGAACCATGGGCAAAACAGGTGCAGGTACAGGTGAGCATTTTGGTATTCAGGATGACATTGATATTTATATTTCTACATTTGCAAAGGCAATGGCAAGTATTGGTGCATTTGTCGCAAGTACTAAGGAGATTGTGAAATATTTGCGGTATAATGTAAGGTCTCAGATTTTTGCAAAATCGCTCCCAATGCCACTGGTTATTGGAGGCATGAAACGACTTGAATTACTGAGAACAAAGCCAGAATTGAGGGAAAATCTTTGGAAAATTGTCAAGGCTATACAGTCAGGATTGAGAGAGAAAGGATACAATCTTGGTACCACTGAGTCGCCTGTTACCCCAGTCTTTTTGAATGGCACTGAATATGAAGCTGGTAACTTAATACTGGACCTAAGAGAAAAATATAATATTTTTTGCTCAATTGTGATATATCCAATAGTTCCAAAAAATATAATTATGCTCCGAATAATTCCAACAGCTGTTCATTCTTTGGATGATGTGAAGAAGACTATAGACGCTTTTGACGCCGTTAGAGAAAACCTGGACTCAGGTGCGTATAGAAAAGAAGGTATTTTCAATTTTTCAGAATAATTATTTAAAATTTAGTGCATTTTTATTGATTTAAGAACATTTTAGCTATATTGCTTGCTCAAAACCTTATCAATATTTAATATAACCATAACGTTTATAACATGAAAAGATTCGATGAACTCAGAGATTTAGTAATGTCCTTGGAAGGTGACTTTCAAAAGTTCTATGACAAAGAAAACCAAGCAGCTGGAACAAGAGTTAGAAAAGGAATGCAAGAATTGAAAAATCTCTCTCAGACAATAAGAGTAGAAGTACAGGAAATTAAAAACAAAGGATAAATTAAATATATCCGTATTAAAAGAATAAAAGGAGCATTAGCTCCTTTTTTTTTATTCTAAAAAATTATGTATTTTCAGTACACTTAAATATATCTTGCTCTATATCAAGCCCTTAATGTTGTTTGTTAATTCTACAGTCGAAGGAAGTAATGGCATTCTTACGTGATTATCACAAATTCCCCTTTGTCTAAGAACCTCTTTTACACCAACAGGATTAGACTCTACATACATTAGAGGATTAATTCTACTCAGCTTAGACAGATAAGATTGTGCTGATGAAAAATCACCTTTAAACGCCGAATTTACCATGGATGACATTTCTTGTGGAAATGCATTTGCCAAAACAGAAATAACCCCGACAGCTCCAATCGAAATCATCGGAACAGTACACATATCATCTCCGGAAATGAGTAAAAAATCATCAGGTTTTCCAGCTATGATATCAATGATTTGTTCAAAATTACCGGATGCTTCTTTAACTCCAATTATATTTTCATGCTTCGAAAGCTCAATTGTTGTGTTTGAATTTATATTACTCCCGGTACGTTTTGGCACGTTATACAATATCAAAGGAACAGGGCACGCATCGGCTATAGCTTCATAATGAGCAATTATTCCTGTTTGGCTTGGCCGGTTATAGTATGGACTTACGCTTAAAAGGGCATCTACACCAGACCAATCCATCTCTTTAATATGTTCAATAATATCAAGTGTATCATACCCTCCTGTTCCATAAACCACCGGTAACTTTTTAGGATTATTTTCAATTACAAATTTTAATAATTCCCATTTCTCAATCTTACTTGTAGTTGCTGATTCACCTGTCGTTCCATTAACTACAAAATAATCAACTCCTCCTTGTGCATTATATTCTAACAGCTTTTCAAAACCTTCATAATCTATCTGAAGATCAGAGTCAAAAGGAGTAACCAACGCTACACCAGTACCTTTGAATAAATTTTGCATAGTTGAATTTTATAGTGCTTTTGTATAATGATACATTTGATCTAGCAGAAAATTGATCTCTTTTCCATCCGGAATACCGACCATCATGTCATATTGGTCTTTGTGACCTTCAAAATGTCTTCCAATTCTACATTTTGCTTTACATTTTGACATAATTAAATCTGAATAGATATTGCTTACCATATCTGCATGAATTAAATAATCAAATTCCTCATTTAGTAATTTGTTTACAGATTGTTTATGGATTTCTCCAAAAAGAGAGAAATCTTGTGGATATAATCTTTCCATCCCTTCATCCAAATGTACATCTGGTTTATCTTCATCATTCAGTAATAGATAAATACATTTAACTTTTTTCCCCTCCTTCTCCATTTTGTTTTGAACACCTTTTATCAATGCTATTTTTTGATTTCCTTGAGAGGTAAAATAAATTAAAATACTTTTGGCATCAATATAACTGGAACTAAATCGTAGAATTTTATTCCTTTTTACAGACAGTTTTAAGCCTATTGGTAAGCAATATCTTTTTAAAAAATCAATCATTTTCCCCAATCATATTCAAAAAATCATTTTCCGATATCGTGTGGATATTCAGCTTCTTTGCTTTTTCCATTTTTGATGGCCCCATTTTTTCTCCTGCAACTAGATAATCAAGCTTAGAAGATATCGACGATACTACTTTACCTCCGTGATTTTTAATGAGTTTTTTAAGGTCATCCCTGCTCACATTTTCAAAAACTCCCGAAATTACAAATGTTTTTCCATCAAGTACATTATCACTCTTATTTTCTTCAATTTCATCTACTTTTACTACTAGTCCATATCGAATTAATCTTTGAATCAATTCAAAATTTAACGGAAAATCAAAATACAATCTCAAACTCTCAGCAATTCGCTCTCCAATTTCAGGAACCTCAATTAGCTCCTCATATGGTGCATTTACCAATTTGTGAATATTTTGGAAATGCTCAGCCAGTTTTTCAGAAACTGTTGCTCCAACATAACGAATCCCTAATCCAAAAAGTAACTGATGAAATGGCTGAGACTTAGAGTTCTCTATGGAATTTATAATATTTTTCGCTGATTTATCTCTTAAACTTCGAATCGAATACCCCTCGTTTTTTTCAGAATCTACCTTAAATTCCAAACCATTTAAATCATCGAATTTTAGTTCATAAAGATCTGCAATATTTTTGATTTTTCCATGCTCCAATAAACCTCGTATTGTTTCAGGCCCGAGACCTTCAATATTCATTGCTTTTCGCTGAATGAAATGTTCTATCCTTCCTAATATTTGGGGAGGGCAACCATCTTCATTTGGGCAATAATGAACTGCTTCTCCCTGCTTTCTAATTAGTTCAGTTCCGCATTCCGGGCAAACACTGATATAGATAAATTCCATTAAGTCTGCCGGTCTATTATCCAAATCAACACCGGTCACTTTTGGAATAATCTCACCCCCTTTTTCCACATACACAAAATCCCCAACCATCAATCCTAAGCGATTAATCTCGTTGGCATTATGCAGTGAGGCCCTTTTAACGGTAGTACCCGCGAGTAATACCGGCTCCAGTTCTGCCACTGGTGTTATAGCGCCGGTACGTCCGACCTGGAAGGTAATCCCTTTTAATAAGGTAGTTGCACTTTGAGTTTTGTATTTATAGGCAATTGCCCAACGTGGACTTTTTGCGGTAAATCCCAAATATTTTTGTTGACTAAGATCATTTACCTTTATTACTATTCCATCAGTATCCAGGGGTAAATCAAAACGCTTGAATTCCCATTCCTTAATATATTCAATCACCTCATGGATATTTGCACATTTTCTGTATGTGTTTGAAACATTAAAGCCTGCTTTTTTTATCAGCCGAATTGCTTGTTCATGTGTGGCAACAACCTGTTCATCACATTGAAAATAGTATAAAAAGCAATCAAGTTTTCTCTTGGCTACAATTGAAGAGTCTTGCATTTTAAGCGTCCCGGAGGTAGTATTTCTTGGATTTGCAAGTAACGCTTCTCCCTTTTTTTCTTTTTCAATATTTAATGATTCGAACACCTTTCTCGGCATAAAAACCTCTCCCCTAACCTCAAACACTTTTGGCATCTCATCGATAGATCTGAGCTTCAACGGGATTGTTCTAATCGTCTTTGCATTTGTAGTAATATCATCGCCACGTGTACCATCTCCACGAGTCACAGCTTTTTGCAACACACCATTTTCATACCACAAGCTGATGGCCACACCATCAAATTTCAATTCGCATAAATATTCATACGGCTGCTCCTCAAGGCCTTTTGCAACTCTTTTATCAAAATCAATTAGCTCTTCCTCAGAATAAGTATTTGAAAGAGAAAGCATGGCATTTTTATGAAAAACAGTATTGAAGGATTTAGTAATTGCACCGCCAACTCGTTGAGACGGAGAATAATCATATTTATACTCAGGGAATTGAGTTTCAAGGTTCTCAAGAGATTTCAGTAATTGATCGAATTCGTAGTCTGAAATTTCAGATACATTTTCCTGATAATACCTGCTATTGTAGTGATCTATTTTTTTTATCAGTTCGTCAACTGTTTTCTTTGCTTCTTCCCTGGTCATGGTCAAATTGATTGGATTACAAATCTATCTATTGTGTCTAAGACTACAAATATTAATGTTCAATATGGTTATTGAATTCACCTCTCAAGCCAGGTTTTATACACGCGTTCTTGCTGTCTGGTTCTGTTTTGTAACTTTTCATACGTGTAATTCACCCTTTCATCTTTTCTTATGTCCACTTCGATACTTTTGATTATCCCTTTCCTATTGATTAGTAAAGTGACCTTATCGCCTACTTTATAGAGATCGATCAACGAGTTTATATTATGGAAAAATATTCTATAGTCTTCAATGGAAATCAATTCATCACCAACATTTATCCCATTATCGAAGGCTGAGCCTCCT
>SMVB01114438.1_pt1 | contig 13074 bp, 14 predicted proteins | sample 2456461 | NCBI WGS metagenome assembly SMVB01 (sample SAMN11095934, study PRJNA526329) | marine sediment metagenome | biome: Marine sediment; feature: Surficial sediment; material: Deep marine sediment; isolation source: Hadal surficial sediment | place: Pacific Ocean | collected 2014-05 | depth...
ATAGAATTGTGGCCCGAGTCAAATTAAACAATCAATGGTATCCATGGATATTCACCAATCCAATTTATGTGTATTAGAACTTAATTATTGAATGAAAATGATGAAATAAATAGGTTATACCCTGAATTTGATGAAAGATAATAAATGGGTCAGAAGCCTGCCTACCGGCCAGGCAGGCTTCCGGCCTTTGGACCAAAGTTTTCCATTAAAATAACAGTTGAACCAATAAATATAGGATCTAAATTGTATTCAAGTGTTTAAGCATTATCGAATTCTATCATTTATTTATCTGCCTTAAAAAGACGAAAACATCTTGAATAATAAAAAAAATCTCAGATTTCATGGGAAGTTGGTTTGGCTTAATCAGACTAAATCTCATGCCATTCTATGAAACAAGCCAAGCCCAAGAGAATTATTTCCCGAATTATTCACGTTAATTTTTCAGCTTCGGATTGTTTTTGTGTCTATCGATATCTCGCACGTTTTTCTTTTCCATGTTTCGTTGAAAAGCATCTGTCAGATCAACCCCGGTTTGATTGGCGATACAAATTACCACCCATAGCACATCGGCCAACTCATCTGCTAGATTTTTGTCTTTATCTGATTCTTTGAAGGATTGTTCACCATATTTTCTGGAAATAATTCTTGCGACTTCTCCCACCTCTTCGGTAAGGATTGCCATATTCGTAAGTTCATCAAAATACCTCACACCTACTGTATTTATCCATTGATCAACCAACTTCTGCGCTTCCTTTATTTCCATTACTTTTTATCTTTAGTGTCCATTAATATTGTTACGGGTCCATCGTTGCATAAGGAAACTTGCATCATCGCTCCAAATTCTCCAGTTTGAATTTGTTTGCCAAGCTCACTTTCTACTTTAGACTTAAATTTTTCATATAATGGAATAGCGATCTCTGGTTTTGCCGCTTTGATGTAGGAAGGCCTGTTTCCTTTTTTAGTGGAGGCATGCAAGGTAAACTGACTCACCAGCAATATATCACCACCGGTATCCAACAGACTTTTGTTCATCACTCCATTTTCATCGTCAAAAATTCTCATATTGATTATTTTTCTGGAAAGCCAGTCGATGTCTTCCACTCCATCTTCATTTTCAATTCCTAATAAAATCATCAGCCCTGATCCGATTTTACCCACAGTGCTATTTTCTATATCAACACTCGCCTCCGAAACTCTTTGTACTACTGCTATCACATTATTTCCATTTAGTTTCCGAAAATGTGAAGAATAATTTCTTATTTCAAGTATTGATAATGAATTGCTTCTCGCATATGCGCCAAAGAAAGAACGTAACATACATACTTATCGGAATTTTAGGATTGCTAATAGCCTTACTTTATCACCATATTCAACCTCCAAACAATTACAGCAACAGTTTATTGAGCGACTCATATCATTACGAAAAAATATATGAATATTTTAGAGGGAACTCCAAAGATTATAATGTAAAATTTCCAATTAACACTAGAGTATTAATTCCATTTTTGGCAGCACAGTTGTGGGGAAATGAGATTAATTTGAACTTTTTTATTGTCAATACATTTTTCGCGATACTTGCCCTAATATCCATATATAAAATCATGGATTTCTACCACGTAGAAAGGAGAGTGATCATGTTATCGATTTTATGGTTTTCACTTCATTGGGCAGGGCCATTCAGACAAAACGCATACAATCCAGTCAATGTGGATATTCATATCTACTTGTTTGAAAGCGTTTTTTTACTACTGTTGATCAAAAGGAAATACTGGTTATTATTGCTAATAACTCCAATAGCCATCGCTTCAAAGGAAATATTCCTTGCCATAATTATAGTTTTTTTTGTTGTCAGTCTTATTTGGAGATTTTATTTTTGCGATAAAAGCATTTCAGTTCCATGGACTTTTGGTATTATGATTTTTGGGATTGTCACGAAGTATCTGTTGAACTATTATTATCCGCCTGTTTCTTCTGGTAATAACTCAATAATCGTGATGGCGTTTCATTTACGAGAAATGATCTTAAATCCCGATCATATATTGAGATGGTTATTAAGCCTCTTTGCAGCCTTCGGGGCATTTTTATTTCTGGCTTTTAATAAAAACATGAATTTACTTTCTATTGAAAGGAACGACCTGTTGATTCATATTCTAAGCTTGGCTGTACTTTCATTAAGTTTTCTTGGCGGGATGGATTTTACCAGGCTGATCATACTTGGATTTCCATATGTTCTTATCTCGATATTAAAAATTGGTAAGCCCCAATTTCAACACGTATTAGTGGCATTTACTATCTCTATTCTGCTTACCCGGTTCTGGCAGGTGCTGCCGGAACCAGCGTGTGATATTTCACATTATGAGGCATGGATGCCTGAAAGAGCTGAAATAAAATCTCTCGTTCTTTGGTTTTGCGCTGCTTTAGTCTCGGTAGTAATATTTTTTATAGGTAAAAAATTTATTAGGTCACAAACCTATTCCTGACCATTAGCTTGTATTATATCCGAGGAAATAATTCGAATACCTTCATGATTTTCCAAAGACATATTGACCATTGCCTTGGCGACAACCTTTGCCTGAATGGCACGAATTTTTTTCAATCTGCCTATCAAAAATGGGTTGAGAATTCTGGCCACGATTTCACCAATTTGTTCTCCGGTACGTTGTTTATTTCTTTCGCCCAGCAGCAAAGATGGTCGAAAAATGTTCAAATTTTTAAAATTCAATATTCCCAGAGCATCCTCCACTTCTCCTTTAACCCGGTTATAAAAAAAAATTGATTTTGCATTGGCCCCTGATGCGGTAACGATGTTAAATTGTTCACATCCATTCGCTTTTGTTATTTTAGCCAGATCAAGCGGATAGGAAAAATCCACCTTGTAAAACTGCTCTTTTGAACCGGCTTGTTTCATAGTTGTGCCAAGACAACAAAATACTACGTCAGCCTCCAGCAATCTACTAACGTTAGAAAGCTCATCAAAATCAACTTCAATTATTGCAACCCCCTTATTGTGATAATTGCTTCCTCGTCGCACGAGCACTTTTATTTCTGTATACTCCTCATTATCGATAAGGCAGTTGATCAGATGTGTGCCAATTAATCCGGTTCCTCCGGCTATCAAAACTGATTTTGACATAAATAAATATAGTAAATGATGATATGGATATTCCTGATTTTATGATCGTTCATATTCCAGGAAAGCCTGAATGTCTTCATTGATGCTGGTAAACACGAGGAAGATTATCGAAATATCGTCAGCCAGGCCTGTAATAGGAATGAAATCAGGTATTAAGTCAAGAGGCATCATAAAATATAACAATGATCCAACGATCATCAGTAATGATTTCCATGGAATTTCACGATATTCCCCACTGATATAGGCCCTGAGCATTCGCAGCATGGTTCTTACTTTTTCAAAAAAATCTGAAACCCGCTTTTTGTTATTGTCCACGTCAGATATTTTATCTGTAACAGAACTGATAAGATCAGAAATCTTTTCAGGATTGGCAGCAATCCCTACAGCTTTTCTTAACGCAGCTTGAAAACTCTTGCTTTTTAAATAACTCACAACATTTTAATTTTTTGCAACTCAATAATTCGAGCAGATTTCTTGTAAGAGTAAAAAGTCAAATTAGAAGTAAGGCATTGACTTTCCTCAGATTTGCTATATTGTAAATATAAATAAATTTTTAGAAGTTTAATTTGAATATAAATTGACTAGAGTATTAAGTGCTAAATTGGTTGAAAAAATTTTTGCTACAATTTGAAAGCATAGCATGACTACGATTGAATATTTTAACATAGTAGAAAGGAAAAAGGAGGCAATATCCAGGTTAAAATAAGTCCCTGATCTCGGCCTTTACTTCTGAGAGGGTCGTGGCTACAAGATCAACTTCTCTTTTCTCAATTTCATTAAAAATCAGTTTGGCTAATTCGACACTTTTGGCATCCGAATCCAGTTTTTCAGCATTTGTATTAATCAAGGCAATTACATCTTCAACTGTATTTTTTATCAAACCCCACGATTTATCACTCATATAAATTTGTTGAGATAAATTATGGTTGAATTCTTCACGGATATCGGCGATCATCAGATGCTGCAATTGCTTGGCCGTCATATTGGTGTTGTTTAACCTCAATACCAGGTTTCCCGGTGAAAGTCGTTCTAAAAAAAGGCTCATTCGTTCGAATGCTTGCAGTCTGGCAGGGAGAATTGCATTGCTGTTGGCGATTTTATAATCCATATTAGATTTTAATACCTCCTTTGCCAATATTGATTTCATGGTGAGAAACATGGTATAAAGTACTAATGTAGCCGGCAGCAATATTTTTCCAAAATCTAAAATTATCTCTATCATTTTACTTTTTTGTATTAAAAATATTCAGGTTCAAATTTAAGTAATTTTATAAGATCCTTCACCGAATGAAAATAGATTGCTAATTCTCCTGTAAAAAGATATGACTTAATCGAAATTTAAAGAAGCGGATGTGTGATTGACCAATCTATTTTTTTTGGATTGGCGGTTTGAAATTAATCATTTCTGTCGCTAGACAAAGCTACTACAGCTCTTCTGCAAATGCCTCCAATTGGTGGGTTGAATTTTGAAATCGAAATATCGACAAAGGTTATCAATGGAAAATTAGCGAATACTGCATTCATTATTCTTCCTCCAATATTCTCCAATAATCGTGATGGTTTATTCATTTCTTCACGAATTATCACGTACAATTCTTCGTAATCGATTGTTTCCGACAACTTATCATCCGCTCCGGCTTTATCCAATGAGGTCTCTATGGTGATATCCACACCATATTTATTACCGATTTTTTGTTCCTCATCGTAATATCCGTGAAATGCAAAGAATTCCAGACCCTCTAGTGTGATTTTACCCATGGATTATTCGAGCAGGTCAAAAAATGATTTCGCCGAAGTATCGGATTTTGCCATCGATTCTTTCTTTATTATACTGGCAGATTTTATTTCTAATTCTTCTTTTTCGATGGTTTTCTCCAATTCTTCACTATTGAACTTAAAGTTCTTGAGATCATAATTCTCGGCAAACTGACGCGCCTCTTTTATATATTTATTTATATCCAGCTTGTCTTTTTGTTTTTTGAATTTCTGCACTCGTTCAAGCGTGGTGGAAGATAAGCTGGTGAGATCTGCAATAAGATTCTCTTTAAGGCTCAATGCAGAATTAAAATTTTGTTCCAAAGATTTAACTTCTCCAAGCATATTGCTGATGATCTCCCTTGCATGCTTTTCTGTATTTTCAATGATCATCTTCGACTTTGCTTTGGCTTCTCGCACAATATTTTCAGATTTCAATTGGGTCTCTTTCAATTGAAGTTCGGCAGCTTTATTGGCTTGTTGTATCATATTAGCGCCTGTATCCTCTGCAGTTTTCAATGTTTTGTATAGCGAGTTTTCTACTTCACGTAATTTTGAAATTTCTTTTTCTGATGCCCCAAGCTTAATCGCGAGTTCTTTTTTTTCATCCATAGATTTTTCCCATTCAGAACTCAATATTTGCAAGAAAGCAACTACTTCGTCTTTGTCGTACCCCCGGAAAACTTTCTCAAATGTCTTCTGCCTTATTTCTATTGGCGTGATTTTCATTGTGCCTGGATTTCTTAGAATTTTTTAATGAACAAATATTATTAATTAAAGCTCAATTCCCAAACGGATATTTTTTTATCATCACTACATGATACGATCTGATTTTTATAATTACTCCAGTATACTTTGTTCACAGAAGTTGCATGTCCGGCATATCGGGATTTATCAATAACCTTTAATAGCCTGAATGTCTTCATTTCCCATACTTTTATGGATTTATCCATACTTCCGGTTACAAAGTAATTGCCATCAGGGCTTATACTCAATGAATTTACAGCATATATATGAGCCGCAACTGTTGTTTCTAACTCATAGTGATCAATAGAATTCCAAGATTTTATACTGGCATCTCTACTTACGCTAATCAAATGATTGTTCCTTGGATTATAGGTTAGTGAAAAAACAGACAATTTATGGGCATTGATCTTATATTTTTGACGGTAATCATTTAAATCAAGAATTCGGATCGTATTATCACTCAAGCCCAAAGCTATTTCACTCAATTGTCTATTCACTGCAATAGATCTTATGCTGTTATCGGCCAATTTCACTTTCTTCACAAAGGTCATTGTACCTGGATCAACAACATAAAAAGTTCCATCACCGGAACCAATAAAAATTCTATCTTCAAAGCTTTTAATGTCAAAGATTTGCGCACTTGACAACTTTAAAGATCCAGTTTCTTTTCTTGTTTCCGGATCCAGAAAATGAATCCCTTCAAAATTCTGACCTAATATCAATAAATTTTTATGTGGCATGTAATGAATGGCATATACAGAATTTTTCATTTTGGCAACCAGCTCTCCATTTTCAGGAGCATGGAGATCCCACTCTACCACCATCCCATCACCGGCAGCGGAGTAAAATAGGTTATTTTTATTTCCGCCTTCTAGTGCATACACACAATCTTTGTGACCGTCAAGACTAAATAGCTTTTGAACATTTATTTTCATAAAGTTTTTTGGACGTTATCTTTATTTATAGTTTTATGAACTTGATTAATTTTTTTAATAAGAATCAATGCCAATTACAAAAATAGAGAAAATCAATAGCAATTCTTTCTGGTGCTTATGGGAGATCTCTGAAACCGTTGATCAATTGCGTAAAAAGATCGTACTGAGCGAAGATGGTGAAAGAGAACTTGAAAATATAAGTCATTCAATAAAGAAAAGAGAGAGGTTAGCTTCCAGGTGTTGCATTCAGGAATTAGTGAAAATGACTGGAAAACCTTATAATGGAATTATTAAAGACGAACATGACAAGCCTCATTTAATCGATTTGAAATATCATATTTCTATATCTCATAGTTTCCCATATGCAGTGGCTATTTTGCATAAAATGCTACATGTTGGAATTGATATCGAGAAACCAATGGAAAGAATTGGTCGAATTGCACACCGGTTTTTAAATTCCTCTGAATTTTCTGACTGTGATGGGGATATCAAAAAACTCTGCATCTATTGGGCTGGTAAAGAGGCTATTTATAAGCTGAATGGAAAAAAGGGGCTAATTTTCAAAAAGGATATTCGAATATCTCCTTTTATATTAAATACCCAAGATGTAATACGTTCGGAGTTTTCATTAGGTGATGATACAACCAAAATTGCCCTCAATTATCAAAACATTGATTCACATGTTATTTGTTATTGCTTTTAATGCTCCTGATTTAAATTATAATCAGTATCGATGGCTTGCAATAGCTGTTTTACTTCATCAGACTTTTGATGGTCTCCAATTTTCTCGAATGAGATATTAAGATTTCTCAACACTCTTTTTACAATATCTTCATTTTTGCAAGGTTCAAAAAACAAATCAATTGGATTTAGGTGCAATTGTTGCACATAATTTTCAATGTCTGATTTCGAGAAAATCAATCCTTTATTAAACGCATTTATGTAAAAGTGGTGCTCTTCCGTCTTATAGGTACAAATAAACAAATTGGGCAAATTAACCCCGTATATGGGAAGTTCAAGCTTTTGTGCGATCAGGATATATAAAATACAAAGTGAAATAGGATTTCCTCGTTTTGACTCCAATACTACATTGATCATAGAGTTGCCAGGAGAATGAAAATTTTTCGTGTTTGCCTTAAACTTAATTTTCTCAAAGATGGATTTATTTATCAATTTGATCTGGTCAAATGGATGTAAGTCTTTTTTAAAATCAAGCCATACCTCGTAATAAAGCTGATCGATTTTCTTTTTAAGAAAGTTCAATTCAAGGCCTGGGTATTGATATGTGGCGACAATCCATACGCCTTCCAGCAAATCAGAGGCTCCATTTTTTACCCATTCCTGAAGCCGGGGCTTTAGATATTCAAACTGGAGCGTATGGATCAAATCCTCAATTTTTCTTTGGATGGTGGGATTGAAACTGTTCTCCCATTCTTTTTCCAGAAAAGGAATTACATCATTGCCAATAGAAATAATCTTTCCTTCCACATGATTGATTACATCAACATCCTCATCTTCCAGCAAGGAAACCAACGCCTTCAATTCCTTTTCGTTTAATAGTCTTTCCAATATTTAAGAAATAATATTTAGCCGTGATATTGATCCCAATTTATGAATAAATGAAAAATAAAGCATCATGGTAATAAAAAAAGGATTATTATTTGCTTTTCTTTTTTTCTTTCTTTTCACTTTTGTCCTTTTTCCCGAACATGGAAAATTGTACATATCTTCCCGGATTTGCCTCAAGATCTATAAAAAGTAGATCCAAATCGCGAGCAGCGTGGCTTAAATAAATATATAGCGAATCATCGTGCATCAATTTGCCCATAGTTCCATTACCTTCTTTCAGGCTAACCAGATTTGTATTCAAGTTATCCAGCATTAATTGAAGCTTATTTAGTGTTTGAGACAACTCTAAGGTTTTTAACGAATCTGTGATTTGAGCAGCATTTGCTAAAACCGGTTGAAGGCTTGTAAGAACAGCAGATAAATCTTGTGAATTTTTATTTAGGCTATCTAATAAAAAAATAAACTTGTCCTGTAGTATGGGTAGTTTTTTATCAAGACTTTCAGCAATGCCTTGGATACTTTCTAAAGTCCCATTAATTTTTTCGCTATTCCCCTGAAAACCTTCGAGGATGGAATTTATTCTACTAATTGTGGTTCCTATATTATCTGCAACCGGGCCGGCGCTTTCTTTTAAAAACTCTGTAATTCCTGCATCAATATCAGATTTTAATGTATCTCCAGTTTCATAGTATTGACCACTGGAATCATTGAGAATAAGCTCAATAGCTTTGCTGCCCAGGAAATCTGTATTGACTAAACGAGCTATGGTTCCATGATTAAGATTGATTTTACTTTCAATTCCCATTTCGACAGAAACCAGATTGCCTTTTTCTTGCAAAATTTCAATTGCGTTTACACGCCCAACCCCGAAGCCATTAATTATCACAGGATTGGAAATAGTAAGCCCATCAATATTTTGATACAGCGCATAATAATTATTTGTATTCTTAAATAAATCTATGCCCTTTAAATAATTGAATCCGAAATAAAGAATAGTAATTGATATGACTGCGAGTAAACCTACCTTAAATTCTTTCGATAATTTCACGTATAAAAGTTTTAGTTGATGGTTGATTCGATTTCCTTTTTATAATCTCTGAATGCTCTAAAAAGTCCGGATGCAATTAATGTTTGACCATACGAATCATTCAGGTATTTTTCTTCTTTTTTATTACTCAAATATCCAGTTTCAACCAATACGCTAGGCATTGAGGTTCGGTACAATACCCAAAATCCGGCTTGTCTTACTCCTCTGCTCTTTCTTTTGACTCTATCCTTGAATTGATGTTCGATTTTATCAGCTAATCTTAAGCTGTTTTCTAGATACGCGCTCTGATATAAAGAAAACAATATATAGGATTCCGGTGAATTAGGATCAAAACCTTCATACACCTCCTTGTTTCCTTCCTCCATAAGTATTACAGCATTTTCCCTTTTTGCCACATCAAAATTAGCTTCGGAGGTATGCATCCCCATGATATATGTTTCCGTTCCATAAATGCCCTGTTTCTTCTTTTCTGAAGCATTTCTAGGCAAACTATTGCAGTGAATAGAAATAAAAAGGTCGGCGCCGCTTTTGTTTGCAATTTGAGCGCGTTGTTCAAGTTCAACAAAATTGTCTGTTGTTCTGGTATATATTACTTTTACATCTTTTAAATGTTTCTGGATTGTTTTGCCGAGTTCGAGGGCGATTTTAAGAGCGATATCTTTTTCTTTGGAAGATGCACCGGAAGTGCCATCATCCTTTCCTCCATGACCTGCATCAATTACCACGGTATTTATTCTTAGATCGCGCTTGTCCACGTTGGTAAAAGCGCTCAACATGATTAGCAAAGTCAAGGCAATGTATAGAGCAATATTTTTCACAATTTTGCGATAGTTTCTAAATGAACGATTATCATTGCGTAAAATTGGGATTTTTTCTTTAAAACAGAAAAGCAGAGTGTTAAAATTAAAATATCTGTTTCTATTTGTAGTTTGGGTTGCTGTGGTCGATACAAAATTAAGCTATGGTCAGAATGAAGATATTTCAGTATCTCCAGACGACAATATCCAATACAATAGTCGTATTGACTCCTTAGCGAATGCGTCAGTTGGAACAGACACATTATCAATTAGGGTTGATTCCCTGGCACAACAAGAAATTGGGGATATTGAAACAACTATTCAATATAGCGCTCGCGATTCCATTCAAATGGAAGTCTCAAACCAAATAGTAAACCTATATGGTGAGGCGCATATTATTTATGGTGATATCGAATTGACAGCCGCCCAAATAGAGATCAACTACTCCAACAATATAATTTCAGCAAGAGGAATAACAGATTCACTGGGCAATGTAATTGGCAAACCGGTTTTTAAGGATGGCGATGAAAACTTTGAAACTGACAACATGAAATATAATTTTAAATCGAGAAGGGCAATTATTGATGGGGTTGTGACGCAACAGGGAGAAGCTGTAATGCAAGGGGAAAAAGTATATAAAAATGAGAGAGATGAACTTTTTATTTCTCAGGCTAAGTACACGACCTGCAATATGGCAGAGCCGCATTTTCATATAGAATCATCCAGGCTTAAAGTTATTCCGGGTCAGAAAATTATTTCAGGACCATTTCATATAAAAATCAAAGATATACCAACACCTATAGGTTTTGCATTTGGAATGTTTCCTGTTCCAAAGCAAAAAGTATCGGGAGTAATTTTTCCATCATATGGTGAGGAACAGCGACGTGGATTTTTCCTGAAGAATGGAGGTTATTATTTTGCTATCAACGATTATGTTGATCTTTCATTAACCGGAGAAATATTTTCTAAAGGCAGCTGGGGTTTAAATGCTGCAACCAGCTATAACAAAAGATATTCGTATAATGGCCGTTTCAATGCAAGGTATAACAACCAAAAAGGCCTTAACGAAGGAGACTCTACGGTGATTAATGATTTTTGGATTAATTGGAGCCACAGTCCGCAATCAAAGGGGTCTAGCAGATTTTCTGCTTCCGTAAATGCCGGTACTTCCACTTACAACCAAAACAATCCTACAGCTGATCTTCGAAATACCTTGAATCAGGACTTTAATTCAAGCGTTTCATTTTCAAATACATTTAAAGGGACTCCTTTTAGCATGAATGCCAGCAGTCGATTTCAACAAAATATAAACTCCGGGTTGGTTAATCTTTTGCTTCCGGAACTGGCATTGAACATGAGTAGGATTTACCCATTTAAATTTGGCGCCACCTCCGCAAAAAACTGGATACAAAAGGTCAGTTTTTCTTGGAATATGAACAGTACAAATAGAGCCACCAACAATAAAATAGGGGCTCCGAGCTTTGATGTTGTTGGCTATGTGCCTGAAAATGATACTATTGTTCCAGTAAGTGAATTGGGCTTGCAGGGCCTATGGGCTAGGGCTGAAAATGGTGTACGTCATCAAATTCCAATTTCTACCTCCATGAATTTATTTAAATTTATAACTTTTAGTCCCAGTTTCAACTATTCGGAGTTATGGTATTCTAAAGAATTATCTTATCAATGGATCGATGAAGCTGCTGCGGTTAAGGTTGACACGATTAATGGTTTTTCCAGGGCTTATCAATATAGTGCCTCAGGGTCATTCAATTCAAGACTTTACGGCACGCTAAATTTTAAGGGAGAAAAAATTCAGGCGATTCGTCATGTTATGATCCCATCTGTGTCAATGAGTTTTAGCCCTGATTTTTCTGCTGAGAAATATGGATATTACCAGGAAGTACAAATAGATTCATTGGGTCATACCCGAAGGCTCTCCAAATATGAGGGATTTGTTTACGGAACTCCATCTTCAGGCCAAAGCGCCACGGCCTCATTTTCACTTTCTAACAACCTGGAAATGAAAGTGAAAACAAAAAAAGATACCACCGATAAAGCCAGGAAAGTAGTATTACTTGATAACTTGTCAATTAATACAAGCTATAATTTCCTGGCAGATTCCTTCCAGCTTGCGCCTATTCGGATAGCTGCGAGAACTAGAATCTTCAATAAAAAATTAGATATCAGCTTTAACTCTACACTAGATCCATACATATATCAGCTTGACAGTATTTATTTTACCAGCAATGGAGATAAGAGAGTGGCGCAAAGAAGAAGAAATATCTATGCATGGGACATTGGGCAAGGTTTTGGAAAACTAACGCAAGCGACTCTAGCCATGGGTATGAGTTTAAACCCCAAGGCCAGGGAGAGTAATAATCAACGAGAAGAAGACCTTGGCCCTTTAACTGCAGAAGAAGAGTTGCAATTGGCGTTCATCAAAAATAACCCAGAATTGTATGTAGATTTTAGCATCCCATGGGACCTTAGATTTAACTACAACGTAAGCTATAGAGTGAGAGGGCACGAGGATGCGGATATTATTCAAGCTCTTACATTTAGCGGAAGCATTACCTTTACAGAAAAATGGAATATGTCATTTAGTTCTGGGTTTGATTTTGAAAGTCTGGAATTTACTCAAACAAATTTTAACATTTCCAGAGATTTGCACTGTTGGCAAATGAATTTTTCCTGGACACCTTTTGGTCGCTATCAGTCGTATTATTTAACCATCAATGCCAAATCCTCCTTACTTCAGGATTTAAAAATAAACAAACAAAACAGTTGGTTTGACAATTAAACCTTACTTATTAATAGGCAGCGAAAATCATATAATTGCTTTAATCTAAAGTAAATTCATATATTTGTTGTTGAAACTTTCACAATTTCTTTATTGAAATCCTTTAATTTTTTATTTTGGCACCGAAATTATAAAACTTTGAAAAATACGATCTCACCTCGCGGACTTTTAAAAATTTTCGGACTGTTGCTTTTACTCATTTCTTTTTTGGGGGTAAACGATGTTTATGCTCAAAGACAGCATAAGCAAAGTAAAAGATACATAAACAAGAGAAACAAAAAGATTGGAAA
>SMVB01089438.1_pt1 | contig 13073 bp, 10 predicted proteins | sample 2456461 | NCBI WGS metagenome assembly SMVB01 (sample SAMN11095934, study PRJNA526329) | marine sediment metagenome | biome: Marine sediment; feature: Surficial sediment; material: Deep marine sediment; isolation source: Hadal surficial sediment | place: Pacific Ocean | collected 2014-05 | depth...
AAATACCGGCCATACTCCTGCACCAGAAGATCCGCGGCAAGTTTTGACGCCCCGAACAAACTGTGGGTGGTTTGATCGATGCTCATTGATTCGTCAATTCCATGCTCAAAATAAGGATGCGAGGAATCCAGCTCCCAACGCGTTTCAAGTTCCACCAGCGGCAGGGAATTGGGCCGGTCGCCATAAACCTTGTTGGTGGACAAATAGATAAAAACCGATTCAGGACAATGTTTCCGGGTCATCTCCAGTAACACGAGCGTTCCATTGGCATTTACAGTAAAATCCTTCGCCGGATCTTTCGCCGCCCAATCGTGAGACGGTTGCGCCGCCGCATGAATGATGAGTTTGATATCCTTGCTGAACTCTTCAAACAACCGGCCCATCTCTTTCTCCGAGCGAATATCCAGGGGAAAGTGGCGATAACGACTGCATTCGTTTTCCAGCGCCTTGCGGTTCCATTCGGTGGAGGCGTCTTCACCAAAAAATTCACGCCGCATATCGTTGTCCACGCCAACAACCTGCATGCCCTTGGCATCGAAAAAACGCACCGCTTCCGATCCAATCAGCCCAGCCGACCCTGTGATGATTACAGTATCCAAGCCATTCCTCTAATTTGATTCCCACAAGTGGGTTTTATTCCCCGCACCGTAACACGGGGAGGAACCCCGTTATACGGGGAGGAAAAGTTTAAGGCTCCGCTCGCTATGCTCACGAGCCCCGAAAAGCTATAAATCCATAGCACGTTAATATTGGGTCCAGCCCCCAGGCTGGCGCTACGCTCGCGAGCCCCAGAGAACCTCCTGATGAAAATGTCAGGATCAAAATTTTGCACCATGGAGGATTCAGTCAGCCATAAACCCATCGCCCGTCAATATTGGGTCCAGCCCCCAGGCTGGCCGCTTGCGGCGGGGTCGTTCATTGTTTCTGGTTTTTCGGGAGCGTGATGGCTTTGCCCCGCCATTTGCGCCCGATCAACCGAACGAGCACACGCAAATAATTCGGACCGGTGCTGAATAAATTGAAATTCGAAAATCCCATGTCCACCGACCGGTTTATCCAGGAAACCGGAACTTCCCGGACATTGTATCCCAGCAAAATCGGTTGCAGACCGGTTTCCGCGTTGGCGGCAAAATCGTTGGATTCCAAATGAATTTTATCCAGGACTTCCCTTTTCATCAGCTTGAGATTATTGGTGGCGTCACGGAAGTGCTTTCCCAGTAAAAGATTGGCAATGATATGAAACCCCCGGTTCGCCAGGATTTTGGTGAACGCGTAGTTTAAGAGAACGCTATCGCGGGAAAACCGACTGCCAATGGCCACGTCCGCGCCCTCCGCCACCGCATCGAACAGTCCGGTGAGTTCCGGCATGATATGCTGAAAATCACAATCCATCATTAAAACATAATCGCCCCTTACGGCGTCAAATCCATCCCGCAATGCGCGTCCCACCCCATTGGGCATTTCCCGGCGTATCAGCCTGACACGGCTGTCCTTTTTTTCAAGGCAGGCCACAATTCTGGCAGTCTGGTCGTGGCTGTTGTCATCGACTAAAATAATTTCATGAATATAATCCCCGTAACACGCTAACAGATTTTCAACAAGTGAAGGAATATTGTCCTCCTCATTCCTGCAAGGAACAACGACGGACACTTTCCCTTCGAATATTTTATGTGAAGCCAGGTTGGGCATTTTTTTCCGGGAACCCTCTACGGGTGGTTTTTGCGCAAAAATATAAAGAGCCCCTGCGAAGTTTCTGAGGAAAGGAAAATTCTCAAATATCAAACTCAGGTTCTGCAGGGGCCAGAGAAGAAGCCTGGGAATCGGCGGGTACACAAAATCATATGGCAGGATTTTAATTCCCGTGTAACCCACTTCCGAAAGGATGGTGAACAAATCAATCCGGTTGAGAGAATTCCCCTCTTCCCGCTTTTTCAATACATATGAAACCGCTCTGGAAAAAAACCGACGAAGGATATAATAAGGATTCCAGGGGTTTGCATCGAAAAACAGCAACCGCCCGCCCGGTTTGAGGAGTTTTTTCACCTCCAGTAACAACGGACCACAGTTGCCGTCCGTCAAAAGATTCCATCCGACGACATAATCGAACTGGCGTCCTGCAAGCGTTCCGGGAAAAGCTTCCAGCAAAACGGGTTCAATATTTTCCGGGACTCGGTCCTGCAACATTTGTTCATAATCCGCCTTGTCAAAAGTAGCGGCGCAGATTTTGTTGGTGTGTCCATTGGATTCGGAAATTTTTTTCGTCCATTGGCCTGAGGAACAACCAATTTCCAGAATACTTTCATTGGGAAACAAGTGAAACAGATGACGCGCCATCCTGGCCCGCCACTCCAGCCGCTGGGGAAGAAAATAATCCTTCTCTTTCCAATATCGGGTGCGGAACCGCTCCTGCTCCTTGAGGGTTTCTCCCAATCGCCTGCCACGCCTGTCGCCTATTTCTTTTAAAAGAGCGTCCATTGCTGTTTTATAACCAGCCTGGGGCTGGCCAAGGTAACCTTGGATTAAATCTTAAAGTGCTATGGGTTTGTGGCTGTCTGAATCCTGCTTTACCCTTCCGGGGCATGAAGACAATGGTGAATATCACACGTGCAGAATTTTCATCCTGACATTTGGACCAGGAGGTTCTCAGGAGCTCGTGAGCACAGCGAACGCCAGTCCCCCATTTTTCCTCCCCTGTAAGGGGCGCGTAGCGGGTTCGAGGGAGTATACCACAGACCAAACCAGCGGCATTCCGCGGAAAAAAGCGCTTTGGTTCACACTCGGATCAATTTATTTTTCACCAGGGTGAAGGCGTCTTTGAGGAAGGATTTCGCCATCTTCGTGGTTTTGTTGCTGGAAGATTGCGAAAAAAGATCGATGAACAACTGCGGGATACGGCCAGGTTTGCGCAAAAAGTAAACGAAATAAAACAGGGCCACGCCAAACAGCACCAGAAAAGATAATTCCCAATCGCTAAAATGTTTATTATAAGACTTTTTTTTCGCCCCAAAATCCTGAAAGGTGAACAGGCTCATCAGGTACTCATCGGAAATTTCGGTGATCACCCCATCCCTTTGCAGTTGATTGAAGGACTCGGTATTTGGCTGTGGCGAATAGGCGTTCAGGTTAACGTTGGTCAAGCCTATGAGGGCGCATTTGACGATGGCGGCAAAGGTCTTCAAAACACTTTTGTAATCGTCTTCCGGAAACCCGATGATAAAAAAACATCCCACATTGATTCCGGCCCTCAGCGCGGCTTTGGCCGATTTGAACATGGTCGGCAAATGAACTTTTTTCTTGATGGCCTGGAGCACCCTGGGGTCTCCTGATTCCGGAGCAAAAGCAAACTCATGACAACCGGCGGCTTTTAGTTTTTTGGCAACCTCATAGTCGATGGCTTCGCTCCTTGTGCCCGATGGCAGTTGAAAGGTAATATTCATGCCGCGGCTGACGATTTCATCGCAAAAATCGCTGATCCATTGTTTCTTCACGATGGCGGTCAGGTCCTCGAACTGGAAATCGGTTACGCCATAGTTTTCAAAATACTCCTCCATTTCATCGACCACCAGTTTATAGTTCCTCGGTTTCCACTCCGTTGTCCACATATTGGGACTGGTGCAGAAGGTGCAGGAAAACGGGCATCCACGTGTCGCCAGCATGGGCATGAATTTTCCCTGGGATGCGCCATGAGGTTGGTTGACCTCATGATATTTCTCGATATCAAACAAATCCCAGGCAGGCTTGGGGATGGCGTCGAGGTCGCCGATTCTCTGCCGCCGCGGGTTGACGCGAATAGTACCATCCTCGGTGCGGTAAGCCACACCATGCACCGAAGCCAGGCTTTTCCCATTTTCAATATGATCCACAACCTGGACAATCGTTTCCTCCCCTTCGCCTAAAACGACTGCATCGAGAGGAGCTCCCTGCATGGAAAATTCCGGAAACCCGGTCACATGTTCCCCTCCCATGACCAAAAAGACATCCGGCAACGCCTGGCGAATATCCTTCAACAATTCGCGGACAAGCATCCAATGCGAAGTGAACATGCACCCCACGCCGACGACCTGAACGTCGCGGGGGATCTTTTTCACAATCTGTTCGTTGGTCAATCCGCGGATGCGGACATCATTGAAATTGAAAAAATTTCTCGGAGCGGAACCGGGGCCATCCACCACGCTCACCTCGTGGCCTGCTTCCCTGAGCGATGCGGCAATATAAGCCAGCCCAAGAGGAGGCATGCTGATGGTCGAAACAAAATTCGTCAGGGAAATAAATTTGGAAGGTTCGATCAAACAAACTTTCATGGAGGAAGCCCGATTCTAAAAAAATTAATGCCATTTATTACAGATATACGACAATGAATCGTAACATGATAGAGTACTTCTCCCCTAGAGAATTCCCTTTCCCTCAACCCCTTAGTTCCAATATCATTGAAACGTATTGTTAAATCGTTTAATCATTGCCTCAGTTCCGCCCTTTGCATAGGATAAACTTGGGCTTCAAATCCCTGATTGCCATATACTTGCATTTGCCTTATCCTCTAGGGAAAAAATACCTATAGGGAAAAATACCTAACCCTGAAATCAAGCAGACTATGCCAAACACTATCAATCCAAACATTTTTCGTGAATACGATATTCGTGGCGTTGTAGAACAAGATTTAACCTCTGCCACCGTTGAGTTGATCGGCAAAGCTGTCGGCACGCACATCAAACGGAACGGAGGAAAAACCCTCACCGTTGGAAGGGACATGCGCCAAAGTTCGGTTGAATTTCGGGATGCCCTGGTGAAAGGACTTCTCTCGACCGGATGCGATGTCACCGACATCGGTATGGTGTCGACGCCGGTTTCCTATTTTTCCCTGCACCACCTGCAACCCGACGGCGGGGTGATGATTACCGGCAGTCACAATCCTTCCAATTTTAACGGCTTCAAAATCAGCCAGGGGCGGCACAGCCTGTATGGCAAAAAAATTCAGCAACTGCTGGGACTCATTGAACGGTCGGATTTTGAAACAGGGCAGGGCCAGTTGGATCAAAAAGATGTTCTGCAGGCCTATATGGAAAAAATATGCAGCATCATTCATATTTCCCGTCCGGTCAAGATGGTGGTGGACGGAGGCAACGGTTGTTTCGGAATCGGCGGACCCGAACTTTTGCGGCGGCTGGGCCAGGACCCCGTTGAACTTTATTGCGAGCCCGATGGAAGCTTTCCCAATCACCACCCCGATCCGACCGTGGCCGAAAACCTGACCGACCTGATCGCCAAGGTAAAATCGGAAAAGGCTGAACTGGGAATCGGATTTGATGGAGACGCCGACCGCATCGGCCTGGTCGATGAAAAAGGAAATATTATCTGGGGCGACCAATTGCTGATTATTCTGGCGCGGGACCTCTTACAAAAACAACCCGGCTCCACCATTGTGGGCGAGGTAAAATGTTCGCAAAATTTGTTCGACGATATCCGCAAGCACGGCGGTATTCCGGTGATGGCGCCTGCCGGTCATTCACTCATCAAAAAGAAAATGCGGGAAACCAACGCCCTCCTCGCCGGTGAAATGAGCGGACATGTTTGCTTCGCGGACAATTATTATGGGTACGACGACGCTATTTTCGCCGCCTGTAGAATCCTGGAAATCGTCGCTTCTTCGGATAAAAAATTATCAGAGATGCTGGCGGACGTTCCGGAAACCGCATGCACCCCGGAAATCCGCATCGATTGCCCCGATGATAAAAAGTTTAAAATCGTGTCGGAACTCACCGAGTATTTCCGCGACAAATACGATGTCGTGGACATCGACGGTGTCCGCGTCAACCTGGGCGATGGCTGGGCATTGATGCGCGCCTCCAACACCCAACCGGTCCTCGTCCTGCGGTTTGAAGCAAAAACAAAAGACCGGCTCAAGGAAATCATGCAAATGGTTCAGGATCAATTGAAAAAATACGAGCCTGTGGTTCAGTTTAATCCGGAACTATGATCAAGAAATATTTACACACCCGGCTCAGGGTTTCCGACATGGATCAATCCCTGCGTTTTTACACGAGAATCCTCGGGCTGAAATTGATAGAACGGAAAACATCGCCGCGCGGATCGGAGTTGGCGTTTTTGCAGGCTCCCGGAACCAACAGCGAAATCGAACTCTGCTCCTTCCCCGCAAGCGGTCGCGTCGAAGTCCCGGAAGATCTGGTGCATTTGGCGTTTCAGGTGGAAAGCCTGGAAGTGTGCATCAACCGGCTTAAAAAAGCTGACGTCCCCATCACCGAAGGCCCGATAAAAACGTCTGCCGGGACAACCTTCATTTTCACAGAAGACCCGGACAAATACGAAATTGAGTTGATGGAATACCCGAAAGAAAAAAAGTGACCAGCGCCGGCGTAGCGCGGGACCCAGTGTTAACGTGCAATGAGTTGATGGCTGACTGAATCCTGCGTAGTGCTGAATTTCTCCTCGAGAAGTTCTCAGGGGCTCGTGAGCAAAACGTACCCCTGCGGGGCATGAAAACTAATGAAGAGGATATAACAGGGGAATGAAGGCAAAGGAAAGGATATCACAAGCGTTTGCCCCACTTTTCGTCCCCACGTAGTGGGGTCAACCAGAGGACAAACCACTTCTCACTCAACAATCATGCCCGCGTAGGCCACTACATGATTCCGGTCGCCGTTGACTTCTCCGGAAGTCATGTATTTGACCAGCTCAGAGCGCTGCGCCCCCATTTCATTGGCGCACAGCAACATCACCGCGACGGGATTCATCCCGCACATGCTGATATGATTTTTCTCAACAGTTTTATATAACCCCTCCGCATCCCTATCCAGAATTTGGTCGATCGCCTTTTTGTCCTTTTGCGTCGCGCTGTCATGCGATTCATAATGAGTCATATCGGAGCTGGCGATAAGCAGGACCGACCGCTTGATCTGCTGAACTCCGGTCAAAATAGCGCGGCTCACTTTCCTGCAATCTATAAAGCGCGTACGCATCATGCAGATGGGAACGATCTTGAATTCTTTACGATAATATTGCAGAAAAGGCAGTTGTGTTTCCAGGGAATGCTCATACCGATGCGCCTGGGAATCGGCATGAACAATAGGGGAAGCGGAGCAAATGGATTCCGCCAGCTCGGTGTCGATGGACAAGTCCCCCTGGGGCATAGACCAGACGCCTTCGGTCATCACAGATATGGGCTTGCCGTCGCCGGTATGGTTGGGCCCAATCAGAATGACCGTCTCGGGAATTTCGATCCTGGAATAGACGGCGCCCGCCGTATCGCCCGAATACATGAATCCCGCATGTGGCGAAACAATGCCGATCACGGGTTTTTTTTCGGTATTTTTGGGGATATGTTTTCTGATCTCATCAAGCAGTTCATCTCGATCGGCGGGATAAAATTTCCCGGAAACTGCTGGAGTTCGATTCATGTTTTCTCCCTCCCTTGTCTAAATAAACCCTGGCCGATTATTGCCTGATCTCCCCGGTCATGGGAACAAAAACGACCCCGGTAATAAATTCTTTATGCAATCCATCCTTCTTTTTGGTTAAAACAACCAGATTCTGGGACAAACGGTGGCCGCCCAACGGCAGTACCAGACGCCCTCCCAATTTCAACTGGTCCACCAGCGGTTGAGGAATTTTTGGAGTGGCGGCGGTTATGAGTATCGCATCGAAAGGCCCCGCTTCTTCCCACCCCTGGTAACCGTCTCCATGCCTGGTTTTCACATTATCATAGCCAAGACGAGCTAATCGCTTGGCCGCTTCCTCGGCCAGGGTCTTGATAATCTCGATGGAATAAACTTCATCAACGATTTCCGCAAGAACCGCCGCCTGATACGCCGAACCCGTGCCAATCTCCAGAACCTTGTCCGCCGGTTGCAATCGCGCGCTTTCAGTCATCAGCGCAACAATATAAGGCTGGGAGATCGTCTGGTTTTCTTTGATGGGAAGCGCCCTGTCGGCATAGGCGACATTTAAATGGCGGGCTTGCACAAACTCGTGACGGGGAACGCGCAACATTGCGTTAAGAACGGCGGTGTCGGAAATTCCGCGTTGCTTGAGGTCGAATTCGACCATCTGGTTGCGTTGTTCGGTGAAGCTTTCGCTACTTGCGATCTCAGGCCAAGACCAAAGGATGATAGGCAGGGCCGTGGCGGCCAGGTGAAAGAAAAGGTTTTTAAAAAATGAGACCGTTTTTCTTGAGCCAGTCCTCGGCATCGAACCGTTGATTGAAATATTCCTGAAATTCAATCTCTTTTTTTGAAAGTCGATTACCATCGATATATTGGGGCAGATTTCTCTGTTTTTTCCTGCCGCCCTTCCTGGGAGGAGGATTTTCCTGGAATTCTTCCTCAACCTCCATTTCAAGGGATTCTGTTAAAACCTGCATTTTTAAAACAAGCACCATAAAACTTTGGGGGCAGATTTTTTCCTTCTTTTGAATTTCCGCAACAATTTTTTTTACTTTCTCGGAACTCATCACCGCTTCGGTAATCGCTTTGGACAACCTCTCAAACTCACGTTCAGAACCCCCAGAACCATGTGCTTCGTCCACAAAACCCCCTTTGTTTATGTTTCCCTGCGTTTACAGCTCAAATTTAAAATAAACTCGCCAGTGAATATTGTCAAGACTATTCCCTTCGACCACCGTATGCGATTGAAAGAATGAGCCCTCACAACTGGATCGGCTGAATTTATGCGGGTATTAAATTTTTTCGGAGGAGGAATTCAAACGCACAAGGGCCAAGGGTTACCTTGTAAAACCTTGACCGTACGCCCCTTTGCCGCACACAGAAAATGGAGGCAGGATAGCCCCGGACTGAGGGGCTTCCCGGTCAGTATTTGGGAACGGAGGGATCCACTTTTTCAGACCATTCCAAAATTCCGCCGCGCATACTACGGACGTTGGAGAATCCCATCTCAATCAATGCGTTTACCGCCTTCATGCTACGGACACCCGCCTTGCAATGCAAAACAATTTCATCGTTTTGGCCCAGGCCATTGAGCTTGGCCGGGTCTTTCGCCTCGATTTCGCCCAACGGGATCAAGGTCGCGGCATTGATTTTACAAATCTGGTATTCCGAGGGTTCACGAACGTCGATCAGTTTGAAGTCCCTGCCGTCATCGAGCATTTTCTTGACCTCAACCGCATCAATCTCCAAAGCTTCGTCAACGGCAGAATCATCCTGAGGAACAATTCCGCAAAATTGTTCGTAATCCACCAATTCCTTGATCGTGGGATTATCTCCGCAGATGGGGCAGTTCTTGTCCTTGCGCAGTTTCAATTCAGTGAACTTCATTGCGAGGGCGTCAAAAAGGAGCAGACGGCCCACCAGAGTGTCCCCTATGCCCAGGATCAATTTGATCACTTCGTTGGCCTGGAGCAAACCAACAATGCCGGGTAAAATTCCCAGCACTCCACCTTCCGCACAACTGGGAACCAGCCCTGGCGGCGGCGGTTCCGGGTACAGACAGCGGTAGCAGGGACCTTCCTTGGCATAAAACACCGAGGCCTGGCCTTCAAATCGTAGGATACATCCATAAATATAAGGTTTGCCCAAAAGGACCGCCGCATCGTTAGCGAGGTAACGGGTGGGGAAATTATCGGTTCCGTCCACGATGATGTCGTAGTCCTTGAAAATTTCCAGAGCATTTTCGGAACTCAACCGGGTGTTGTAGGTGACCACGTCGATACTGGAATTCAAATCCGCCAACCGCGCTTTCGCCGAATCCACTTTCAGTTTTCCCACAGTCGATTCGCCATGGATGACCTGACGCTGAAGATTGCTGAAATCCACCACATCGAAATCCACCATCCCCAGTTTGCCGACTCCAGCTGCGGCCAAATACAAACCAAGAGGCGCTCCCAGCCCTCCGGTGCCAATGCACAGAACCTTGGCATTACAAATCTTTTCCTGTCCCTCGACACCCACTTCCGGCAATAGCAAATGCCGACTGTAGCGGTTGATCTGATCTTGAGATAAAGCCATAACACACCCTATTCGCATTCAATATTTAATCAAACGTCTTGTCTGCTTTCTTATATAAGATATTATTTTACCAAAAAAGGTTCAAGGTGGACAAGATTTATGCGCGGTTCCCGGTCACCCTTTTGCATTCGCTTCTTTAAACGCCTCTTCCAATCCCAGGACGGCTCCCTCAATCACCTTATCGGGAAAGCAATATGACAAACGGAAATATCCAGCCAACCCGAACCCTCTTCCCGGAACGACCAACACCCGCTTGGACGCGAGGATGCGGATAAACTCCACTTCATCCAGCAACGGCGATTGCGGGAAAAAATAGAACGCGCCCTGAGGCCTCACCACGGAATAACCGATGCGCGTAAGTTCCCCGTACAGAAAATCGCGCTTGCGCTGATAGTCCTGCACATCCACCATCGCCCCCTGGGCGTTTTTTATCGCACGCTGGATCAGAGAGGGCGCATTGACAAATCCCAGAACCCGGTTGCAAAAGATCAAGCCCGCCATCAGCTCTTTAGCATTTTCTGCACGCGGATGGACGACTACCATGCCGATCCGTTCTCCTGGAACCGCCAGGTCCTTGGAGTGGGAGGTGATGTAAATGCTGTTATCATAAAACTCGCAGATATTCGGTGTCTCCACGCCATCGAAAGCGATTTTCTTGTAAGGGTCATCTGAAATCAGATACACCGCCCGGCCCATCTCCGTGGATTTCTTTTGCAGTACCGCCGCCAGCGCTTCAAACGATTTGCGGGAATACACCACCCCTGTCGGGTTGTTTGGCGTGTTGATGATGACGGCCCGTGTTCTGTCTGAAAAGCCTTTTTCCAGAGCGTCCAGGTCAAGCGTAAAATCCTCTCGCGTGGCAACCGGTACTGCCTTGCCGCCATGATTGTCGGCGTAAAACAGATATTCCACAAAATAGGGCGAAAAAACGATGACTTCGTCACCGGGATCAAGCAGGGTCTTGAGCGTGATGTTCAATCCCCCAGCCGCGCCGCAGACCATCACAACATCATCAGCGGTGAGAGCGACCTTGCATTCCGGCGCGAGTGATCGCGCGATCGTCTCCCGGACTTCAGGCAGACCGGCGTTGGGCATGTAGCGATGCAAACCGGGCGCAGGATCTTTTGCCGAGGTTATCAGAGCGTCTATCAACTCCTGGGGAGGTTCGACCACGGGGTTTCCCAGTGACAGGTCGAAGACGTTCTCTTCGCCAAATTCCTGCTTGAGGCGGATGCCTTCCTCGAACATCTTCCGTATCCAGGAAGACTTTTCCATGAAATCGCTTATTTTTCGGGAAATTGCCATAGTTTGCTTTTGCGCTGGTTTTGAATAGCCAATCAACGGCCCTGCCGCAAGCGCTCGCTCCCGCGAGGGGAAAATTGCTCACGCCGGGCAATGTTTTTTTTGGGGCTCGTGAGCACAGCGAGCGTCAGCCCTCCTGCGTTGCACGCTTTTCCCCCTCACGTAGTGGGGCGGGGAATAAAACCCACTGGTGGGATTGAATAGCACAAAGCGGCCTTTGGTTCAACCAGCGCCAGCCTGAGGGCTGGACCAAATATGTAGTTCGATGAGTTTATGGCCGGACAAGCCTTGCACGGTAGGTTGCAGAAAAAGTCCTAAACACGAAGGTTTCCACTGTTGTCATACTGATGTTGTCATATTGAGCCTGTGATATTCGACCATTGCCTTCATGCCCCAGGGGTATGTCGAAGTATGACCTTGATATAAGAGCTTTTTTCACACTTCGACAGGCTCAGTGTGACAGTCATGGGAGGCAAAAATAGTTTTTCAGCAACCTGATAGTTCTGAATTTTTCACTTGGCATTTCCTCCAAGGCTGACGATGATGAAATAGATCAGGTCTGCCGAGTTTTTTATCGGGAATTCTATGCTTTAAAAAATACTGTTCGGGTGCTCTTGTTCCTCGGACAATCTCTGAAGATTTTGCTCATCGTTTTGAATCAAATCACCAAGTTTTTTTATATCGAGAGACAGATTGTATCTTGCAAAATCTCCACCTGGATCGAAGGCCTGAAGTTTTTTATAAGAATGGCGAACTCCAGGGGATTGCAGAATCGCTTTTTCAATCTCCAGCCATAAGGATTCAGCCAGTTTTCTTTTAGTTTCCCGATATGTCATATTCTCCTCCCATCCATTTAAAATTCCACCAGTGCCCCCCGTTATACGGGGAGGAAAAGTGGGCTTCGCTCACCAGCCCGCCACGCCGGGAAAAGATAAGGGCTGACGCTTGTGATATCCTTTCCATTGCCTTCATGCCCCAGGGGTACGCTGTGCTCACGAATCCCGAAAAAACGTTACACGGCGTGAGCAAACTCGCCCTCCGCGGAGGAGCCAGCGCTACCCTGGGAATTGAATAGTGAGTTTATTGAGTGGATATTACAGTGGGGTAAACAGAACGTCACGAATGTGTCAACTTTGGCAGGGTGGAAAGCCGGATTTGAGAATTTGACTCAAATATACTATTCTTCTTTCTCGATTCTAACTTCCCGGTTCTATTTCCCCATGATGGACAACAATTCACCAGTGATAAAATTCAGCAACGTCAGTAAATATTATCTGGCGGGCGGCACACGGGTCACGGCCCTCTCTCGCGTCAACATGCAATTGAACTCCGGGGATTTTGTCACCATCATGGGTCCCAGTGGCGGCGGTAAAACCACTCTGCTCAATTGCATCGGCGGTTTGGACGCGCCGGATGAAGGGGAAATTTTCCTTAACGACCGCCTGATTTCCAAAATGAGCGACCGGGAACTGACTCAGCTTCGCAGAAAGGAAATCGGATTTGTCTTTCAGTTTTTCAACCTCATGCCCACTTTGACTATTTGGGAAAACGTGGAATTGCCGCTTTTACTGAGCCATTCATCCAGATCCGAGGACAAGCGCATTCACACTCTGCTGGATTATGTGGGGCTTACTAACCGGGCGCAATCTTTTCCGGCGGAATTATCCGGCGGCGAAATGCAGAGGGTGGCCATCGCCAGGGCGTTGGTGCACCAACCTGCCATCATCCTTGCGGATGAACCCACGGGGAATCTTGACTCGGAAAACGGCACCAAAATTCTGGAATTGATGAAAAAAA
>SMVB01310515.1_pt1 | contig 13073 bp, 12 predicted proteins | sample 2456461 | NCBI WGS metagenome assembly SMVB01 (sample SAMN11095934, study PRJNA526329) | marine sediment metagenome | biome: Marine sediment; feature: Surficial sediment; material: Deep marine sediment; isolation source: Hadal surficial sediment | place: Pacific Ocean | collected 2014-05 | depth...
CGGATTCGCTGGATATACACCAGGCACAGGGGTTGCCGGCAATACAGTTGCTCAGGGAGGTCCGCGAGGGTCTTACCACCTTTGATGCAGACGGTAACGTGGTGCCGGGTGCCGCCGCTAACTGGCAGGTGTTGGACCAGGGCCTGAGCTACCGGTTTGAATTGCGGGATAACCTGCAGTGGTCGAATGGTGAGCCGTTGATCGCTGAAGATTTTGTTCGGGCATGGCGAAAAGCGTTAGCACCAGCGACACTGGCCCGTACGGCCAGCCTGCTGGCACCCGTCGCCGGTGCGCGCGAGGCATTGAAAGGTGCAACAGCACCGGAAGATATTGGTATCAAAGCTTTGTCAGCAACAACCCTGGAAATAAGGCTGGATATGGCGACCCCGTGGTTTCTGGAGATACTGGCTCACCCGATCAGTTTTCCATTACCTGCGGGGGAGTTTGACGACCCTGCAGAAGCACCGGTGAATGGCGCGTTCATGATTGATAAGCTCACCCTGAACGCGTCGATACTGCTGAAGAAAAACCCCCGGTTTCACGCAGCCGGGAGCGTATTGCTGGATCAGGTTGAGTACCTGCCGATCGAAGATGCCGGTGCCGAGTTGTCGCGTTTTCGCGCTGGCGATCTGGACATCACTGAAACCATACCCGCAGGGCGCCACGATTGGCTGCAAACGTATATGGGTGATGAGTTGAAGGTCAGTCCATACATGGGAAGTTTTTGGCTGGGTCTGAATGTTTCCCGTGAGCCGTTTGTCAATAACGTCAGCTTGCGCCGTGCGCTCGCATTGGCAGTGGACCGGCGAATCATTGCTCGCCTGGTGGTCGGTGCCGGTGAGTTACCTGCATGGAGCGTTGTCCCGCCGGGTATTGGAACCTACAAACCACAGGCGTTTGCAGGCAGTAACCATGATCAGCAGGTGCGGGAGCAGGAAGCAAAGATATTGTATGCAGAGGCGGGCTATGGTGATGGCAGGCCGCTGGAGCTTGAATTGAGATACAACACATCCAGCCAGCACCGTAAACTGGTACTGGCCGTGTCATCCATGTGGCGCCAGGTGCTCGGGGTGGAGACCGAGTTGGTTAATGAAGAGTGGAAAGTATTCGTCAACAGCCGTCGTCAGGGGACACTCACGCAGGTGTTCCGGGGCGGGTGGATTGCGGATTACGCAGACCCGACCAGTTTTCTTGATCTGTTTCGCAGCGACAACGAACTGAATACGACTTTTTATAAAAGCGATGTGTTTGACCAGTTAATGGATCAGGCAACGGTGCTGGAGGGTGACAAGCGTATGCAACGCCTGCAACGGGCAGAAGCCCAATTGCTGAATGACATGCCGATTATCCCGCTGTACTTCTATGTATCCAGGCATATGGTCCGTTCGACGGTCACCGGGTTTGAGCCAAATGTAAGGGATATCCACCTTTCAAGATATATGGGGGTGAAAAACACCAGTCCGTGAAACGCCTATACAAAATTTGTTGGCTCTTGATGCTCGCAACCGGGTTGGCGGCATGCGGTGATGGTGAGCAGAGGCCGCCGCGCATCGGCCAGGACCGGCTCGACCGCCCAGTCGAACTGATCCTGATGGATGATGGTCGCCCGGATCCTTCGGTGCTGGCGGCTGAGCAGATTTTGTACCGGGATAACGGTGAAGAACCACAAACACTGGATCCGCATCTTGCCGAAGGTGTTCCTTCATCGCACATCCTGCGGGACCTGTTTGAAGGACTGACTTCCGAGGCGCCCGACGGGCGTGTGATTCCGGGCGCCGCGATGCGCTGGAACATCAGCCGGGATGGTAAAATATATACGTTCTATCTGCGTCGTGACGCACACTGGTCAAACGGTGATCCGGTCACCGCACATGACTTCGTTTATGGTTTGCAACGCAGCGCCAGCCCGGCGACCGCTTCCAATTACGGCCAGGTTTTGTTGCCCATCTCCAACGCCAGGGAAGTGCTGTCGGGCAAATTACCCCTCGGGCAGCTTGGTGTTGTTGCGATGGACGATTACACGTTACAAATAACGCTGAATGACCCGACGCCTTATTTTCTCGGCTTGTTAAACCATTCCTCGACCTATCCGGTACACCGCGCCACCGTTCTGCAGTTTGGTTCGACTTTTTCCCGGCCCGGCAAACTGGTGTCGAACGGCGCGTACATATTAAAAGACTGGGTCGTGCGTTCGCGTATTGTATTAGAGAAAAATGAAAATTACTGGGACGCTGATAATGTCATCATCGAACGGGTTTATTATTATCCTTACGAGGATCAATCCACCGCGCTGAAACAATTTCGTGCCGGAGAATTGCAATGGACCTACGAAGTGCCGAACAATCAATTCAAGTGGTTGCAAAAGCACTACCCGGATGATTTGGTCATCAGTCCGTGGCTGGGGTCATATTTTTTTGGTTTCAACCTGGTTCGCGAACCATTTATTGAAAGCCCCGGGCTCAGGCTGGCGTTGGCGATGGCTCTGGACAGAAGCTTGTTAACCGACAAAGTCACACAGTTTGGCGAGCAGCCGTCCTACACTTTGATCCCGCCTGACATTGGTGAATACCAGTCACCACTTCCGGAGTGGGCGGCCTGGAGCCAGGCGGAACGCAATGAAGAGGCGCGGCGATTATATGCCGTCGCGGGATATTCAGAACAAAACCCGTTGCGGATCGAGATACGCTACAACACCAGTGAAAACCACAAGAAACTGGCGCTGGCAGTGGCTTCGTTGTGGAAGCAGGCACTGGGTGTGCAGACGACACTGGTCAATGAAGAGTGGAAAGTGTTTCTGCAAAACCGCGAACAGAAAGTGATTACTCAGGTTTTTCGGGCCGGTTGGATCAGTGACTATGCCGACCCGTACAGTTTTCTGGAGTTGTTCCGCAGTGGACATGGCCGAAATGACTACGGCTTTTCCAACGACCTGTATGATTCATTGCTGGAGCAGGTCGCGTCCGAACGCATTCCGGCGCGGCGCCGGCGCCTGATGCAGGAAGCCGAGCGCATACTACTGGCTGAGATGCCCTTTATCCCGGTGTATACCTATGTCACCAGGCGGTTGGTCAACCCGCGGTTGCAGGGCTGGGAGAACAATGTCATGGACCACCATTACAGTAAAAACATGTACCTGCTGAAAGCCGCAACAGATGTCGTTGATGATGATACCGTCGAAGACAACATCGAAAGCCTTGAAACCCAGGACACACCGTGATGCAGGATTCCGGCATGCTCAGACATACCTTACAACGTCTGCTGGGCCTGATACCAACGATGTTGATGTTGATCACGGTGGCTTTTTTCATGATTCGGGTTGCACCCGGCGGGCCATTTGATTCTGAAAAGGCGCTGCCCCCGGAGATCGAAGCAAACCTGAACGCGAAGTACCACCTCGACGAGCCCCTGGTACAGCAATATTTCCGCTATCTCGGGCAAATAGCGGTTCTGGATTTCGGTCCATCGTTTCAGTACAAGGACTGGACAGTCAATGAACTGATTGCGCAGGGCTTTCCAGTATCGCTGACCGTGGGGGTATTGGCGATGATACTGGCCTTTGTGTTTGGAACCATGCTCGGGATCACGGCGGCATTGAGACAGAATTCAGCAGCAGACTATACGCTGATGGGGTTTGCCATGCTCGGCATCTCGATCCCGAACTTTGTGGTGGCACCCATACTGATACTAGTGCTGGCGGTGTATGCCGGTTGGTTGCCGGCAGGCGGTTGGGACTGGAGCATTGCCGGGATGGTGTTGCCGGTGGTTACGCTTGCATTGCCCGCCACCGCCTATATTGCACGATTGACACGCGGCAGCATGATTGAAGTCCTGCACAGTAACTTTATACGCACCGCCCGCGCCAAGGGTCTGCCCGAAAGCGTGGTAATCCGCAGGCATGCATTAAAGCCGGCATTGCTGCCGGTCATTTCGTTTATGGGGCCCGCGACCGCCGGGATGATCAGCGGGTCTGTTGTCATCGAACGTATTTTTTCCATCCCGGGTCTGGGCAGCTATTTTGTGCAGGGTGCCCTGAACCGGGATTACACGCTGGTGATGGGTGTTGTGATTTTTTATGGACTGTTGATAATCCTGCTGAACTTCGTAGTGGATTTGATTTACGCGTGGTTAAACCCAAAGATTCGATATGACGAAAAGCACTGACAGCCCGGTTTTGGATCCGTTCGAAGCGGCGATGGAAGTCGCGGACGTCAAGGGGCGTTCGCCGTGGGAAGATGCGTGGCACCGTTTGCTGCGTAACCGGGCGGCGGTGTATAGCGCATTCATCATGGGTTTTATAATTTTACTGGTTGTGTTTGGTCCGATGCTGGTTTCGTGGGAGTCGGATTTTACTGACTGGGACCACACCTCTTCTCCGCCCAGTTTGGAAACCGGTCATTGGCTGGGCACCGATGCGATCGGGCGCGATATGTTGGTACGCACGTTGGAGGGCGGCAGAATTTCGCTGCTGGTCGGAACTGTGGCGACAATCGTCAGCCTGTTAATTGGTGTCACCTACGGTGCCGCTGCCGGCTATTTTGGTGGTAATGCCGACCGCATCATGATGCGTATTGTAGATATTGTTTATGCCCTCCCGTTTATGTTTTTCGTCATATTGTTGATGGTGGTGTTCGGGCGGAATATTTTGCTGATATTTATCGCTATTGGCGCGGTCAACTGGCTGGATATGGCGCGTATCGTGCGGGGGCAGACGCTTAGTCTTAAGAACACCGAGTTTATTGAGGCCGCCAAAGCCTGTGGTGTGAGCGACTGGGCCATCATAAGACGACACATTGTTCCCAACTTGCTGGGTGTTGTAATCGTTTATGTGACGCTGACGATTCCGCAGGTGATCCTGGTTGAGTCATTCCTCAGTTTCCTCGGCCTGGGGGTGCAGGAGCCCATGAGTTCCTGGGGTGCGCTGGTCAGCGATGGTGCCCAGGACATGGAATCCGCGCCCTGGACGCTGATCGTGCCGGCAGTATTTTTGACCGTAACCCTTTATTGTTTCAACTACATCGGTGATGGATTGCGCGATGCCCTTGACCCGAAAGACAGGCTCTGATGTCGTTACTTGAAATAAAAGACCTGAACGTTGGTTTCGATACTCCGGAAGGCGAAGTCCACGCGGTTACCAATCTGAGCTTTTCAATAGAGGCAGGTGATGCGCTGGCCATCGTCGGGGAATCCGGTTCGGGCAAAACCCAGGCGATGATGGCCGTGATGGGCTTGTTGACCGAGAACGGCAAGGCCAGCGGGCAAGCGCTGTTCAAGGGTAAAAACCTGTTGGGTATGGCCGCAAAGGAATTGAATCTATATCGGGGTCGTGAAATCGCGATGATATTTCAGGACCCAATGACCTCCCTGAACCCCTATCTGAGCATTGAGAAGCAAATGATCGAGGTGGTGATGCATCACCACGGGCTGAAACGCGCAGAAGCCCGCGATCAAGCGATAGAAATGTTACGCGCGGTGCGCATCCCTGACCCGGAACGGCGCATACGCCAGTACCCGCATGAATTTTCCGGGGGAATGCGGCAGAGAGTGATGGTGGCGATGGGGCTGTTGTGCGAACCGGATTTGTTGATTGCCGATGAGCCCACCACAGCACTGGATGTGACAGTGCAAGCACAGATAAGCAACCTGATGAGCGGCCTGCGGGTCAAATCGAATACTGCGATTATCCTCATTACCCACGATCTTGGTGTGGTGGCGGGTTTGTGTGATCGGGTGATTGTTATGTATGCAGGTGAAGTTGTCGAAAGCGGAACGGTGGAGCAGATTTTTTACCAACCCCAGCACCCATACACACAGGGGTTGCTGGATTCTGTTCCCCGCCTGGACCACCCGGAGGAGGCTGAGCTTCATGCAATACCAGGCAATCCGCCAAACCTGCTGTGTTTGCCCGAGGGCTGCCGGTTTCGCGACCGTTGCCCGAAGGCCTTTGATGCCTGCGGTGAAAATCCGCCGATGCGCTCGCTTGATGGAGGGCATATTTATCGCTGTTTTCTGGATGGCCCGAAATGAGTGAACTGGCATGAGTGAACTGGCATGAGTGACAAGGTGCTGCGTGTCCAGGATCTGGCAGTGCATTTTAAAGTGCGCGAAGGTGGTATTTTCCGTCCCATCATACATACGCTCAAAGCGGTCAATGGCGTGAGCTTTGATCTGGACGCCGGCGAAACGCTTGGTATTGTCGGTGAATCCGGTTGTGGAAAGTCCACGCTGGCCCGCGCTATTCTGGCATTGATCAAACCCAGTCGTGGCCGCGTTTTGTGGTTGAGTGAAGATCTGGGCAAGCTGGACAAAGAGGATTTGCGCAAAAAACGCCAGGACCTGCAGATCGTGTTCCAGGACCCGTTGGCCGCGCTCGACCCGCGCATGACGGTACGCGATATTATCGCCGAGCCTCTGTGGACCTTTTTTCCGAAAATAGCCCGCGTTCAGGTTGATGAGCGGGTGCGCGGAATGATGAAAATGGTCGGTTTGCTTCCAAATCAGATCAACCGATACCCGCATGAATTTTCAGGTGGTCAATGCCAGCGCATTGGTATTGCGCGGGCGCTGGTATTAAACCCCCGCCTGGTTGTTTGCGACGAACCGGTCAGTGCGCTGGACGTGTCAATTCAGGCACAGATCATTAATCTGTTAAAAGACCTGCAAAGAAAATTAAACCTGTCGCTGGTATTTATTGCCCACGATCTGTCAGTGGTCAGGCACATCAGCGACCGAGTGATGGTGATGTATCTTGGTCGCAGCATGGAAATTTCCCAGCGCAGTAACCTTTACACACGACCGCTGCACCCGTATACCAGTGCATTGATAAAGGCGGTGCCGATTCCGGATCCAATCCTTGCACGGAAAGTCACCGATACAGGCTTGACCGGCGATATGCCGTCCCCGTTTTATCCACCGGCCGGCTGCGTGTTTCATACCCGGTGCCCATACTCGGTAAAACGCTGTGAAATGGAAGTGCCGGCACTCAGGAGAATGGAAAACGGCGATTGGGTTGCCTGCCATCGGGCCGAAGAACTTGATCTAACTATCGGCAAATCAGGCTGAGTGGCTTAGAATACCCCTGCTCTCCGGAATTGGCCGGAATATGAATGATACAAAGGACATAGGTATGACCCGATTTAGCCAGCGAATCTTCGCTGTAGTTGCAGTATTACTGTTGTTGGGCGGATGTGCGTCAACCAAGGTGATCAGTGAATGGTCAGCAGACAGGAGTGACATAGACAAGCGAGAAAGAATCGCCGTTGTTGCAATGATGCCAGAGGCTTTACAGCGCCTTACTGTAGAGCAGGAAATCGTCAAACAGATGCGTAAATCCGGTCGTAATGCGCTGGTGTCGAGTGATATTCCCGGATTATCCGGACGTTTGTCACGCGAATCTGCAGAGCCCGCGCTCAAAGCGGCCAGTGTTGAAGCAATCGTTGTGATTTTCATTACCAGCGGTGGCAAAGGCGAGCGTCTGGAGCGTGCGGATTATTATGTTGTGCAAGTAGATTCCGGGTTTTATGGTGCCGGCTATGGTTGGTTTGGACCTCAGTTTGCAAATGCTTATACCATCCGTGAGGGTGCCGGTTTTTATGACCAGGAATCCTATGTGTACGTGGAAACCACTTATTTCGACATTGTTGATGATCGCGCCAAATGGAGCATGATCACACGTTCCAAGAACCTTGAATACAACGACACTGCCAAATCGGTCGCCAAGAAAATTGTAGCCAAGATGAAATCGACAGGCACGATGTAGTGTTGATTGTCTGACTTCCCATAACACAACCACATCTTCATGATTGAAAAGCTTGAATCCGGCCTGGCCCGGCTTGGACTGGATGTGCCGCCGCCGGCCGTCGAGAACCTGCTTGCGTATATGGAGTTGTTGCGTGAATGGTCCCGGACTTACAACCTGATCGCCCCACGCGATCGGGAGTTTTTACTGGAGAGGCATATTCTTGATTCACTTTCCATCACAAACTGGTTGCAACCCGGATCACTGCTCGATGTTGGCACCGGTGCCGGTCTGCCCGGCTTACCGGTGGCGATTGTAAATCCGGACAGAAAAGTGACCATGATCGATAGCACTGGAAAGAAAATACGTTTTATCCGGCACGTCGAACGCATGTTAAAATTACCCAATATTCAACCATTGCAGCAACGGGTTGAGGACCTTGTAACGGGGCAGGCTTTCCCGAATATCACTGCACGTGCGTTCACATCATTGCGCGGTTTTGTTGAAGCAGCGAGGCCACAGGCCGATGAAAAAACCCACTTGCTGGCGATGAAGGGCATGTATCCTGAATGGGAACTCGAAGAGTTGCCCGATTGGGTCGAAGTGGTTTCAGTGGAAAAGTTAACCGTACCGGGTCTGGATGCAGAACGGCACCTCGTCATCATGTCATTATCAACACCGGGCGCATAGGAAATCCATGGCAAGAATTATCGCAGTCGCAAATCAGAAGGGTGGTGTAGGTAAAACCACAACCAGTGTAAACCTGGCTTCGGCGCTTGCAGACATGCAATACCGCACCCTGCTGGTCGACCTTGATCCGCAGGGTAATGCTTCGGTGGGTTGCGGAATTGATGCGCGGGCACTTGAGATTACCGCGCTGGATGTGCTGAAACAGGAATGCGAAATTCCCGAGGCACGGATTCAATTGGAGACACTTGGATTTGATGTGCTGCCTTCAAACAGCGACCTGACAGCGGCGGAAGTGTTCCTGTTGCAAGTGGACGGTCGGGAATACCGTCTGAAAAACGCGCTGGAAAAAATTGCCCAGCAATATGCATGGATCATCATCGACTGCCCGCCGTCATTGAATATGCTCACCCTGAATGCGTTGACCGCAGCCAATAGTGTTTTGATACCCATGCAGTGCGAGTACTACGCGCTGGAAGGTCTGGCGTCACTGCTGGAGACCATCGAGCAGGTTCGCAGCAGCGTCAACCCGGGACTGCATATCGAAGGGCTGGTGCGCACCATGTATGACAGTCGTAACAACCTTTCCGGTGCAGTCTCAGAGCAACTGATCGAGCACTTTGGTGACCGCGTTTACCGCACGCTTATTCCGCGCAATGTGCGTGTCGCTGAGGCACCCAGTCATGGTTTGCCGGTGTTGAGGTATGACCCGGCTTCCCGTGGAGCACTGGCCTACCTTGGCCTGGCAGGTGAAATGCTAAGAAGAAACCGAAAAAGACAAGCCGGCTGAGCAGACTGGGTAACTCGTTACGCACCATTGAAACCAATGAACCATACAAGCTAACCCCAAAACCATCAGAAAGCAGAACCCTGCAAAACCCCAGCAAACACATCCCGGTCAACATTACCCCCTGAAGCAATCACCGCCACCCGCTTCCCTGCATTTTGCGCGGCCTCCTGTGAGGCTGCGGCCAGTGCAGCAGCACCGGCGCCTTCGCATACATTGTGCGCGGTTTCGAACATCAACCGCATCGCGGCAGCGACCTCATCATCGGTGACTTCGACGATTCTCTCCACGCCGTCGCGAATGATCTCCACTGCGACTGGCTCAGGTACGCGACATGCCATGCCATCGGCAATGTTGGTGTTGGCCGGTGATTCAACCGGGTGTCCCGCATCAAATGACCTGGCGTAGGCCCTGGCATGTGCAGATACAACCCCGACGATACGCGCTTTCAGGCCCAACGCATCCCGCACTGCCAGCATTGCACAAATACCCGAACCAAGACCGATTGGCACATAGACGGTATCAAGGTCATTAACCGCGTTGAATAACTCCAGACCACAAGTGGCCACACCCGCAATCAACAGTGGGTGAAACGAAGGAACACTATGCAGTGACTGCTCGGCGGCAAGCGCATGTGCATATTCGCGGGCGGCCTGGAAGTCATCGCCATGCTCAATCAAGGTCACACCAAGTGCCCGCATCGCCGCATTTTTCTCAACACTGTTGCCATGCGGTACAACGATGGTGGCCGGGATTCCATAACGCCGCGCCGCGTAGCCAACTGACTGGCCGTGGTTTCCCCGGGTTGCTGCAATAACACCTTTCGAAACCTGCTCGCTGTTTGCCAGGTGGGCAAAATATACCAGTCCGCCCCTGATCTTGAATGCACCGGTGGCGGTGTGGTTTTCGTGTTTGACCCACAGATCCATACCCAGCTTTTCAGCCAGCAAAGGCCAGCGATATTGCGGTGTGGGTTGCATCGCCGAATATACGACTTCACCGGCTTCTTTGATTTCATCAAGTGTTGGTTGCATGGCAATTCCTTATGGATGGCATCCCGGACCGTATCGTTTCAGTTCGTCGCCGTAATCGCAAGCGAGAATCATACGGTGAATTCTACAGGTGTATATTGTGGATGCATGTTGCAGGCGTATGGTGCTGAGTCCGATCAATTGCGAGCATTTTGTGCTGCTGTTCACCCTTGTTCTATTAAACTTGATAATATGCTCTGTTGGTTTCGGAAAAACAGTTAATGACAGCGAAAAAGAACCCCCTTGGTCGAAATTTGAGCTCAATGCTAAGCAAGTCGGCCCTGCAGCACGCGGTGGAAAACGCGGCAGCTGAGGCAAGTGGCGCAGACACACTCAAGAAACTGCCACTGGATACCATCAGTCCGGGTCCATACCAGCCACGCTCAATTTTTGACGTGGGCCGGTTGGAGGAATTGGCCGAATCCATCGTTCATCAGGGTGTGATCCAGCCAGTGCTTGTACGGGTGTCCGGCGACAACAAATATCAATTGATCGCTGGTGAGCGGCGCTGGCGGGCGGCACAGATGGCTGGACTGGATCGCATTCCAGCGATCATCCGGGATGTGCCTGATGAAATTGCCATCGCAATGGCGCTGGTTGAGAACATCCAGCGCGAAGACCTGAACCCGATTGAAGAAGCGACGGCACTGCGGCGACTGGTCGATGAATTCCAGATGACCCACAAGCAAGCCGGTGAGTCTGTCGGGCGTTCGCGCACTGCGGTGTCAAATCTTTTGCGCTTGCTGGAATTGTCTGCCGAAGTAAAAGAGCTGGTCGATGCCCGGCACCTTGAGATGGGCCATGCACGGGCCCTGTTGTCATTGGAACCTGCCTTGCAGGCGAAAGCTGCCAGGGACGTCGTCAGAAAATCAATGTCGGTACGCGAAACCGAGCAGATGGTCCGGCGGCTGAAAAACCCACCGGAGCGCAAACAGAGACCGATGGATCCCGACATCCAGCGTCTGCAGGACAGCCTGTCAGAAAAGCTCTGCGCCAAAGTCAAATTGCAGCACAATGCCAGCGGCAAGGGGAAAATGGTGATTGCTTATAACTCTGCCGATGAATTGGAAGGTATATTGGATCAAATGGGCCTCAAACCTGATTGAGGTCAATTATTCACAATGCGCCAGCTATTATCATGCTCATTGTAATCATGCGCACAGTACCAGGGCATTCACGTTCAATTGAATAGGAAACAGACATGCAGGGATTACCCCATCATTATCACATCAGTGCCGAAGCCGCGGTCGAAGGCGGCGTTGCTGTCAGTGGCAATTTATTGCCAACACTGGATACCCAGCCACCACCCGAGTTCGGCGGCCCCGAAGGACACTGGTCACCGGAAACTTTGCTGACCGCCTCGGTCGCCGATTGTTTTATTCTGAGTTTCCGTGCCATTGCACGGGCCTCGAAGTTTGACTGGAACAGGCTGGAATGTTCGGTTGAAGGAATCCTGGACCGGGTTGATCGTGTCACGCAGTTTACCTGTTTCAATATCGATGTGGTGCTGCACGTTGCACCTGATGCCAGGCTGGACATGGCCCAGCGCTTGCTCGAAAAAGCCAAACAGGCCTGCCTTGTAACCAATTCGCTTAACTCAGAAACCACGTTGAAAATCAATATAAAAACAAGTTAGCCCGGAGATTTCACCAGGGATCCGGGATTTGCGCCATTTATCTGAATTGCCGGTATTCGCAGATGTGCTTGTTCCTGTAAAATATACGGTTGCATAAGGTGGCACATCGCGCAAATTCGGTTACTATTGCCGACCTGATTTAAACATGCCGCAAGATACCGCGCCTGATCCAGAGAAATTTCGGGCAGTTTGAGATAAGTCTGAATATGATAAAAATGATCATTTCTGCCCGCCTGATGGCCTCAGTGACAGTGACGTTTGCAATCCTTTCCGGGTGCTCGTCACTTCGCAATAGCGAGCCGGAATACCTGAAGAGCGTGGAAGGGCCCCCGTTAGAAATCCCGCAAGGCATGAACGGTCCGGACACAAGCAGGGCTGTAGTGATTACTGTTCCCCAGATGAGAATGCCAGGTGGCGACGAGCTTGAACCGATGCCGCCACGGGTCGTCAGCACGGCAGGAAAACAGGACACCAATTCCTTTATGGCCTGGTCGGCTGAGGGTGTCTACCTGATGGTCAAAGATACACCGGAAAGCGTCGCTCGCAGGTTGAAGTTTGCGATTGAGAACAGCGGCATGAACGTGCTTGAGAGACATGATGGCGGTGCGTATAAATTCCATTACACACAAATACACCTGTCAGAAAGCGGGTTTTTCTCACGCATGGCTTTCTGGCGGGACGGCCCCATCGACTACTCAGGTAGTTTTATGACAAAGCTCCAGCCTGATGGGGAAAACACGCGTGTATACTTGCATTTTGCGAACGGCAAAGAAGTTGACACAGCGGGTGCGGAGCACATTCTGGGTATCTTTATGGAGCGGTTTGGATAGTGTTGTGCGCCTGCGGGCTGAAATTATTCAGGCTTATATCCAGGCTTATATTTAAAGAATTGGTTTAATTTCGGGATTAATAGATGTTGAAGCGAATTTCATTACTGGCCTTACTGTTGCTTTGCAGCTCTGTTGCCTTCGGCCAGTACGACCATCCGCGGAAAAAGGATCGTTCAGATTTTGGATCGCGTGACGGACGGTTTGAGTTCAGCCTTCTGCTGTCAGCGCAAAGCAGTGCAGACGAGAGTTTTGAAAACGGTGCGTCACTTGATATTGACAGCTCTACCGGTTGGGGTTTCAGTTTTGGCTGGAACTGGACTGAAAAGCTGAATCTGTCATACAGGTTAATGTTGAACAGCCCCAAATA
>SMVB01304158.1_pt1 | contig 13071 bp, 9 predicted proteins | sample 2456461 | NCBI WGS metagenome assembly SMVB01 (sample SAMN11095934, study PRJNA526329) | marine sediment metagenome | biome: Marine sediment; feature: Surficial sediment; material: Deep marine sediment; isolation source: Hadal surficial sediment | place: Pacific Ocean | collected 2014-05 | depth 0-1...
CGAGAGATAGCGACAGGGGGCCTTGGTCCGTGTCGGCTGAAATTCAAGACCCGCCGCAGATTCCCGTGCTCGCCGATGGCCTGTTCCCCCATTCCAATTTTGATTCTGACGGCCGACCCACGCGTCCGGAGGGTCGGTTGGATCCCTGGGAGACGGACATACAACTCCCCAACATCAACTGCGAGAGGTGCATCCTACAAGTCGTGCAGCACATGAATGAGCACGCGTTCAACAATCCGGGTGGATACTCGTATCACAAATGTGCACATCTGCAGATTACCGCGGACCCCACGAAACCGCTCGACACGGGGTGGCCCGCGGAGCGTTGATCGGACGGGACCTCTCGACTTCATGCGTCGGGCGGATTGAAGGGGCGCCCGGGCCGTCCTGCGCCCCTGTGGACGATCACTGGACAGGGCCGGTAGGTACTGGAGAGGGCCAGTGAACCTTCCCATGCTGATTTCGGCAACCTCGCAGGACAGGGGAGGTATTGACGGAGGACGGTGTATCGGGCACGGGAGCCACATCGCATTGAGAAGTGCGGGGAGGCCCCATCACGTAGGGAACGGAGACCGATCATGAGCAAGGATAAGCCGAAGGGTGTGATCAGCAGGCGAGGTTTCGTCAAGACCGGTGCGGCCGCCGGCCTCGGTGCGACTGGCTTGGTTGGGATGGTCGGGACCGACCTCGAGGGACAGAGTTCCGCGCAAGAGTGGGGCAGGACGGCGGATGTGGTGATCGCCGGAGCGGGCGTCTCGGGACTCTCTGCAGCGATCGAGGCGCTCGATCATGGCGCCTCCGTGATCATCGTGGAGGCAAACCACGACTGCGGTGGCCATGGAATCGTGAGCGGCGGGCGTGTGAACCTGGGCGGAGGAACGACTCGCCAGCGGAGGCACGGCGTCGAGGATACCGCGGACGCCGTGTTTGCGGATTGGATCCGTCCCCAGGGTTTACAAACCCGATACACGGACCGGGATCTCACTCGGGTGTACGCGGACCTGAGCGCCGAGACCTTCGAGTGGATGGTTGAAAACGGCGTGCGGTTTCAGGACGAGGTGGCCGGAGGTGACTCGAGAAATGGGCGGACCCTTCAGTGGCCGGTTTACGAGGAATTGATCACGTCGGTTGAGAGCCGGCGCGGGTCCGGCCTCGTCAGAGCCCTGGAGAAGAGCGCCCGAGCCAAAGGTGCCGAAATCCTGCTGCTCCATAAGATGACGGAACTCGTTGAGGACCCCTCTACCAGAAGGGTCGTGGGCTTGGCGGCGGTCTTTGAAGATGAGTCGGTGCGGATCCGGGGCACCAAGGGAGTGGTTCTCGCGACGGGGGGTCATACGAGCAACGTGAACTTTCGGCGCATGTTCGACCCCAGGCTGACCGAGGAATATCAGGTGGCAGGCCAGCCATACTCCGAACAGACCGCGGATGGGGAGCTCGCGGCCATGGAGCTTGGCGCGGCCCTATGGGGGACCGCCAGCCAGACCATGGAAGCAGGGAATTGGATCTCGAAGACGGCTCATATCGGATGTCAGTGGGGCTATTCGAGTCTGCATTGGCAGCCCGATAGTCCCATCTTCGACAAGGTGCGCGCCTCCGGCTTGACGGGTGTGAATTGGCAGAACGTCATCCTCGTGAAGCAAACGGGCCAGCGGTTCCACAATGAGATGGACGGGGGGCATGACTTCTTCGCCGCCTGCCTGTCGTACAGTGGGGATCCGAACAAGAGGAATGGTGGAGGACCCATCTGGGCGATCTTCGACGCGGAGGCGGTAACACGCCAGAGGTGGGATCCCACGCCACCGAACGTAGATCCGAACGGGTATTTCTACAGTGCGGATACGCTTGCGGAGTTGGCGAGGAAGATTGAGAATCCCTATCAGACTCTGCGCATGCGTGGAGCGGTGCTGCAGGAAACGGTGTCCCGTTACAACTCGTTCGTAGACACGGGAACGGACGCGGACTTCGGTAAGCCGACTCCCCGGTACAAGATCCAGGCACCGCCGTTCTACGCTGCGTGGTCTACGCCCATCCTGCACGACTCGTTGTGTGGACTGAGAGTAGACACGAGGTGTCGGGTGATCGACGTCCACGGAGAGGTGATCACCGGTATATATGCTTGCGGCGAAGCCATGGGTGGATTTCCTCAGCATGGCCTGGGTAGATCGTCGCTGTTTGGCCGCGTCGCCGGCAGGGATGCAGCTGTCAACGGGTGAGGCCGATCCTCAGCAGCGTGGAGGGGTCAAGAGCCTTGGCTAGTTCGCCCGCTGGAGGGGAAGGCCGAGCAGCAGGGACGGGACACCAGCCGACCCTGGAGCTGGCTGAGGCCTTCCCGCCGGAGGTGGAAGCCGGAGCGGCTATTATGGTGAGGGCGCGAGTATCGTGTCCCGAGGGGTGCGACCTTTCAAGCGGGCTCGTGAACATCGTGGGTTCGGAGGAAGTCGTCCTCACGGCGGAGCTCGCGGGATCTGAAGGCGCTGAGACTGCTGAGACCGCGGACCTCGTTCTGAACGCACCGGCTCAGCTCGGCGAGGGCGTATGGTCGATTACGTTCCCCAGGCAGGAGGTCGAGGGGGTCGTCCACGAGGAATGCTCTCTCTCCGTCACCTCCACCATTGTGCCACATGCCACGAGCGTGGCTGTATGGGGTGTCCCGTCTCCAGTGAAGGGCAGTCGTTTTGGCGTCATGGTGGGGATCAAATGCTCCGCCGGGTGCAGTTTGGCGGGGCAGCTCGTAGAGGTTCGGGATGAGGCGGGGCTCAAGCTGGGTCACGGAAGACTCGGCGACGTCCCGCGGCCGGGGACGAGCGCGCTGTACGAGGGAGAGGTGAGTCTAGTCGCACCTAGCCGAGCGGGCGTGTTTTTCCGTTCCGTCAGCTTTGCGCCCATAGAGTTGGACTCTCCGCATCGAGAAGTCTCGGGGGACTTTACGTTCCGCTCCCTCGAGCCGCCCGAGCACACGGTCACCGTGCAGGTCATTCCCAAGGGTATCGACGCTCCCATGGACAACATCGAGGTGCGACTCGGTGCTTATCGGGCGGAGACCGACGAACGAGGACTGGCAAGGGTGGGAGTGCCGAAAGGTACGTACGAGTTGAGCGCCTGGAGAATCGATATCGAGCCCGCGTCGACGGAGCTGGAGGTGACGGGGGACGCCATGGTCGAGATCGACGCCACCCCGAGGCAGGTCGTGGATGAAGATGACGATCGGGCCTGGATGTGATAGGGCCCGCCCCTTAAAGGCGAAGCCACCGCCCCGGACTTCATCTCACTATGGGCGGGCCGCTTCAGCCGAAGCGCACTGGGTCTCCCAGCGAGCCCGCAGCGCGGGTCGGTCGATCTCTACGCCCCTGAGGTAGACGCGGGAGATCCTCCGGGTATTCCGGATGTCGTCAAGAGGATTGGCGTCGAGCACGATGAAGTCCGCGGACTTGCCCGCCGCCACTGAGCCGAGGTCGCTCCGCCCCAGCAGTTCGGCGCCAGCACTGGTCGCCGTGACGATGGCTTGGTGGGGGGTCATCCCGAGCCATTTCACGTAGGCCTCCAGCTCCATGTGGCTCCCCCAACCCAGGATTCGGTTCCCCCCGGCATCGTGGCTTCCCAGGGCAAAACGCACGCCCGCCTCGAGGAAGGCCCTGGCGTTTTCGCCACCGATTCCCCCCGTGGTGGACGGCCCCGGCCGGCCGGTCTCGAACTGCCGGCCCCAGCTTTCGAGGAACGCTGGACACTTGATTGCCCGCAGGAGCGGATCGTCGAGCCAATCCGGCCGCTCTCCCGCACCCCGCGGGGCAGCCCCGCCTCTGCTGGCCGGGGTGAAGACCGGAAGGTACCAGAGACCGGGCCGCTCTCTGAGTAAGGCCAGCAGCTCCTCGTCGCCGGGCGCGTCCGCGATCGGGTGGGTCCACATGTCTATCCCGGCACGTAGGAGGTCTTTTAACTCCGGCACGGTTTTCACGTGGGCCATGGTGCGCAGCCCCAGCCTGTCCGCTTCGGCGACGGCGGCTTTGGAGATGTCAGGAGTCAGCACGAAGGGTCCCTCGCGTCCCGGGACCTGGAAGCCGTCCCGGTCCTCAACCCAGAGCTTCACGAACGGGACGTCGTGGGCGGCCAACTCCCGGACGGCGACCTCGGCCATCCAGGGGGTGAAGATGGCATAGGGAGTGTCATTCCTCGCGGCCACAGTGGGCCCCGTCCCCGGCCAAGCCAAGCCCCGGCCGACCGTCTCGAATCGAGCCCCGGTAAAAGACGGCCGCTCCGAGTCGTCTCGCATCTGCCACACCCAATCCTCGGGCGGATCGGACCCTAGGCTCACCGTGATGGCATGCCCCGTGTACGCATAACGCTCGAGATGGTCGATGAGATTCTCGCGCGTGTAGTTCTCCTTCAACTGGGTATTCGCCGGCACGTTTTCGTACCCGACGTGGCTGTGGATGTCGACGAACGTGGGGATGACCGTCTTGCCGGTCAGGTCGATGCGGACCGCATCGTCTGGAGCATCGATCTCGCCCGCCCTGCCGACGCTCACGAACCTGGTCCCCTGGACGAGGAACGCCGAGTTCTCGACTGGCGTGCTACCATCGCCCACGACGAGTCGGGCGCCCTCGAACAACGTCACGCTCTCTCTGCCGGCGAGCTGGGTCTCATCGACTTCCAGTGAGCAGGCTGCGACGAGGCCTGCGAGGGCGCCTATCAACAGTCTCCGGGACGCTTTGTTCGGCATGCGGACCTCCCATCGTGGGTAGCGTCGGATGTGCACGCAAATGCGCCCGGTTCGTTACTCCCCGGGGGATCGCGGCCAGTTCCGGGCAACGGTATCATAGGCTCGGACAATGTTACCGTCTATTCTGCGACGGCCAACTCAACCACTACCCGTGACGCTCATTCCCAGAATCCCGGAACCGATCGCATGCGGCACGAGCGCCGGCCGAGACCTCTCCCACGCGTGCCGGATCGACCCGCTCGCCTTCGTAGGAGCGTTTCTCCTCGTCTGGCTGATCACCGCCCTACCTGCAGGCGCCGAGCAGACGTCTTCCGCGAGACCGGGTGAGGCCCCGTACTTCGTGCCGCGAATCGAGGGAGCCATCGTCCTGGACGGAAGGATGGACGAGGCGGCCTGGCAGGCGATCGAGCCCCTGCCGGTCACCATGCATTTGCCCACGTTCGGCGCGCCACCCACCGAGCGGACCGAATTCCGCCTCGCCTACGATGCCGAGTACTTGTACTTCTCGTGTCAGGCGTACGACTCGGACCCGGACGGCATCCGCATGTATTCACTTGCGAGGGACGAGAGATCGTTCAGAAGTGATTTCTGCTCCATCTATCTCGACACCCTCAATGACGAAGAGAACGCGCTGCAGTTCAAGACGTCTCCGGGAGGAAATCGTACTGACTCCCAACGCTCGAACGATGGCGAGGGAAGCAACGACGCCAGTTGGGACGCCTTCTGGGATGTGGCAGTGTTTAGGGACGAGGGCGGATGGTACGCCGAGATGCGAATCCCCTTTTCCAGCGTGCTCTTTCAGGCGATCGACGGACGGGTGGTCATGGGTGTGTCGATGCTACGCAATATCTCTCGAAAGAACGAGCTACACGTGCACCCGGCCATCTCGCCCGATCTGGGCAACTCCGCGTTTGCCAAACCGTCACAGATGCGCAAGATCATCCTCGAAGGGGTGGAGAGGCAGGGTAAGCCGGTCTACATCACCCCGTATTTTCTCGCCGGTGGGGGTCACACTCAGGCTCTCAATGAGCTCGGAACGGCGTACGACCGAAGCACGGATCGTGTAGGGGAAGGGGGTCTCGACGTTCGTTACGGCCTCACCTCCAACCTCACCCTGCAAGTCACCGCGAACACCGACTTTGCCCAGGTGGAGGCCGACGACCAGCAAGTGAACCTCACCCGCTTCTCCCTCTTCTTCCCTGAGAAGAGGCGCTTCTTCCAGGAGCGAGCGTCGAACTTCGAGTACTCGCTCGGGGGGCAGGACCGATTGTTCCACTCCCGGACGGTCGGGCTGAACGAAGGGACACGGGTGAGGATTTACGGAGGAGGCCGCCTGGTGGGCCGGGTGGGAGAGTGGGACGTCGGTATCCTGAACCTTCAGACCGCGGGTTCCGAGTTCCTTCCCTCGGAAAACCTGGGCGTGGCGCGGCTCAGGCGTCGCGTGCTGAACCCAAACTCGTATGTAGGTGGAATCCTGACCAGCCGGTTGGGTTCGGGCGGGCGCCGGAACATCGTCTACGGGACCGACGCGATCTTCCGGATCACGGGCGACGATTACCTGGTTCTCAACTGGGCCCAGAGTTTCGACGACCAGGAGGCGTCCGCCCCGGGAGAATCGGTGGGGCCGCTCGACCGCGCCGTCGTCCGCTTGAACTGGGAGCGCCGGGGGTCGGATGGACTCACCTACGCCCTCGACGTTACTCGCATAGGAGCCCTGTTCAACCCGGGCATGGGTTTTCTCCGGCGCAGAGATTTCACGAAGGGTCAAGTGAACCTGGGTTACGGGTGGCGTCCGGGACCCGGAGCGAGCCTATTCACTTACGCGCTCCAGCTCGACGGAGCGATCTTCCGCAAGAACGACAACGGAAGCGTCGAGTCTGCGGAAGTAGGGGCAAGGGTGAGTTTGGAGACGTGGGGCCGACACACGCTCAACCTCTCCGTCCCGTTCCGCTACGAGAACCTGGAGTCGTCGTTCTCCCTTCCGGGGGGCAACTCTGTTCCAGCAGGGATCCATCGCTTCGCCACGGCTCGCCTCCAGTACCGGTCGGCCCAAGGTGCCCGGCTTCAGGCCAACGCGGTCGTCGAGGGGGGGCAGTTCTTCGATGGACGGCGGATCTCTGGGTCCTTCGGGCCGAACTGGGATCCCTCAGCGCGCCTGAACCTGTCCGCTAACTACCGCGTCGACCATGTAGAATTCGAAGGCCGTGGCCAAAGCTTCACGAGTAGCCTCGTCCGGTTCCGAATCGTTGTCACGCCCTCGACCAAGATCTCTGCGGCATGGTTCATCCAGTACAGCAACACCGACAGGGAAGTCATCACAAACTTGCGCTTTCGCTACAATCCCACAGAAGGGAACGACTTTTACATCGTCTGGAACGAGGGCCTCGTAACGGACCGGAATTTCTTCGATCCCGTCCGCCCGTTCAGCGATGAGCGTACGATTCTGATCAAGTACTCCCGCACCTTCCAGTTCGGGATCTGACCTCGGGCTCGCGGCTGCCGTACCGTTCGAGATCCGACCTGCCGCTCGAGATCCGACCTACCGTTCAGGCAATGCAAAGACGAACATGGTGTGACCAACACCTCTTGGGCCAATCGGAGACCGGGCATTCAACTGGCCAACGTGGCCTGACGATCCAGTGGTACCCCCGGGCGCGATCACCGCCACGTATTGTCGCCCGTCTACCGCGTAGGTGATTGGCGCCATGTCACTCACACCACTGAGGATGGTTTGCCACAGGATTTCGCCTGTCCACTGGTCGATCGCGTAAAAGCGCCGGTACGTGTCAGCGGCGAAGAGCAGCCCGCCGCCCGTGGTGAGCATCCCGTATAGCGGTGCCTCGCGCTCCAGGCGCCACAGCGTCTTTCCGGTCGCGACATCGATGGCCTCGGGCTGGCCGAGGTGCGGGACCGGGTTGGGGGCCCTGCCCACATTCGCCGTGTTGTAGCCATCCTCTATGGTAGGTGGCACCGATTGAACCCGGATCACAGAGCACCGACCGTTCCACGCCCCGATATAATAGGCGTTAGTAATCGGACTGTACGCGCCCTGAGGCACGGTTCTACTGTCTTTGCATACCGTAGCTTCACGGTCGGGGTCGCCGGTCATGACCGCGTCCGGATTGGTGGTATAGGCCCCAGTCCTTCCGTCGTAACTCTGGATGACGTTCTGATAGCCAGTTGGCCTCGCGTACAGGAACGTGCCGTCGCTCCGGTCGTAGGCGTAAAAGATGCCGTCCTTCGAGAAGGAGCCCACCACGAGATCCCGCTCCTCGCCGGGCGTGATGTCCGGATTCACCCCGAGGGCGTTGGGCGGATCGGGAGTCACTGGGGAATCGACGAGAATCCTGTCGAATACTGAATCGTTGTTCCACATGTCCGTGTGGTGCTGGGCCCACCACACGAGCTCACCCGTTCGGTAATCAAGGGCCACGGTCGATCCCTGGTAGAGACGATCGGGCCACTCACCATCCGTTCCGGCCAACTCGGGTTGCTGCGGCGCGCTCGAACCGATACCGAAGATGACCAGTCCGCGTTCGGTATCGATGGCAGGGGTCATCCACGCGGACATGTTCTCCCGTGCTTCTAGGGGATACACCTGTGGGTCATCGCCCCACGTATAGTGCATCGGATCTTCTCGAGTGGGACTGGTCAACCAACGCCACAACCTCCGACCTGTTTCGGCATCGTAGCCTGACACGTGACAAGGATCCAAGGAGGAATCGGCCGAGCAGTCATAGCCCAGGATAACGACACCATCGAACACCACCGGCGCACCGCTGGGTTGCTGGCCGCGGTATAAGTCGGTCATCCGAGTTTCCCACAGGAGATCCCCCCTCCATGCGTCCAGGGCAAAGAGCATCCCGTCCGTCGAGTGACCGATGAGCTTATCCCCGTAGAGGACCATGCCTCTTCCCCGATGTGGGGTGAACCCCCATATAGGGCGCGTGTCGACGTCCCAGCCCATGACTTCCTCGGGTAGCTGACGGTCATATCCCCAAATCACATCCCCTGTGGTCGCGTCGTGCGCTGTATACCGCTCGTTGTGGTGACGGACATACATAACTCCGTCGTACACGAGCGGCTCGCCCTGCATCCCCCTGGATCCAGGCTTTCCTGGTGCGAACTGGAAGGACCAGACCAGCCTCAACTCGTTTACATTATCCGGGCTTATTTGATCGAGCGGGCTGTACCCCCAACCCCTGTACCCGCCCCTCCACATGAGCCAATTCGCAGGGTCCGGGTCAGTCAGCATCGCTTGCGTTATCGGGCGGAAGTCAGGATCTGCTGCGATTTGTGCGCTCGCTTCGCGGCAAGGGAACACCACGAGCACGACAGCGAGCATGAAACCAAGCGAATGAGCAAATTTCCCGTCCATGGAGAGCCTCCTAGGAAGTGGATTCGCCACAGGATTGTCGGAAGGTACATGGGACAGAATACGGGGCAGCCGACCGCCCCACAATCAGAACTGGCTCCACGCAGCCTAGCGCCACCCAGCCTAGCGCCCCGCAGCCTTCGGAGGCTGCAGGACGATGGCCTTCCACCCATACTCTCCGGTGATCACCGGCCGGCGGCCCGTATCGCCAGGACTCGGTATGGACCCGGTTTCGAGCTCTGTAGGCCCTCTCTCGCTTACTCCTCTGGTAGTTCCTCGAGCGACTCGCTCTACTCATTCACCTCCCGCGCATTCACCGTCACCGCTATCACGGGGTTCTGGCTCCCAATTCACGCTCAGGCACCGGGTCATCGCGCTCGGGCGTGAGCCGAATGGCGTGGAGGAGTCGCCGTAAGGGAAACTCGACTCCCAGTCTGTCGCGAGTTCGCACGTTTCTCATGCCGCCTCGCGGCCGCGCTTTTCTGCTTGCTGAGGACGCCGCACCATCCCTAGTTTGGACCCATGATCGGGGATCACAAGTCGTTCTGGAATGAGTTGAAGGACCGCAAGGTCGCCCGCGTCGCAATCCTCTATTTGGTCGTGAGCTGGGGCGTCGTAGAGGTCAGCAGCACCACGGCGTCGATCCTGGAGCTGCCCGAGTGGACGCCGAAGCTGATCCTGGTGTTGATCATGCTCGGTTTTCCTGGCGCGCTCGTCATGGCCTGGGCCTTCGAGTTGACGTCGGCGGGAGTCCAGCGCGCGCCCCCCTTGCCCACCCCTAGCGGGCACCCTTTACGGTGGCCGTTCGTGGCGGGGTTGGCGGTCGGGATTGCCTCCGTTTCCGCGGTCGCGTTCGTGCTGGGAGGCGGCAACGGAACGGGTGCGCCCGCGGGGGAACTGGATGAAGACCTGGTCGCGGTGGTGCCCTTCCAATTCAGTGGCCCCGACGAACTCAGCTACCTGGGAGAAGGTGCAGCCCACCTCATCGCCCCTCGTTTCGATGGCGAGGTCGGCCCCCGAGCGGTGGATCCGACATCCTCGAGTGCGATCTGGCAGGACCTGTCCACGCGCGAACCGGGCGTGGGGGGCGAAAGTGACGCTGAGATGCTCGGCGCGGGATTCGTTTTGACAGGATCCGTGGTCGCTGTCGGTAACGGGCTGGCGTGGAACGCAAGTCTGCGCCGGGTCAGCGATGGAGTTGAGGTTGCGGCGGCCCAGGCAGAGGGGCCAATCGACTCGGTGACCGCCGTCGTCGATCGATTGGCTGCGGGGCTGCTGGCGCTCAACGCGGGGGAGTACCGTCAGAGTCTGGCCCAACTGACCAGTGCTTCGCCCGAAGCCCTGAGAGAGTACCTGCTGGGTCAGCAAGCGTCGCGCCGCACTCAGTTCGACGTTTCGGTGGAGCACTTTCGCCGCGCGGTCGAGATCGATTCGACCTTCGCGCTGGCCGCCATCGCCTGGGCCGACGCAGCCAACAACTCTGTAGACACCGACGTCACAGAGGCTCTGGACATCGCATGGCGGCAGAGAGATTGCCTCGACGAGCGGGACCTGAGGTACCTGCGTGCCCGCACCGCGCGCCACCTCCCCGACGGGCTCACCAGGGTTGAACGTGTATCGATGTGGACAGAGGCGGTCCGAGACCAGCCCGACCGAGCCTTCAACTGGTACCACCTGGGAGACAGGAGCTTCCACACCGGAGAGGTACGGGGAGAGGGATGGCTCGACCGCGTTCGCGGCATCTTCCAGGAGGCTCTCGATCGCGACCCGACCCAGGGCGCGGCGATCATGCATCTCTACTTCGTCGATGCTGTTAGGGGTGATATCGAGGACTTCCGACGAAGTGCGATACGCATGGCTGCCGTCGATACCACCGGCTGGAACGGCACTCAGGCGAGGGTCATGCTCGCGCTTACCAATCCAGATACGACCGGTTTTGGAGACGCGCATGCGACCGCGCTCGAACGAGGTGTGACCTTCACCTACCTGACGCGCTTCCCCGGAATCGTCACGGAACACTGGATGGTTTCCGAGGCTGAGCGCGGCATCGAAGCGTACCTCGCTTTCGGACGTCCAAATGAGGCGAACGAGATCCTGTCGAGATACGAGGAGACTGTGGGCCGGTTCTACCACGAGATGCGACTGATGGACGCGGCTCGAGGGGCGCTCGGCGAGGACCTCGGACTCGAGGCAGCGCAGGCGCACGAGCAGCAGTTGCGGGGGAAGGCGGCCTCCGACTACGACGCGGGGGTCCCGCTGGGCCCATCCGTCGACTCCGGAATGCACTTCGCGCTGGCCGAACTGTACGAACGGCTGGGCGAGCCAGAGCAAGCGTTGGCCATTCTGGAGCGCGAAACCGTTTTCAGCGTGAACCTCCCCCAGGGGGCCGAGTACTTGAGGGAACGCGGCCGACTCTCGGCGCTTCTGGGGGATACCGAGCGCGCCATCCGTGAGTACCGTCAGTACCTGCTTCTGCGCCACAACCCCGAACCAGAGTTGAGCAGGAAGTCGAGGCGGTGCGGCAGGCGTTGGCGGCACTCACAGGCTCGCCGTAGGCCTCAGCGCTCGCGTCGGATGCGGCGGTCCCACCTCTGCTCTACGAGCTCAGGGAAGGGGGGCTACTTGGACCGGTGTGGTTTCGTCGGTCATGGAGCCGTTACCCAGCTGTCCGCTGTCACCCTGCCCCCAGCAGAACCCGGTGCCGTCGGCTCTTATGCCGCAAGAATGCAGTTCTCCCACGCTCATGGAGGTGAGGGTTCGACCGCCGCTCACGAGTACGGGCGTAAGCTGGTCGACAACGGTGTTGACTCCGACTGTGCGCGCGAACCCCCAGCAATACGCCAAGCCAACGTTTGTCAGTCCACATGTATGAACCACGCCCGTGCCCATGGAGGTGAAGGCGAGCGCCGTGCTCACCGGGACGGGAGCGCTTTCGGCCGCGATCTCTCCGGTACCTACGGGATCGTTTTCGTCCGGGATCGCTCCGGTGCCTAGTTGCCCATCCTCTCCCCGCCCCCAGCAGAATCCGCTTCCATCGGTGGTGACGCCGCAGGTATGGAATCCACCCGCGCTGATGGATGCGAAGGTCAGGCCTCCGCTCACCGCTACGGGGGCGGCGTGCTTCGTGTGCGCGCCGTTGCCGAGTTGTCCGACCTCTCCCCGCCCCCAGCAATAGGCAGCGCCGTCTATTGTCACTCCACAAGTATGCGCCGCCCCTGTACTGATGGATGTGAAGGTCAGGCCACCGCTGACCGCTTTGGGCGTCGCTTGGTCTTCAAGAGCGCCGTTGCCGAGTCGACCGTCGATGCCGAACCCCCAGCAGTACGCAGCCCCGTCGGTCCTCAGTCCGCAAGCGTGCGCCCCTCCGGAGCTGATCGACGCGAACTCGCCTATCGCCACGGGACTCAGCTGGTCGCTCGAGGAGCCGTCGCCAAGCTGGCCGCTGCCTCCCAGGCCCCAACAGTAGGCGACCCCTTCGGACGTCAATGCGCAGGTGTGCAGTCCTCCGGGGCTGATCGAGGCGAACGTCAGCCCGCCGCTCACGGCAACGGGCGTGGGCTGATCGTCAAAGGAGGCGTTTCCGAGTTGCCCAGTGTTTCCCCGGCCCCAGCAAAATGCAGCGCCCTCGGGCGTCAATCCGCAAGTATGAAATCCCCCAGCGCCGATAGACTCGAGTCGCTTTCGGACCGCGACCGTGGCTGTTCCGACGACCCCATCGCTGGTCGCAGTGATCTCGGCGTCGCCGAAGTCCAACCCGGTTACGAGGCCCGACGGGCTGACCGAAGCAATGGACGGATCTGAGCTGTTCCACGAGACGCTCCGGTTCATGGGGCCCCCGCCGCTCGCTAGAACAGTCGCGATGAGCTGTACGGTGGAGTCCGGGTCGAGCATTGTATTCGCAGGATCGACGGTCACTGTGGCCACTTGAGAGGGAGCGACCGTAGGGGATCCGCAGCCCCCGAGCCAGCCGAGGGCGGTC
>SMVB01153818.1_pt1 | contig 13065 bp, 11 predicted proteins | sample 2456461 | NCBI WGS metagenome assembly SMVB01 (sample SAMN11095934, study PRJNA526329) | marine sediment metagenome | biome: Marine sediment; feature: Surficial sediment; material: Deep marine sediment; isolation source: Hadal surficial sediment | place: Pacific Ocean | collected 2014-05 | depth...
GCTTCCAGGAGATGGGCTTCCACTTTATCCCGTTCGGACATCTCTTCCCTGAGGGCCCCAACAGAGCGTTGCAGGGAGACGGCTAGTATTGCCCCGCTGGCCAGGACAAGGGCACTCAACACCATCTGAAGAGCCTGGTTGGAACGCAGGGTCCCGCTTAATGTTACGAAGAACGTCTGTTCTTCATCGTCGTAAAGGGATTTAATTTCCAGTTCTAATTCAGATAACACCGATTCGACTTCGGTGGCTACAGCCGCACTGGCCGGGCCGGCCACCCCAGACAGTTGTTGCATCACGGTGTCATATTCCGCAAATATGGATGCGATCCGGTCTAGCTTGATCGTAAGTTCGATATTGTCACGCACCTGTGCGGTCAGCAGGTTCAGTTGGTTGACGAACAAAGCTCGGCGCAGCACGACGCCGTCCCGGTTGAGACCCGGTTCCCTCAGGACCTTTTCGGTCTCGAGGTACAACAGCAACGCCTCGCGTTGAATATTGGCGAGCCCAGTGGTGACGAAACTTTGGTCCTCCACAGATTTTGACGCACTACCGCTGGTGAAATACCCCCTCAAAGCCACTATTTCGGTGAGGAGCGCCAGAATTCCCACCGCAATGAACAGGCCAATCTGCAGTTTGGAGACCCTTCTTCGGTTGTTGGTCGACTGTATTATTGCCACGGCGGCTCACCATCTCCGATTCGACGCCCCGCTGGGTTTGCCAACCCAACTGGGCGTCGAATGCAACGAGGCTATCTAATCTCGACGGTCTTTATGTTCCAGATCCAAAAATCCTTGTATGCAATCTTATCGATATCGGAATAGGTGTCATAAGGGAATATCACCCGGGTTGGACCCGAGTTTTCCACGTCCATGTAATTTCCGTTGTTTCGGGTTGCCAGAAGGATTGGCCACTTTGCGGCGTCCTCCAAGCTGATTTCGACCTCATAATCATCCAAAGCCGTGAAGTGCAAGCTGGTGGCGGCGCTGGACGACCCGATGATTTTATAAAGATCGGAAATCAGAACACCGGTGTAGGTGTTTGTGGCATTGAGCCACGGGTCGTTCACCGTGTACTTGACGAGCCCGAACCCTTCCAGAGTAGACATGTCAAGTTCCAGGGTATCCCCTGAATTGGTGATGCCAATGTCGCCCGACAACGTGAGAATCACTTCGCCAGTGGGTGCAGGTATCGCGTCGCCGGGGGTGATGGTGGCCGGCGCCACGGTCTCGTATGAGGCGCTGGGCGAACCGCCGCCGCATGCGGCGACCGCCAATGCCGTGATTAACATTGCCGCCAGGACGGTTAGGGGCCGTTTGATATGTTGAACCATTCGTATCCTCCTATGATTTACGCCAACTAATCTGGCGAATCAAGCCGGAATCTATCCGACCTAAATGACCGAGATTGTTCCACGTTGTTTGATTATCGGGAAGTCGAATTCACCCGATCGTCCTATCGGCCAAAAGGCCAAGAGACGCGACACCTCCGATGATTAACGTCACTGAAGCTGCTTTCACCACCAAGGTGTTTCGATTCAACGATTCGTTCATGATTCTGAGGCCAGGCATGCTGAGTACCGCTGTGTACAACACGACGAATATTGGATGAGTGCCGGTTATCGTGGCGACCAGCGACACGGGGCCAAGATTCGTCGCAAGTATCTGTGCCAATAGGGCGATCGGTACCAGCACTCCCTCGGCTACTAACATCAGGATCAACGGCTCTTTTTTCGACATGACGCGCCGTAGATTTGGAACGGTGTCGCGCCGCCAGAAGCATAAGAGAACCGCCGCAACGCCCAGGAAGTGCCAAGAGGTGACTAAGGAAACGGAGATTTCTTCCAACGCATATTTGGCGGTTAAATGACCTGTTGCGATGAGCAGCGCAGCGCCAAGAAGAACCGGAATAATCTTGGTAAATTTTGTCCTGCCACCGCCTGGACCGGTCACCGAGATCAAAACTCCACCCATCACGACCACGACAATGGCGAGCCATTGCAGCGGGACCAATGTTTCACCCATGAAAACCACGGCGAATAGGGCGACAAACACAGGGAACGTAAAAATCATGGCGCTGGCCCGCGATACTTCTTGGATCTTGAAGCCAAAAAACATCATCACCAGTGCAAGACCCCAGGCCAATCCCGACAACCCGGCTACGACGGTGTGCCAGAGGTTTTCGGTATCGGGAAACCCGCCGATTGCCATGAACACCACGCCGTAGATCAACATCGCGAATCCGATCCAGACGTAATAATTGGGCAGACTGGATATATGCCGGTCGATGAGCCGTTTATCGATGACGGCTATGCCGGCAAAAACGGCGGAGTTCAACAACGCAAGAAACATCCACATGATGACCTACTCCTAGCCTCGCGCCCGTGCTGGCACCGGCAACGACTCGCGGTCCACGGACTTGGCCATTTCCAGTCCGTTTAGGATGACACGGGCTATCGCGTTCGTTGGCAAGTGTCCGAAGACGCTTCCGTTGCTCTGGCCCGGCATGGCCCATAAGCTGGCCAATTCTTCACTCACAGTGAGGTAGGCCCCGTCGATCCGGGAGGGGTAAAAACGGCTGTTGTCGTTGCCTACCACAACACGCAGTCTTTCATCGGATTCCTCTTCGCAAGACATCATTTCCAGAACCGGCGGAAGGCCTGCCCCCAACGGTTCGTTGAACCTCCGGAACCGCCAACCCTCCCCTCGTCTTAGAGACCGGGTCAACAGATCGTTGCTCATCGGATTTATGCCCAGCGTTATGCGCCGCTGAATCATCACTTGCAGGACCTGATGTTGCAGACCCGCGACTGCCTTCCAATCCTTGGTGGAATAATGGCTGACCGGCGCCGCTTCATCCTGGACCGCGAACAGTCCATTGGCGTTGTCCAGATTGTCAATCACTCCGTAGGTAACCAACTGCTCAAGCCGCTCCAGGGTCTCGAGCAGTGCTCCCTTGGCCCATGACTCCGCGAAATGCACTGCCACTCTCAACTTGCGGGTAGCAGCTTCATGCCGAAGGAAAGCCTGTTGCTCCGGTCTCCAATTGGAGTCCATGCCCACGCTGTCTATTCCCAGCACCATTGTCTGGTCGTCAGAATTTTCCTGCAGCAGGGTCAAGGCGCTCGTAGAGGAACTAAAGCCGTCTTGTTCCGTTTCGCCTAAAATCTTCCTGGTTCCTGCCAGGAAACGCACTTTGAGACGCCCCCCCGATTCACATTCCGCTTCTTTCGCTCCCACCAACGCCGCCCGGGCATATCTTCTGTCCGCTTGGTCCCCCAGGGTCGTTCGGAACCAGACCTCCGAGACGCCGTCCGCTAAATTCTCGAGAGCTACCGTCCGGTACGCTTGGCGAAACAGCTCGGGAGAGTCGGGATGCTGACTCTGAAAGGCCAAGCGCGCCATATCAAGATGCTGATCGCATTCTGGAAATCCGCCGGGATCGCGGCCGATACTCAGTCTTGATTCCAGCCATTTCACAAGGTAGGTGTCGGTCCGTTGGAAAAACGCCTTCCGTTCTGAAGGTGCAATCATTCCTCGCGACGAGATGTAATCCAGGAATCTATCGCCGACCACGGCATCTTCCCGGTAGATTTTGATTACCCTCCGCAACAGGCCGATGTCGCCAACTGAACCCGTCATGTGTTGGTGGGGATTCACTTTCATGACCCGCCGGACACCATTGACCAGCGAACCAAAATCCCAGCACGCGTTGCCGAGCTTGGGAAGGCCAATAAAGCCTTCCAACAATCTCGACATCTCTGCGGTCGTCGCCGCCTCTTCAGCTGGGCTGTCAGTAAAGGTGAAAGGGTCTGCCGCGGTATCCATTTCCTGGACATCACGGTCCCAATCTGGTTTCCGTTCGCTGATTGCCAAAATCCTCTCCAATTACCTGGTGGTTCCCGGCGAGGAACCGCCGACCATCCGGCCGGGTTAAGAATCTCCCGCCTGGACCATCCCGGTTAACGCCCGTTTCGATACCGGTGCCATTCCACCTGCCCGTAGACGTTGTGATTGTGGATGCTTTCATGATTGGTGGTCACGACGTTGAACCACATCACTCTTTCGTCACGGGTAAGTTGAAATGCCACTTCGCGGACTATATCCTCGACAAAAACAGGGTTGTCATAGGCCTGCATCGTCACGAATCTCTCGTCCGGTCGTTTTAAGATTGGATAGACTGGAGCAGACGCTGAGTTTTCGGCGATCTCCACCAGGTCTGAAATCCAGATTTGGTTCTCGAGATCTAATACGCTTACCTGAACGTCAACGTAACCCCGCTGATTATGGGCGCCGTAGTCACTGATGGCTTTGCTACAGGGACAGAGTGAGGCTACCGGCACGCGCACCCCAAGCTTGTAGGTGGAACCAGAACCGTCAACGTTCGCGGAATAGGTGCACTCGTAATCCATGAGCGCTTTCGCTCCGCTTACTGGGGCGGTCCGTTCCAGGAAAAAGGGAAATTTGATTTCCACGTGAGCGTTATCGGCCCCGAGGCGCTCTCGCACGGTTTTCAGCAAATTCGGCATCTTGGCCAAGTTCAACGGGCCATATCCCTCACTGATTACTTCGACGAACCGGCTCATGTGAGCGCCCTTTTCCAGTTTGGGGAGGTCAACTCCCAAGCTCATCTTGCCGATGGTTTGCTGAGAGTGGCCATCCCGGTCGGTTACCGTTATCGGATAGTGAATGTCGTTGACTCCCACCAGGTTCAGGGCAATCTGCCGGTTTGACGGGGTCCGATGGACGTCTTCCAACACATGGTGATTTGTATCATTTTGCTGTGTAAGTTCTACCAATTTAGATGTCCTCTCCTCGGTATACGCACCCCGAGGTGCAGGTCTCATGGACCACGATTTTGTGCATCTGTGGAAGCAATTCAGAGAATTGATTCCACAGCCAACAAGCTAGGTTCTCTGTAGTGGGATTCGATAATCCCTCAATGTCGTTTAAATACTGTTGATCGAGCCGGGCTAGGATCGGCGAAATACCCTTCTTCACATCGCCAAAATCCAATACCCAGCCACTATCCTTGCCGACTGGGCCTTCCAGCCAGACTTCAAACTCGTAGGAATGTCCATGCAGACGAGTGTCTGGATGTTCAGGCGGCACGTTCGGTAGCCGGTGCGCGGCTTCGAATCTGAATTTTTTGAAAATTTCCATAAAATTACTTGTTGATGGTATCCGGATGAGAGATTAAAGGACCCGCATTCGTTCCTCTGCCTTCGGTCTCAATCTCCCATATTGGTTGGTTTGGGATTTCTCGTTTATCGCGCCGCAGATTTCGCAGATCCGTTCAACGAAGTTGTAGCCGGTATATAGGGTATGAAGCGATTTCGCGCCACAAGCTTTGCAGACAACCCTGGCATAGTTTGCTACGTATGGTTTGTCTGAAACCGCGTCGATGGCGAAGAATTTGTCGTCGAAGTAACTTATCTGCTCTGTTGAGCCATCCGGGTGATTCCGGCCGTGCCAGTTGTCTTCATTGCCCGGTCCGTCTAAAACCCGAACGCCATCGCTGGATTTGTCGAAATCGTTCAGTCCGTTTGAACTAGTCATTGTCTTTTCACCATCGAATTGTTTGAAGTTCGAAATCGAATCGCAATGCCCGTGGATTCATCTTTCCAGATACGACAATTAAGAATTAGCCCCTATCAGGCCGAACTAGTGAGCCAATCGGACCGGTTGCGGTGGACTAAATGGCCCACGCGCCGTTACATTCCGATACCCAACGTCGTTGCACTCTTTTGGCGAGGGCAAATGATCGCGTAAAAGGGCGGATGCGCTGGTAACTTGATCTCGGGTCCTTATTTCTGACGAAAAGGCTTAATCGGAAAGCCAGCAAAATTTTGATTTTGACCCTGAAGTTTGCAGAAGTGTCGCGTTTATGAACGAACGGGAATAACTGCAACCGGCCGGTTGGTACGAGGTCGACCCAAGCCACACAGCGGCCCGGCCAGGTAGGCACGACCTAAGTCGCGATTGGAAGGAACGGCTGGGGATTTCGACCGGCGCAAGGCTAAAAAGCGGAAGAGAATATATTGGTAGTGCCGCTCGCTGGAGAAGTTGCGGTTTCCGCGGAACTACTCTAGGCCAGGTTGCGGCCGCTGCTCAGGCAGCAGACACGAATCCCTGTCCGAAATGTTCACGTCAACATCGTTGGAGTGGCATGATGGACACAGCAGCCCACACCGAAGCGCTGGAATTGTTGGAGCAAACCCTGGGCAGCGCCACCGGAGGACTGGCTTGGGCGGACCTGGGATTCTGTCTCATGCTCACCGGGTATCCTGAACGGGCCAACACTCGGACTCATGAACTCGTTGCGGCCCAACTACCCAACGGATAAAATCCAGGGACGCCAATGGGACTGAGTTGTCGAGAATTTCAGCCTACTATTTAATCGGCCAGCCCATTGGAACTCCGGCGATCGTGGAATCCAGAACCGCGTGGCTGCCGTAAACTCATCGAGACTTGGACCATTGGGTTGAAGACGTTGGCATCAATCTTCAAGGAACGGCCCACCATCTCCAATAAGAGATATCCGGCCGTGGCTGCGGCAGTCTTGGTATTGGGTTTTTTAACATTTGCCTGCGGTGGCTCTGGTTCGGTTGCAACCGCCGGGCCGTTCCAGACTGATGAACCGGCGTCACGGCCAGTTGCCAGCGCAACCCCAGTTGAGCAAACGGTCGCGCCCACGCCGACGCCTCCCGTCCTCTTGGCCACCAAATCCGCCACTGCCAACGCAGATCGAAAGGTGGGCGGCGCAGTTGGCGACCTCGCGCCCGAGTTTGGCGCCATAGAGGCCTGGATCAACTCCGGCCACCTGACCATGGAGGAGCTCCGCGGCAATGTTGTATTGATCGATTTCTGGACCTATACGTGCTTCAACTGCATCAACACCTATCCCTTTTTGCGGGAGATGCACGCTAAGTACGCAGACGATGGGTTGGTGATTGTGGGTGTCCACAGTCCCGAGTTTGAATTCGAGAAGAGCTACGACAACGTGGTCAAAGCCACCCAGGAAGACGCTCTGGTCTGGCCAATGGCTCAAGACAACGATTTTGTGACCTGGCGCCGCTATGGCAACCGGTACTGGCCCTCCGAATACCTCATCGACAAGGACGGCGTGGTCCGTTACACCCACATCGGTGAAGGCGCTTACACCGAAACCGAAAATGTGATTCGTGAATTGCTGGCTGAACTCGGGTCAGACAACCCAAAAGCTTCGGCTGGCGCGCCCTATTGATCTGAACGCCGCCGGACATTCGCTTCTATAGATTAATGAACGCGCTCGAAGACACCATGCCACGGAGGATGTCTTTCTCAATGCCGACAGCGCCGTCTACTTCGTCAGTCCCGTAACCTATCAGGGAGTCTCCCACATCCGCGGGGCGCTGAGCTCCGGATACCGGAGAAATTTAACCTTTAATTAGATGTCTGCGCCACCACCATTGCGCCGATTGCGATAGTCGGCAGGTGCACATCCAAAGGCTCCCACTGCCGTCCACCATCGCCGCTGCAGTAGATCTTCCCGCCGTCGGTCCCGGCGTACACTCGGTTCTCGATTATTGGGTCCCAGTCGATCGCCACCACCATGTCGTCGCCGTTGCCTACCGACTCTATCAACTGCCAATGAGTCCCACCGTCTGTCGAACGGTAGAATTGGGGGTTGCTCCGGCCGGCGTTGGAAGACACCGTTACCAGCACCACGTCGGCATCATGGGGCGCAGCACTGATGTGCAGGGTATACCGGCGCTCGAGGCCGTCATTAATCAATTTCCAATGGCCGCCGCCGTCATCGCTAACATACGGGGCCTGGGCCGTGGCCACGTATATCCGTCGCGGGTCGGCTTTGCTGATGTTGACGAAGTGGATGTCGTCGTGCAGACCGGGTAATTGTTTCCAACTCTTGCCGCCGTCGCTGGACTTCACTACCCCTCCAACTTCGATTCCGGCAAACATCGTGTTAGGGTCACCGGGCACAGTCCGCAATTCGCGCACGTGAGAGAGGCGGTCTCCATGGAAGTTCCACTGGTTGGACTCGGGCACTTCTTGAAAGCCGAGGCACTCTTGCCAAGTCTCTCCACCGTCGCCGGACCGGAAGACGGCCGCCGGCTCACTTCCGACGAACAAGACCTCCGGCTCATCCGGATGCGCCAGAACGCTGTGCGCGTAGCCGGTAGGGTATGACGACAACTGACTCCAGGCGCCGCCGCCGTCATCTGTTCTGAAGACCCCTGCTTCGTAGGCAGCCAAATAGGCCCGGTTCGGATCGGCCGGGCTCACCGACAAGCGAGCGGCGGCGTTGGCCAGAGGCGTCATATGCCCTTGTTCCCAGCTCTTCCCACCATCGAAGGTGTTCAAGGCGCAGACACCGTCGTGCGTGCCCACATATATCCGGCGATTGACGTCATTGTCATCAGGCATCTTTAATTCCCTCCTGGCTTGAGTCGCTGCTCAAAATTGATGTTGAACCATTGTAAAACATGGGGGGTTTGCCTACCAGCAATCCCGGAGTGTTGATAAACCTCCCTGAGCCGCTAGACGCCTACAGGGTTTAATTCGCTTGCCGGGGTTTGCGCAAGACTGACCGGCGAATCGACTTCGAACGGGCTGTACAGTTCCAAGTCTTTTCCGATTTCCCTCAGAGCCGGCATGACCTCCTGTCCCAAGAGCTTGATGCAATCCATCGAGTCGGCATGGCCAACGTTGCCGTCGTTACCCCAGAGTGCGAGTATCGATGGACGTGTCTCCTCCAGGATGGTTCGTAAGCTGGCAATCACTTGGTCCGGGGTGCCGGCGATGATGCTCTTGTTGGCCAGTTGTGTTTCGAATGGATCAGCCCCGCGTGCAATCTGAGACTCTGCCCGCTTTCTGCGTGATTCGGGGGAGCTATAGCCGGGCGGGCTGAACCAAACCGGATGTCCAAGGCCGGTGAATTCCCCCAGCATCCACATGAACTCGCGGCCGTTCCGCATCGCTTTTTCCTCGGTGTCGGCCACGTGGCACCGTATCAGATATCCTCGCTGTTCCGGGCCGGATTTGTAGCCGACCCGCTGAGCCGCCTGATCGTATACGTCCCAAATATCGTTTGTTTGCTGAATGGTGGTGTTCAAGCAGATATATGGGTAACGGTGCTCGGCCGCCCAAACAACCGTCTCGATGCTGGAGACGCCGGGTATCCAGATTCGAGGATGGGGCTTTTGCAACGGCAACGCCCAAGGGTTGACCACCCGAAACTGGTAGTGATTGCCCTCCCAGCGGAAGGGCCCGGGCTCTGACCAGATCTTGATCAGCAGGTCGTGGGCTTCCTCGAACCGTTCCCGGTTGTAGGCGGGATTGGTGTTGTTGGCGAATTGTTCCGAACCGCCGCCACGAACGAAGCCGGAAACCAGTCTTCCCTTGGAAATCATGTCGACCATCGCGATTTCTTCGGCGAGCTGTATCGGGTTTTCGGATACCGGCAACGGGTTGCCAAGAAGCACGATCTTGACCCTTTCGGTCATGGCGGCCAGGATCGACGCATACATGTTGATCCTGGCTTGCATGCAGAAAGGCGCGTTGTGGTGCTCATTCAGCATGATGCCGTCCACGCCCATCTCTTCGGCGTAGATATATTCCTCGATTCGCTCGTTATATAGCCGGCTCCCTTCCGCAGGGTCGAAATGCCGGTTCGAGAACATCAACGCGCTGATGCCGCCCGCCTTCCTGGCTTCGTCTTCCGGGTAGGCCGACATCGGTTGTTCGGTGAAGTACATCAGATGCATGGTAAGACCGTCCTAATCAGTCGATTTTTTGCGTTCAGAGCAAGGCTTGGTCATGGGGCTCAAGAGATAAAACCGGAAACCAACTTGGCCAGCCCGGTGGATTGTTCCACGTCGGCGCAGTGACCGCAATCTTGTAGAACTTCCAACCGGGAGTTCGGCAATATCTCCGCGTAACGGTGAGCGCAACTTTCGGGAACAACCTTGTCGTCGCTACCCCGGACCACCAAGGTGGGAATATCGACACTGCCTAACAGATGAGGCAGCGATTGGTTGAACATGTAGGGTCTCCAGGCTATCCGGATGCCCATCTCCCGGTTGATCTCCCATGCTTCCCGCTGGTCCGCGGTGGTTTCGCCGCCGTATAACTCTTCAAACTTGGCTTGGTCGCTGAAACAGGCCCTGGCGTACTCTTCGCCAGAGAGCAGGAATTGGTCAAGGATCTCACCGTCCGGCGGCTGGATCCCAACCGGATTCACCAATACCATCTTGTCGAACGCATGTTGGCACATCACGGCCATCTCAGCAGCCACCCACCCGCCGAAACCAACTCCGACCACCGGCAGCGATTCCAACCCAAGGGATCTCAGAAACCAGTGATTGACGGCCGCCAAGTCCCTCACGCTGCGCATCCAATCCGGGCGGCCCGATTTTCCGAAACCCGGATGCGCCGGGACATATACCGTGAATTCTTGGGCCAACTCCTCGTAGAACTGCAGCCAACCCGGGCTTCCCAGGTCGTCTTGATAGACAAGCAGCGGTTTTCCCGTTCCGCCCTTCATCAGATGGACTTTTCCGAATCCGGTTTCCAAATACTCTTCCGAGTAATTCTGGGTTTGGGTACTCATGCTCCCTCCTGGATATAAATCGAAAACTGGCAGACCTCCACTTCAAGGACGTCTAAAATCTCAACTTTGGTCCCCACGCGGGCAAAGAGTTTGGCTTAGGCGGTGTCCACGCCCCTGGCCCCGCCGCTGATCAGTGCGGCTTTGACGTGCAAACGCGCATGGGCATCGGAATCTTGGGGAGCCATCTCTTCTCGCAAAAGGATTAGTGGACGGTTTGATGTTGGGCACCAGTCTAGAATGGGGCCAAAGCGAAGTCAATTTGCCAATCCTATCCAGGATTGGACTGACTGTCACTCAGATGGCGCTTCAGTTAGTAATTCGAAGGGATGATGATCCTCGGTTCCCATGAGGCCCCCTCTTTCATCCACTTGTCGATTTATCTGAAACATTGATAAACTCTATCAACCCTTTTTAGTCAAACCATGACAAACTGGTTCACCAGCTGGCAAGGGCCTTTGTGTTGATGCTCCAGTTGCCGGTGAGCCTACATCAGCCGGCGCGGGCACGTGGTCGTAGCTATGTTCCCAACTTGGTAAATGTTGGTAGATGATTGAGGGCGGAGGTTTCTCGTGGTGACCGATGTTAAAGCCTTGGTAGACGCCGGCAATGGAATCATGAGTCCCCGAATTTTCGCGGACTCTGAGGTCTACGAGCAGGAATTGGAGAAATTTTTTGGCCGGTTGCTGGCTTTTCCTCTGCCACGAATCCCAGATTCCCGCTCCGGGCGATTTCATTACCACCTATATGGGCGAGGACCCGGCCCTCGTAACCTGGGGGAGGGCTGGGGAGATAAACGCCTTCTTGAATATCCGCCGACACCAGGGCAACCGTCTGTGCCGGGCGGATTCGGGGTGAGATTGAGCAGGATTTCTACGTTGGCTGCCCGGAGGATATTCTTCGGCAAGAAGGCGGGGATTGGAAGGTCGCCTACCGGAAAATCGTCCTGGATCAGAACGTGCTTCTGGCCAAAAATATCAGCAATTTCTTCTGACGCCACCCCTGTTCCACGTGTACATTGGCGGTGGCGCCGCGCTATCGGACCAGCATGAGCCGACCGTTGGAACTAGGAGGCCAGTCATGACTTACGTAGGCGAATCCGTCAGGCGGTTCGAAGACCATAGATTGCTCACCGGTCAGGGCTCGTATGTTGACGACATGAAGCTGCCCGGCCTCCTGCATGCCGTGGTGCTGCGCAGCCTCCACGCCCACGCCATCATCCGCTCCATCGACGTCAGTGCCGCCAGCCGACAGCCGGGCGTGGTCGCGGTCTTCACGGCGGCCGATATCAAAGACTTAGCGGTGCAGATACCGACCAGGACCAATACCGGCGCGGACGAATTCAATCCCCCCAGGCACCCCCTCCTCGCGTTGGACAAGGTCTGTTATGTCGGGCAGGCCGTGGCCGTCGTAATCGCGGAAGACCAGTACGCCGCCGCTGACGCTTTGGAACGCATCGACGTCGATTACGACATTCTGCCCGCCGTTATAGACCCTTACCAGGCGATGGAAGAGGGCGCGGTCATCATCCATCCCGACCTGGGAAGCAATGTTTCCCTCCGGACGATGAGCGGGGGAGGAGACTTGGATGCCGCATTCGCTCAAGCCGGTCATGTGGTGCGGCAGACCTACAACGTGCAGCGGCTCGCGCCCGCCCCCATGGAACCTCGAGGTTTGATCGCCGATTATCAGCCCGATGAAGACCTGTTAACCGTTTGGGATTCCACCCAGCATCCGCACGAGGTGCGCGAGCACTTGGTCCACTTGCTGGGCAGGACCGAAAGCGGGACCCGCGTCGTCGCGCCAGACGTGGGCGGAGGGTTTGGCGAAAAGGCATCGTTGTTTCCCGAGGAGGTCTTTATCCCCTACCTGGCCATTCTGTTGGGCCGGCCAATCAAATGGATCGAGAACCGCCAAGAGAACATGACGGCGTTCCATGGCCGCGGCCACAGCGTGAAGGTAGAGGCGGCCGTCAAATCCGACGGCGTCATCCTGGGAATCAGGGTGAGCATCGTCGCTGACCTTGGCGCCTATTACTTCCTTTCGACTCCGACCGTGCCGGTCTTGACCACTCACCGCCTAACGGGCCCCTACCGTACTCCCGCAATGACCGTTGAGGTGATGGGCGTGGTCACCAACAAACCACCTACCGGGGCTTACCGCGGCGCTGGCGGGCCGGAAGCCGCCTTCTGCATGGAGCGCACTATCGACCTGATTGCCCGCGATCTCGATCTAGACCCTGCGGAAGTAAGGAGGCGGAATTTCATTCCGCCCGACGCCTTCCCCTACGAAACGCCAACCGGAATCACCTACGATTCCGGAGAATACGAAGCCGCCTTCAACCGGGCGCTGGAGCTCTCGGATTACGACAGTTGGCGCGAACGGTCCCGCCAACAATCCAGGAATGATGATTTTCTGATTGGGGTGGGCATAGCCACCGTGGTCAAGGGGTCTGGGGCC
>SMVB01289597.1_pt1 | contig 13064 bp, 10 predicted proteins | sample 2456461 | NCBI WGS metagenome assembly SMVB01 (sample SAMN11095934, study PRJNA526329) | marine sediment metagenome | biome: Marine sediment; feature: Surficial sediment; material: Deep marine sediment; isolation source: Hadal surficial sediment | place: Pacific Ocean | collected 2014-05 | depth...
CCCAGCACCCAGCCCGCCATCAGCGAAAGGGACGAGATGCCTTCGGTATAGGTCGCACCGATGAGGCCGATGAACATGAATCCGCTGTTGTTGGTGGCCACGGCGGAGAGCGCCATCACCCAGGGACTGACGCTGCGGCTCGCCAACAGATAGTCGTCGGTGGTGTTTTTCCGGCGCCTCGCCGAGGCGATGCCGACGCCGAGGAAGCAGACGAGAAAGAAAACGAAACTTGCGACGACAATGGTCATCCATACCCCGATCTTATGCGGTTCGCGTTTGGGGGGTAGCGGGTCAACACGCGAATCCCACGTTGAAGCGGTCGAGTAGCTTGAGCCAGAGACCGCGCTTGCCGAGGTTGCGATCGGCCCGGATCATTTCGCGGGTCGTCAGCGTTACACCCAGCCAGCGCAGGGGCTCCGGCGGCCACGCCATGGGTCTCTTCTTGACGAACTGCATCTCGCAAATGTCGGTCGGGTTGTAGCCCAGCAGTTCGAGGGCGATGCGCGCGCCGAAGCGGCTGGCACTCACACCCATTCCCGTGTACCCGATCGCCCACGAGACACGGCCGTCGCATGCGACCCCGGGCGCCATGCAAAAACGCGTGGTCGACGCGATGATGCCGCTCCAGCGATGGCTGAAGCGAATGCCCTCGAGCTGGGGAAAGGTCTCGAAGAAATGCTTGGAAAGGCGAGCGAAGCGCTCGGGATCGTCGGCCACGCCTTGATCCGTGCGGCTGCCATAGTAGTAGGTGACTTCGCCACCGCCTCCCCAGGTGATGCGATTGTCGTGGGTCATCCGGGTGTAGTAGAACATGTTGGTGTCGTTCCCGACACCCTGCCGCCGCCGCCAGCCGATCGCGTCGAGTTGCGCGGCACTCAGCGGCTCGGTCGCGAACGCGTAGTCCCAGACCGGGATCACCGACCGACGCGCCCGACGGACGGGGTTCGGGAAGGCGTTGGTGCCGAGCAGGATCCGATCGCAGCGGATGCTGCCCGACGGGGTTTCGAGCTTCATTCCCGGGCCGTCCGAGTTCATCGAGAGCATCGGCGTAGCTTCGAAGATTCGCACCCCGAGATCGAGCACCGCCCGCTTGAGTCCCCAACACAGATAGGCGGGATCGATCAAGCCGTCTTTTCCTTCGCGTCCCCAAATTCCGGCGAAGAAGGTCGGCGAGTTGACCTCCTTGCGAACTTCACTCTCGTCGAACCAGACCACATCGGCACCCGAGGCTTTCTGCGCCTCGTACGACTCGCGCAGTGCCGCGACCCGCGCCGGGTGCGTCGATACCAAAAGTTCGCCAACGTTTTGGTAGCGGGCATCGATCTTGTGTCGATCGAGGGTGTCGATGAACTCCCTGAGGTTCTGTTCGCCCAACTCGTCGAGCCGATCCGTTTCACCCGGAAAATGGAAGTCGGCGTTGAGGTCTCCATGGGCGAGGGTCGAGCTCAAGAATCCGCCGTTGCGTCCGGAAGCGCCGTCTCCAATCGCGCTCGCCTCGATCAAGATGACGTCCAGCTCGGGCAGCTGCTCTTTGGCCTGCATAGCCGCCCACAAGCCGGTGTAGCCACCGCCCACGATCAGGAGCTGGCACCTGGCATCGCCGTCCAGTTGCGGCAACAGGTCGGGACATGCTTCCTGGTCCAACCAGAGTGGAGCAAACTTGGAGTCGACGAGCGCTTGCAGGTGAGGCTGCATGATCATTTCCGTACGACGGTTGTCGGGAGGGCGGACGTAAGCCTAGTCAATCTTCAATCGCGCCGGGATACAGCTTGCCTTTCTCGCCTGCCTGGGCACGGCGCTCATTCTCTGTCCCCATTCGGTCTACTTTGAACGCCAGCGGCAGCAGCAGGAAGAGCGAGGCGAACGTTGCGGCCACGATCACGACCAGGAAGGCAGACGAGTCCAGACTCTCGAGCAACCTGCCGGCGATCATCGGGCCCAGGGCGTAGCCGAAGTTCATCGCACCACCCCCCAGTACAGCCAGGCGTCCATGCCGGTCCAACGCAGCGACGAGACCGATCTGGTAGGGCGATACGAAGTAGAAGCCGAGTCCCCACAGCAGACCGCCGAAGAAAACCCATTCCGACGTCGAACTGGCGATGAACACCCAACGCCCGGCCAGGCTCAACAACGACCCAATGACGATTGGCCAGACGCGACCCATGCGGACGCCAAACCAAGCGGCAAACGCCCCACCGGCGAGGCCCATCAACACGGTGATGCTCAGGATCCCGCCCACCACCTCCTCCGGCACCCCCGCCTGAACCGGGATGTAGTAGCCAAAGTTCCAAAGCGCCTGTTCGGCAACCGAATAGATGAAGATCCCGAACAGGGCCATGATCGCGGCTGGGCTGAAGAGGCTCGATCTGGTGTCTGACTCCCCGCGTGCCGGATCGACGGCTCGTTCGGTACTGCCTGATGTGCCGGGATATTCGGGCAAATTGGGCTGCGGCGGCACCCACACCATGAAGGGCAAGCCCGCGAGACACAACAACAGCAAAACCCCGAAACCCATCGGGTAGTTCCCATCGGTGACTACGTAGGGCAACCCGTAGGTGAGGGAGGCCGTGATCCCACCGCCCATGGTCCAGATCAGGGCGAAGATCCTTTCGGCGTCTTCGCGAGCGGCCACGGCGGCGTTCGCTCCGGAGATCGCGAGTCCAGAGCCAAGCCCCGTGATCACGCGCCCGATCATCATTTCGCCATAGCTCTCACTCATCACCGAGAGGAGCAAGCCAATGACCGCGAAGGCGGCCCCGCTCATCGCCAGCCTTCGGTGCGAGATGCGGGTCACCAGCGGTGTCACCGCGGTAGATGAAATTGCGAGCATGGTCAGCTCGATCGTGCCGAGGTCACCGGCCTGCTGGGTGCTGAGCCCGGAGTCGATCAGCGCCGAGACGATGATCGGTGCGCCGGCAGAGCCGAGGTATCCCACACCCGACGCGGCAAACGTGGCGACGACGAACTTCCATTCCGCTTTCGCGGCGGAGATCGCGCCGTCGAGGTCGAAGAGCTTCCTCGATGACATCTACGAAATACCTTCTTTGTCAATAGCCCGCCGGAAGCCACCCAGCGTCAGTGGAGGTTGCGAAAGGGCGCCTCGGCCCGCCCTGTCGTTTTAGCTGGCTTGGGCAGAAATTGCTGCTGCCTTGTTCAAGAGATTCTCCGCTTGCCTGACGGAGGCGAGATCGATCATTTTGCCGTGTAGCGACACGGCGCCGCGTCCCTCGAGTTGAGCCTGGGTCATGGCATCGAGAATCTCCTGGGCCCTGTCGAGTTCTTCGACGCCAGGGCTGAAGATCGCATGGGCTGCGTCCATCTGGGACGGGTGGATGACCCACTTGCCCTCGCAGCCGAGTGCTGCGGAACGTCGGGCCTGGGCGTCGTAGCCCGCCGGATCCGAAATGTCGCCAAAGGGGCCGTCCACCGGCCGCAGGCCGTTGGCCCGGGCTGCCACCACGATGCGGGCGATCGCGTAGTGCCACATATCGCCCCAGTGCACCGCGCGCTCCCCTTGTTCGTCGGGGTCCGTGAGCACGTGGTACTCGGCGTTGGCGCCACCGATGCTCACCGTCCGCGCCTGGGTGGACGCCGTGTAGTCCGCGACCCCGAAATGAAGCGATTCGATGCGCGGGCTGGCGGCGGCGATCTCGTGCAGGTTTTGCATGCCGAGGGCGGTCTCGATGATCAACTCGAAACCGATCGGCTTCGTGATCCGCTTGGCGGCCTCGATGCCACTGACGAGTGCATCGATCGCGTAAACGTCGCCGGCGGTACCGACTTTCGGGATCATGATCAGGTCCAGCCTGTCTCCGGCCTGCTCCACGACATCGACTACATCCCGGTACATGTATTCGGTATCCAGGCCGTTGATCCGGACGGAGACCGAGCGCTCGCTCCAGTCGAGGTCGTGCAGGGCCTCGATGACCTGCTTGCGCGCGCGCTCCTTGTCGTCCACCGCGACCGCGTCCTCGAGATCGAGAAACACCACGTCCGCGTCGCCCTTGGCGGCGTTTTCCATGAAGCGAGTATTGCTACCCGGCACCGCTTGTTCGGAACGGTTGATTCGAGCAGTGCGTGGATGAATCGTTCTGAGACTCATGATCGAACCCTCACTGAAAGTTGAACGCTCGTCGCGGGGCTCATCGCGTATCGGTCACGATTGCTTTGCTTAGTCGCATTCTGCTTGCGTTCATCATAACCAGGGGATTTGAAACGAATCAAGTTACATGCAGAGAAAAGTGTTAAGTCCACCGTCCCCACAGGCCCCCATGAATCAGCCCCACGATTGCGCTAGGCGTTGGTAGCAGTCGTTCAGGCCACCTCGGGCTTTCCAGGCACTCAACACTTCGCAAACAAATTTGCCCAATCGCTCGATGGAATGGATCGAGCAGCTTGGCTGACGACATTGCATGAAGAACGTTCGCGGGAAGTGTTAGACGAAGTGCTTGACACCGAGAGCTAGTTTCGACAGTTCGCGACGCGATTGGGTGTTGGCGCTCATGTGATGGCTTCTATGATCTCGAACAGCCACGAACCCATCTTACGACGAGAGCCAAAATGAACAAGCAAGCCGATCCAAGCAGTCGAGTCGGCAACGGCAACGCCAATTTTTCAGTCGAGAATCTGGAGTGGAGTACACCGATGTACCGCCTTGCGGTCGAACAACTCGATCTCACGGCGAAACGGATGAACCTCGACCCCAATATCTGGGAGCGTTTGCGCACGCCCCAGCGCGCCTATGTCGTCTCATTCCCGTTTCGCCGGGACGATTACGACACCGTCGAAACGGTTCTTGGCTATCGCGTACAGCACGTGCTCACGATGGGGCCGACCAAGGGCGGTCTTCGCTACGACATGGACGTCAACCTTGGGGAGGTAACGGCGCTCGCCATGTGGATGACGTGGAAGTGCGCGTTGATGAATCTCCCGTTTGGTGGGGCCAAGGGAGGTGTGCGGATCGAACCCAGATCACTTTCTTCTAACGAACTCCAACGCATCACCCGGCGATACACGTCGGAGATCATCGATTTCATCGGACCCGATCGCGACATCCCCGCCCCGGATCTCGGAACCGACGAACAGGTGATGGCGTGGATGATGGACACCTACTCCCAGCAGAAGGGGCACGCGGTGCCGGGTGTCGTGACCGGCAAGCCGATCGAGATCGGAGGCTCACACGGTCGACGTGAAGCCACCGGCCGTGGCGTTGTGACTTGCATGGTCGAGGCGTGTCGGATCGTGGGCATGGATCCCGCAGACACCACGGTCGTGGTCCAGGGCTACGGCCAGGTCGGCGCGGTGGTGTCCGATCTCGCGTCGAACGTCGGCGCCAACATCATTGCGGTTTCGGATTTCGAGGGAGGTCTGTTCAACCCGAAGGGGCTCGACCTCGACGCGGTGGCTCTCTGGTACCGCGAGCGCGGCTCGTTCAAAGGATTTCCGGACGCCGACGCGATCAGCAATGGCGAACTGCTGAGACTGCACTGCGATGTTCTCATTCCAGCCGCAGTTCAGAATCAGATCAACGAAGACAATGCCGACGCGATCCATTGTCAGCTGTTGGTGGAAGCCGCGAACGGTCCGACCACGGTGGTCGCGGACGAGATCCTGGCGGAACGCGGTATTTTGGTCGTGCCCGACATCCTGGCGAACGCGGGCGGCGTAACGGTTTCGTACTTCGAATGGGTGCAGGGACTGCAACAGTTCTTCTGGAGCGAAGTAGAGGTCAACAAGCGTCTCGTAGACCTGATGCGGCGCGCGTTCGACGACGTCCACGCGGTCTCCAAAGAGTCCGGCGTAACCTTTCGCACGGCAGCCATGATGCGCGGGATCGAAAGAGTCGCCGCGGCGAAACGCCGGCGCGGGGTGTTTCCGTAGTTTCGGGATAGTGTCGGAATAGTTTCGGAATAGATTAGGAGTAGCTTCGCAGTCGCCGCCGCCCCATCGCCGGCGAGCCGCTCGATCAGCCCAATACCTTGTTGAGCGCGTCCAGTAGCCGCGAAACGTTCTCGCGCCGGGCGTTCTCGCCCATCAAGCCGATGCGCCAGATCTCGCCGGCGAGCGCCCCAAGTCCACCGCCGACTTCGATCTGGTGGTCGTCCAGCAGGGCTTTGCGCACGTCAGCCTCGCCGACTTGTTTTACCGATTCGGGAAGGCGGAGCGAGGACAGCATCGGCAAGCGATGTGCTTCGTCTACCAAGGGTTCGAACCCCAGCGGTGCAAGGCCCGCGATGAGTGCCTCGGCCGCATCGCGATGCCGCGCGACTCGAGCTTCCATGCCCTCTTCTTCGATTCGACGCAGCCCTTCGTCGAGGGCGAAGATCGCCGAGATGGGAGCGGTGTGGTGGTACACGCGTTCGCTGCCAAAGTAGCCGGCGAGCAAATTGATATCGAGGTACCAGCTGGTCGAGGGTGTCGTCCGGGTGCGGGCGCGCTCGACTGCTCGGGGCGAAAAAGTCGCCGGCGAAAGGCCGGGGGGACAGGACAGGCATTTTTGCGTTCCGCTGTAGGCTGCGTCGACGCCCCAGTCGTCCAGTCGAACCGGCAGCCCCGAAAGTGAGGTCACGCAATCCAGGATCACGTAGGCATCGACGCTGCGGGCCGCCCGGGCAATGGCTTCGACGGGTTGGTGAACGCCGGTCGAAGTCTCCGCGTGCACGAAGGCAACGACCTTGGGCCGAACCCGATCGATCGCCTCTTCCATTGCGGCGTCGCTCAGAATTTCGCCCCAGGCAGCCTCGACCCGAGTGACGTTGCCACCGAGTCGGCTGGCCACATCGCTCATTCGGTTGCCGAATACCCCGTTGACACCGATCACGACCGCGTCCCCGGGTTCGAGCAGGTTGCCGAAGCAGGCCTCCATGCCTCCACTCCCGGTCGTCGACAAAGGCAGGGTCATTTCATTCTCGGTCCCGAAGAGCGTGCGAAGCCGAGACTGCACGCGGTCGAGGATCTCGAGAAAACTCGGATCGAGATGGCCGATCATCGGTTGGGCCATGGCGGATAGAACCGATGCGGAAACATTGGAAGGACCGGGGCCCAGCAACAATTTGGGGGTCTTGGATGTGTTCGTCATGGCTTGGACCCATAGCGCACCCACGGCTGCGAGGCCGCCGAACCCGGTTGCGAAACCTCAACCGACGGGCAACAGACTGTTAAGCAACCGGCCTTGATTTTCGCCGTTTGAACGGGGGCACTTAACAGTCCGCCAACGGATCCTGGCCGAGCCAGGCGCGGATCAACCCAGGTAGGTCCAAACAATGATCGCAATCTCGGTTCCGAGCCAAGCGTGAAAAACCGCCCGCAAGGGCCCGAGCCTGGGGGTCTGGAGCGCGCGGTCCACCAGCGAAAAACCGCTGGCGGCTGCAAGCGAGAGTGGCAGGGTCGCGGCCAGCACGTAGAACGCCTTGGTCTGGGCGTAGTAGGGAACGCGGAAGGTCACGATGAAGAGTGAAAACAACAGCACGACCATCACGATGAACACGAAAGAGGCCGCGATCCTCGCGCGCAACGAATCCGCGCGAAATGCGCGCTCGAGCAGCTTGCCCGAGCCGATCGCCAATAGCGCGCTCGCAGGCACAGCCGTCAAGTAGCCAAGGGTCATGAAGTCGTAGTTCCAGTAGGGGTGACGAGTGTCGACGTGCACCATTCCCGCCACCAGTCCGTCGCCCCAGAACGTCGAATAGACCCCGTCCCAGAATGACTGGAAGCCCGCGAAGAACGGATGTCGCAGGGACTCCCCAAAGCTCAGGTAATACGACGCGGTATGGAAGCCCGGGTACTCCCACCAACTCGAAGTGCCGGGGAGGTTGACGTTCCAGATCACCCACTCGCCGTGCTGCAAGTAGTTGCGGAGATAGAACCATCCGCCGATCAGCGCGGTCGTGGCCAAGATGCCCGCGAAGGCGGCCGCGCCCCGCCTGGCCGCCGCCGCCCGGTCATCGCCGTCGAGCAGGCCGATCTTGCTGCCGATCACCGCGGCAAACACCGGCACCAGGATGAGTCCCGAAAACTTCGTCGCGATTGCGAGGCCCAACGCTCCGCCCACAGCGAGCCACTGGCGCGCCGAAGTCCTTTCGGCGAGGAGCGCGTTTACGGCCAGTAGTGTCGCGAGGCTGCTCCACGCTGCGAGCAGAGCTTCGTTCGACACGTACGCGGACACGTAGAGGTTCATCGGCAGCAGGCCCGCGAAGCCGACCGCGACTGCGGTCTTTACAGGATCGTTCTGGAAGTAACGTCGGGCGCAGAAATAGGCGGCCCAGACCGTCGCCAAGCCACTGCCAAAGCAAACGATGCGGTACACGATCTGGCCCGCTGCGGACTCGCGCGTCACATCGGTGGCTGCAACGAGCCCGGCCGTGAGAAGATAAAACAGGGGCGGGTGGTAGCTAGACCAACCCTGGGTTGCGTCCGGCAGGGTTCGGTTTTCGATCAGGTAGTCGAGGTATTGAAGATGGGCGGGAATATCGAAACCCATCATGACCGGAAGCTGCGAGATCTTGAAGCCGAACACCAAGAGCCAATAGAACGTGACAGCGCCGAGTACGGCCTTGGGTAACCACTGCAAACTCGCCTCGGCGGCTCGCGTGCGGATCCAGGTAGAGGCGCCGGCGAATGCGAGAAACAGGGCACCGAGAAGCAGAGCGTAGCGACCGAAGATTTCGCTGGGACGGGGCATGATGAGAGAATCCGCGAAGGGCAGATCGTCCCGGGCGGGCGACGCAAGGGCGGGCGCGATGCCCGGAGCACTCACCTCCCAGCTGGAGTCGGTTTCGACCTCGACACCCTCACCCCGGATGGCGAGTTGCAGCAGTGCGGGGCCGCTCGGGTTCCTCACCCGGACGCGAATCTCGTTGCTGCCCGGGCGAAGTTTCGCCGTGATGTCGATCTCGAGGGTCTGCTTCCACGAGCCGAGCGGTTCGTCCCACAACAGCGTGGCGCCGTTCAGACTGAGTTCGAGCGAGCGCAGTCCCCGGGCGGTGAGCGTCGCTGGGCCCACAGGATCGTCGACCTCGAACTGCCTGCTGAACGTCGTCGCGGGGGTGTTCTCTCGCAGCACCGGCACGACGTTGCTCGAGGGCACGACGGGATAGCCGATCCAAGCCGCGCCGTTGCCCCGGGTCAAAAACGCCGCCGCTTCCGACACATAGGCTTCGTGGAAGACCGCCGCACCGCACAGGAGAAACACACTCACGAGGGACGCGATCTGGAGTCGGGTGAGGGTGGATCCCCGAATGGTCGCCATCCCGTGAGTCTCCTTCAGCGATCAGCGTTCAGCGCCGTTCGGTCGCGTCGAGCAGCAGATAACCCGTTCGTCCGACTAGTCGACTTTCGACCAGTAGCGCAGGGCTTCGATCGCAGCGCTCGGCCGCAGCCTCGAGAACTCGCGCAGGGTTCGATATAGAAGATGAAGCTTGATGATCCGCTTGCGCCTCGCAACCCGTTCGGCGCGGGACCAGCCGAGTTCCCGGGCCCGATCCGCGATGCGATCGAAGGCCAGAACCTCTTCGTCGAAGCGCAACATGCTCTCGGACTGTCGAGTCGTCGCACTGCCGGGGTGACGCCGATACGCATATCCTCGCTCGGGCGAGCCCACCAAGGTATCTCCGTTCATCAACAGGTCGACTATGAAGTGCAGATCTTGCACCTGGGCGAACGCCGGGTCGAAGCGTCGATCTGCCAGACGCGACTTTCGATAACACAGGGTCGGGGTCATGATGAAGTAGCCGGCCATCAGGCTCGCCACCGCATCTTCCCCGTGCAGCAACATCTCATCCGCTGTAAAGGCTGGAGCCAGGAAACCCTTGACCGTGTCGGCCATGGAGAACACCCGCGATCCGGCGTAGTTCACGATTTTTGCCCGGCAGAAGAAGGCGGTGGCCTCTTTGTGTTTTGCTGCAAGCGATAGCATCAGCTCGGCGTAGCCCGGAAGCAGCGCGTCGTCTGCATGGAGCAGGTTCACGAGATCCGTCTCGCAATGATCGAGGCATCGGTTCCAAGTCGCGACCATGCCGAGGTTCCCGGGGTTCTTGAGGTACCCGATCCGAGGATCGTCGTAGGCCTTCAGCATTTCTTCGACCGGCAGATCGAGTCCCGAATCATCGCAAACAAATAGCTGCCAAGAAGAATTTTGCTGGGCCAGGACGCTGTCGACCGCGATGCGGAGCAGGTCCGTGTCTCGGTAGAACGGGATCGCGAAGGTGATGTCGGCTGTCATCCAATATTGCCTTCGCTGGTTTCAGGACGCGGGAGTCGGAACAGTTGGATCTTCGGGCCGACGATCGAGGCTGAAGATTGCAAAACCCACCACCGCCCAGCCAATCGCCGTGGCCAAAAGCGTCAGCGAAAGCGCCAGTGCGGCATGGCTCGGCATTCCGACGGCCCCAAACAACGTAACGTAGAGATACTCGCGCACGCCCGTGCCTCCCAGGCTGATCGGGATGATGCTCACCAACGTCACGAACGGCACGATGATCGCAAACCAGTACCAGGCGACGTCTCCGGCGAGTGGAATCGCGAGACACCCCACCGCGGCCACGGGCAGTCCCTGGTTGACGAGGCTCAGGGCGAAGGCGCGCCAAAGCACACGTGGCGCTTGCGAAAGGTCGGAAACGGCCCCCAGGGCGTTGTCGATCGCAGTGGCCGCTCGCGTCGAGATGCGAGCCATGGGCCGGATGGTGTTTCGCATCAGGCGATTGGCCAGGGGATGAAGTGCAAACCCCGTGACTCCCGCGATCAGCCCGCATACAGCCATCAGCATGACTACCAGGTAGCGGTCAGCTTGCGGCAGTGGAATGAACGGAGCCGCCACCAAGCCGAAACAGCCGAGCGCCGAAAATCCGAGCAGGCGCTCCACCGCGACAATGCCCAGTGCTCGCGAACCCTCGCCCGCGGTTCGCCGCACGTCATACACGCGATACACGTCGCCCAGGATCGCGCCGGGAAGGACCAAATTGAAGAAGCCGGCCACCAGATAGGCGCGGAACAAGACCCGCCACGCGACCTCGAGGCCGGCACCCGCGAGCAACATCGCAAAGCGCGACGCACCGATCGCAAAGCTCACGCCGAACAGCGAGAAGGCCAGGGCAATCCAGCACGAAGCCTCGCTTGGGCCCGTCTGCCAGGCCGCAAGAATCGCAGTCGCAAAGCCGGCTTCCGTTTCCGGCAGGGCCATGCGAAAGACCAGAACCAAAAGTGTCCCGGCGACGGCTACGCGCAGTGCCAGACGAACCAGGCCGCCGGGGGCAAAGAGCCTGTTGGCATCGCCCTGGTGATTCACGTTTTGGGATGGGGCGGCAGCAGGCGTTTGTGGAGCACGTCTCGGGGAACGTTTTGGATGTCGAAGTTCAAGAACGCCAAAATGAGCTGCACGCCGAGCAGGACCGGGAGGGCGGCGAGCATCACGGTGCCACTGGTTGCGGGCACATTTTGGGAGATGCCACTGAGCCAGCGCGTCATACCGAACCAGGTGCCCCAGGTGATCGAAGCAATGCCGATGATGATCTCGATCGAAGCGATGCTGAAGTCGCGCAAGTAGTAGTTGTAGAAGACGCGCTTTACGGTGTTTGCGATGTGCTTTGCGGCAAACTCGAAGATGATCGAGCGCACCCTCAAGCCGCTGCGCTCGTCCCCATAGCGAACCGGCATGGGGACATCGGTCACGACCGCGCGCAAGGTGCCGAGCCTGAACAACATGTCGGACTCGAAAAAGTAGCGTCGACTGAGTTTGTGAAACGGGAGCTGTCGAGCCACGCCGGCGTGAAGTGCGGTAAAGCCGTTGGTTGGATCGAAGACGTTCCAATAGCCGGTTGAAATCTTGTTCACGAACGAAAGCAGCGAATTGCCGATCAAGCGCACGGTGGGCATCGACTGAAGTCCGTCGAGTTCGAAGAAACGATTGCCCTTGACGTAGTCGGCTTGTCCCTGCTGGATCATCGCGACGAGCCTGGGGATCAGGGCCGGATCCATCTGACCGTCCCCATCGAGCTTGACCAGAATCTCCGCGCCATCGTCAATTGCCTGGCGATAGCCCGCAAGCGTCGCGCCGCCGACTCCCTGATTCTCCGGCAGGCGGATGATCTGCACTCGAGGGTCGTGGCACTCGGCGGCCACCAGATCTGCGGTGTGTTCCGGGCACGCGTCGTCGACCAGATAGATGGCCTGGCATTCGGGCCCCACCCCGGACAGCACGTCGAGGATGGACTCCCGCACCTGAAAACACGGAATCACCACGGCGATCGCGGGAGTGAGTGGAGTCGCGGAAGTCATGCTCAACCTTATCGGTCGCTGGGTCGCTGTTCCCAAGCCAAAGCCCAAGCCTGTGCAGATGCCAATAGGAAATCAATCAACACACTAGCCCACTAGCTGTCCGAACTCGCTTCGGGCTTGATGGCTGTGAGCAGCAACTCTTCACCACACAGCGCACCAAATCGCGTGAGGGCATACTCCCAGATCCAAAACAGCCCGCTTTCGAACAGACCCCAGAGGGTGAGGTCTTCGACCCGGATACCCGGCAGAAAACCGCGTTCTTCGATCATTGTGCTCGCCTGCCACACGAAGTGCGCCGACGAACTCGGAGACGTGACGCTCGCCACCCGAAAGCCGGCACGCCGAGCGACCTCCGTGAGTGTGCCTGCGTTGAAGAGATTGATGTGGCGCGGTGGATCGAGGTGAAGCCAGCTGCGGCCGAAGTGGCGGTGACCGCGACTCGCAGTGTTGGGCGTCGCAATCACGAGCTTGCCTCCGGGTCGCAGACAAGCGGCGCATTCGATCAGCGTCGCGATCGGATCGAGCAGGTGTTCGATCACGTGGGAAAGCGTTACGACATCGTATCCGTCCGGTGCAGCGGCCCTCGCATCGGCGAGAGTCGTGTGGATGCAATCGTCCCCGAGTGTTTCGCCGGCTACGCTGGCGGCGCGAGGGTCTTGCTCGAAGCCCGCGACCCGCCAGCCGAGACTTCGCATATGCCGCAAGTACGCTCCGCTGCCACAGCCAAAATCGAGCAAAGTTCCCCGGGACGATCCCGAAAGACCCATGGTCCCGCGTCGACCCAATTCCGCCAG
>SMVB01207552.1_pt1 | contig 13060 bp, 9 predicted proteins | sample 2456461 | NCBI WGS metagenome assembly SMVB01 (sample SAMN11095934, study PRJNA526329) | marine sediment metagenome | biome: Marine sediment; feature: Surficial sediment; material: Deep marine sediment; isolation source: Hadal surficial sediment | place: Pacific Ocean | collected 2014-05 | depth 0-1...
AAACCACCCGATTACGTCTATCAGATGATCGAAGACATTGGTGCATTCCAGTCCGTTACAGCGGGGTCGGCTGAATCCGATCGACTGGGCCAGAAGCTGGTAAAAGCGATGGTAGAAAACCTGCTGTTCATCGGCACGGTGAAGGCGGTTTTGCCAATCTATCACAGCAACAATCTGAAGAACTTCACTAGCTTCAAGACCGCTTCTTATGATTACTACAGGACTTATCCTTACCGTGCGGATCAGTGGTTCTTTGAGAAATAGAGTACCATTGGTGTTGATATAATCTGTCCACGGGTATTACGGATGCCCGTGGGCACACTATCAATCATTTGTATCCCGGTGGGTTTTGTTGACCTACTGCAGAAACAGGTAGGGGCGTAGAGAATCTAATGCTGCAATTTGCTCGTTTCACTGTTATGCGCGCTGGTCTTGCGTTTTTCACGCTGATCATGGTCTCGCTCATCGTTTTCAGTTTGATGGAACTGGTGCCGGGTGACTGTGCGGAACGTTACCTGTCTTTCAAGAGCTCTCAGGGTTCGGTAATAACGCTTGCAGACATACAGGCTGAACGAGTTCGTCTCGGCCTCGATAAACCTTATTTAGTACGCTGGGGAAGCTGGATTGTTAATGCTTTCCAGGGCGAATATGGCGACAGTTGTATCTTGCGCCTCAACATCAGCGAATTGCTGGGCCAGAAATTCTGGTTGAGCCTGGGAATCTGCCTGGCGTCGCTGCTGCTTGCATACCTGGTGGCGATACCCGTCGGAATAATTGCGGCCACGTCGAAAAACCCTTATTTGAATAATAGCCTGCGCCTGGTCAGTTATCTCGGCCTGGCAATGCCGAATTTCCTGCTGGCGCTGATGATCATGTTGTTTTCGACGATCTATTTCGGAGACACCCTGACCGGGCTGTTTTCCAAGGAATTTCGCGATGCGGCCTGGTCCTGGGATCGGGTCAAGGATTTCCTCGGGCGAGCCTGGTTGCCGGTGTTTATCCTGGCCTGGTCGGCAACTGCTTTTGCCATTCAGACGGTGCGGGCGCTGATGTCCGATGAGGTTGGCAAACTTTATGTCGTCGCCGCATCAGCCCGCGGGGTAACCGGGCGCGCGTTGCTTTGGCGCTATCCGGCCCGTCACGCCCTCGGGCCGATCATCAACTCGCTGGGTTTCGATCTGAACCGTATTTTCAATGAGTTGCCGATCGTGGCGCTGATCCTGACCCTGACCGAAGCCGGGTCACTGCTGATCGAGGCGCTGGCTCGGTCGAACGATCAGCAACTTGCCGGCGCGATAATATTCATGTTGACCGCCGCCATCGTGGGAATTAACTTCGTCACGGATATTATTCTGGCGCTGACCGATCCGCGTGTCCGCCGTAGCATTCTGGGATAAATGACATGACAGAGACTGCAAACGTTGATGTAAATGTGGATCAGAAACTCAAGGAGGCGTATTTCACAGCTTCCCAGGGGCAATTAATCTGGACCCGGTTCAAAAAACAGACAGCGGCCATGGTTGGCCTTGGTGTACTTGCCTTATTGATCTTGTCGGGAATTTTCGCACCGTTTCTGACGCCTTACGATCCGACGATTGCCGGCCGCAACAAGGACTATATGAATGGTGCCCCCAATATCCCGAGTTTCTGTGACGACAATGGTTGCTCCTTGCGCCCGTTTATCTACTCCTATGACCGGACACGCTCGATACAGACCAACTTTCGCTGGGTGACCGAGACCGACACCAGCCTGGAGGCCCGTCGATACGTGGTTTTCTTCACCCAGGGTGACAAATTTACCTTCGCGGGAATTAATTTCAGCACCCACCTGTTCGGCGTCGATAAAGGCAAGATACATATCTTCGGTACCGACTCGACCGGCAAAGACATTTATTCGAGGACGCTGCAGGCGATCAACACTTCGCTCGCGGTGGGGACTATCGGCGTTTTTATCGCCTTTGTGCTGGCATTGATGATTGGCGGCGTTTCGGGTTATTACGGCGGCTGGATCGATTCCGTGTTGCAGATGATAACGGACGCGGTACGAACCATTCCAACCATTCCCTTGTTCATGGCGCTTGCCGCGTTTATTCCCGAGACCTGGAGTGCGGAGACTCGGTTTTTATTCATCTCCATCATCCTCGGGTTTGTCGGCTGGCCGACACTGGCGCGGCGGGTTCGAACCCACCTGTTAACCGAGAGAAACCAGGAATATGTGCTGGCGGCACAGCTATGCGGCGCCAGGGCTGGTCATATTATCCGGCGCCATCTGCTGCCGAGTTTCACCAGCTACATCATTGTCGATCTGGTCATCTCTTTTCCCTACATGGTGCTGTCGGAAACGGCGCTCAGCTTCATCGGCCTGGGTCTGAAAGACCCGGTGAATTCACTCGGCGTAATGCTGCAGGCCGTGACCAGCGCGGATGTACTGCTCAATTACCAGTGGTATTTCATACCGGTATTTTTCTTTATCACGCTGGTGCTGGCCTTTGTTTTTGTAGGCGATGGATTGCGCGATGCCGCTGACCCTTACGCAGATACCAAAAAATGACGAAACCGTTGATCTCAGTAAAAGACCTGACCATCCGCTTCAAAACCGACGAGGGCCTGGTGACTGCTGTCGAAAAAGTGTCCTTCGACATCGCCCCGGGCGAAGTGCTCGGACTGGTCGGCGAGAGCGGTTCGGGCAAGTCTGTAACTGCCAAGGCGCTGATGTTGCTGAACCCGGATAACGCCGTCTACGACTCCACTAGCAGCATCACGCTGAATATCGATGACAAGGAAATAGATGTACTTTCGCTGGCTCCGAAGGACCGTTTGATTATCCGTGGTGGCGCGGTTTCGATGATTTTCCAGGAACCCATGGCAAGTTTCGCCCCCGCCATCACCATTGGCAGTCACATGGTGGAACAGTTGTTGATCCATTCGGATATGAACCAGGTAGAGGCAAAGGAACTTTCCATCGAAATGTTGGCGCGGGTGGGAATTCCCGATCCGGCGATGCGCTTCGGTCAGTATGCATTCGAGTTTTCCGGCGGTATGCGCCAGCGTGCGATGATCGCCATGGCGCTTTCGACCAAACCAAAACTGCTGATTGCCGATGAACCGACTACCGCGCTGGATGTAACCATCCAGGCCCAGGTCATCGATCTGATGAAGGACCTGGTAAGCGAATATCACATGGCGATCCTGTTCATTACCCACGATCTGGGTGTAATCGCGCAGACGGTGGACAAGGTGGCGGTGATGTATCTCGGCACCCTGGTTGAAAAAGGTGCTGTACGGCAGGTACTGAGGAAACCCACCCACCCCTATACCCAGGGATTGATGAACGCTTTGCCGAAGCTTGACGAACTCGACCAGCCTTTGACCGCGATCAAGGGCGACATTCCCTCACCGCTGGACAGGCCAACGGGCTGCGTCTTTAATACGCGCTGCCCGGTCACGCTTGGAGAGGAGTGCGAGACGCGGGTTCCAGTTTACACCAGTACCGAAGAAGGACATCAGGTTGCTTGCCTTCTGGTAGAAAAAGAAGGAGCATCGGCATGAGCGAGCCACTCATTACCACCGACGATCTGTCGGTTCACTTTCCAGTAAGGGGCAAAACCCTGTTCGGTCCGGCGCCAGTGGTGCGCGCGGTTGAAGGCGTCTCGGTCCACATCGAGCGGGGCAGTTTTTTCGGCCTGGTGGGTGAATCGGGGTCCGGTAAAACCACCTTCGGACGTGCCCTGTTGCGTGCGGCGCCAATTACCCGGGGTTCGGCAACCTATTCGGATGGTGATGTTACCTATGATCTGCCATCGCTCAAGGATGATGATCTGAGGGAGTACCGCAAGCGCGCGCAGCTCATTTTTCAGGATCCCTATGCGGCACTCAGCCCGCGCATGACGGTGCGCGATATTATCGCCGAGCCGCTGGAGGTGATGGGGCTGACCAAATCACGGGATGAGACCGACACGCGGGTGCGTGAAATCGCCAAGAAATGCCGCATCAATCTCGAACATCTGCGCCGTTTTCCGCACGCCTTTTCCGGTGGTCAACGACAGCGTATCTCTATCGCGCGGGCGCTGGTGTCAGAGCCGCGCTTCATCGTGGCGGATGAAAGCGTTGCCGCGCTCGATGTGTCTATTCAGGCCGATGTACTGAACCTGTTGAAATCGATTCAGCAGGATATGGGACTGACCTTCCTCTTTATCAGTCATGATCTGAGCGTGGTCGCGCATATTTGTGACCATGTCGCGGTGATGTATCTGGGCAGGTTGGTGGAAACAGCGCCGACACGCGAACTGTTTGCCGCCCCGCGGCACCCCTACACCAAGGCGTTGCTGTCGGCGATCCCGTCGCTCGATCCCGACGACCAGGGAAATGTACAGAAGCTGGAAGGTGAGATACCCTCGCCGACCAACCCGCCGCCGGGCTGCAAATTCCAGACGCGTTGCCCTCACGCTATCGATATCTGCCGCCAGGAAGAACCGAAACTCTCCCATATGGGGTTCGAGCATGACGTCGCCTGCCACCGCTGGGAGGAGCTCGCGGAGTAAAAGCAGGGACTTGTAGTACTTCTACGTAACCGGCATTTATGGCCCTATGGAACTTACTTAAGGTCAAAACTGCCGCCATCGCGAGCATCTCACCTCGCTGCAGGGTCACCGATCGAAGAAGAACTGTAGGGCCGAATTCATTCGGCCTGAATACATTCAAGGAAAGATAAAACGCCAGGCCAGGGTCCAGGCATCGGTCGAATGAATTTGGAGCGAAGCGACGAAGCAATCTCGATGCTGAAACTTCGAAATAATTGCTAGTCCTCGGGAGGATGTACCAGCAAAACAGGAACTTTTGCTTTGCGGGCCAACTCGTCGGCGATATTACTAAAAAAGAATCGGGTCACACCGACACGGGCGCGCGCCGACATGGCCACCAGGTCTATATTAGCCGAGCTGATTTCTTTCAGAATTGCATCAACCGGGTCTTTGTCAAAACCCACTACCGTTGAAACCTGGTAGCCCGCGTCCCTGAGACGGTTAGTCACCGGTATCAGTTCGGTCTCGACCTGGGCTCTAATACTGTCTTGCTGCTGGGTAGCATAAATAGGATGAAGCGTCGCCGATACCGATGAATCACCGGGCCTTGGTGTATAACCACCCCTCAGGTCAGGCTCGCCGAAGCCAACCGCGCTCGGTGGTTGGGTGACAAAAAATAAAATAATGTCATTACTGTCAGTGGCAATAAACTTTTCCACGTAAGGCAGGATATTCTGGCTAAGCTCAGATTGGTTAAGCGGGATTAAAACTTTATTATTTGGCATGGCTAATTCCTTTCAGAGTGAATTGAAGTATAAACGCTATGCGAGCAGCATGCTAATTTGTGGGATGGAATAATCTCGGCCCTGCAGAGCCCGCTCGAATAAATGCCGCCCTACAGACCAGGCTCATGCAACGCCAGCTAAGCCCGCGCCAGGTCTGAAAATTGAATTGAGCTGGAGAAAAGCCCATAATTCCGCTTCACTACCAATCCACCGAAATATACCATTATCCTGTCCCAACCAGCGGAATCCAAGATGGCAATAAAAACAACCTGTATCGGCGCCTACCCCAAACCCGACTTTGTAAAACTACCCGACTGGTTTAACCATCCTGATGGTCTGGACTCCGCTGACCCGACCGCGTTGTGGGAAAAAGCCATGGCCGATCTCGGCCCCGATGCGGGAAAAATCATTGCCGAGGGTGTGGCGCAGGCCATTGCCGATCAAATCGACTGTGGCATCGATATCCCCACCGATGGGGAAATTCCACGGGAAAACTACATTCATTACCACTGCCGTCATTTACAGGGATTTGATTTTACCAACCTGACTGCCAAACAAGTGCGCGGTGGAACCTATCAGGCCAGGTTGCCGACCATTGTCGGTCCGGTGAGCCTGCGAGACCTGTTTCTCAGCGAGGACTGGAAACTCGCCCAGAGTTACTGCGACCAACCCGTAAAAATCACCATGCCGGGTCCGATGACGATTTCCGATACCAATCACGATGCCTTTTACAACAACCCTGAAAAACTCGGTAGTGACATAGCCGAGGCATTAAACGCCGAGGTGCTCGCGCTGGCAGAGGCTGGTTGCCGGCACATTCAGATCGATGAACCTTTATTCGCACGTAAACCACAGGCCGCGCTGGATTACGGTTTCGAAAACCTCGAGCGTGCATTCAACGGCTGTCCCGCGCATGTGCAACGTACCGTGCACATGTGTTGCGGCTACCCCGACAAACTCGATCGTGATGACTATCCGAAGGCCGATCCTGATTCCTATTTTCAAATTGCCGACGCGATCGAACAATCCACCATCGACGCGGTTTCATTCGAAGATGCGCATCGCCATAACGATTTGTCATTGCTGGAAAGACTGCCTTCGACACAGGTCATATTCGGGGTCGTTGCCATTGCAAAAAGCGAACTTGAATCGGTCGATGAAATTCGCCAGCGACTGCTCATGGCGCTGGCACATATCGACGCCGATCGATTAATCGCCGCGCCCGATTGCGGGCTTGGTTTGCTGGGCAGGGAACTGGCCATGGCGAAACTGAAAAACCTGTGTGAAGCCGCGCATTCGATCTAATTTGCAGCTTTTTTCGGGTAAATATCCGCATTTCCAGGGCAGGTTCCGCATGGCCAGCCTTCGCAGTGAAGACAGCGCGGTGCGGGCGGGTTCGGTGGCGGCGGTAAAATAGCCGGAGAAGCCTATGTCGACTGGCTCACGGCAATCTAAAGCAGTGATTGAAATTCCCCAAATCTGAACTATCTTCAAAGCTCTCGATAAAGTTTCCTCATTCGTATTTCAGGGCCGAATTCATGATGAACGAACCGATCTCAGTTTCGACAGGACCAGTCTATCGAAAGAATGGCCAGTTTTATGCGGGTTAATCAAGGTTTAGGCTTGAGTATGATTTTCGCGACATTGTTCGTGATGCTCGCAATCGCCTACCTGTTTTTTGACTACCAGCGGGACCATCGCGAAACCCTGGTCAGAGCGCAGGGACTGGAACTGGTGCGTTTGCTCGGCGGTATGTCCTGGGCGGAATTGATCCCGGAAAAAGGCAGAAAAGGTTTTCTCGACGCGTTAAACCAGGGACAGGGGAATTCCGCTTTCGCCTATGGCGTAATCGTTGATCTGGACGGCAATCCCGTCACCGAAGCCACCCGCTCGGGCGTGCTAATCCCGGTTGGCAAACTACCCACCGAACCTGCCGCATGGATCGGCCAGAGAACCCTGCCTTCCAGGGACAACAAGGCCGTATTTATCGAGTCCCATGCCCCGATATTTAGCCATGGCGAGCATATGGGTTTTGTGCGGCTTGGCTATTATCAGCCGGAATTGAGTTTCGGCTATCGGCAGATGCCGTTTCTGGCCACCTTGACCCTGCCGATATTTTTATTGACCCCGTTGTTTTACTTTATGCTGCGTCAGCAAATGAAACCGCTCGATCAAATCAGCAAGAACATCGAAAAGATTGCCGACCAGGGCGGGTTGACCCGGGTGGAACTTCAGCCGAACGCGATGCTCAGCGATTTCATGACCGGCTTCAGTCAATTCATCGAAGCCACGCAATCCAGGATCCGAACGCTCAGTGACGAACAGAGTAGTTTGCAAATGTCGAGCAAACTGCTGATTTATAAAAACAATCGTATCGACGCTATATTGCAAAACTTCCCGGATGCCATCATGGTGATCGATGCGGCCGGGGAAGTCAGTTATGTCAATGGCAAAATTAAGCGATTGCTGGGGGTCGATAGTGAGGAAGTGATGGGGAAAAACGTCAGGGAATGGTGCAAAGATCCACAAATCCTGTCCCTGCTGACATTCAGCGATGCCAAATCGAATATGCGCACAAACCAGGACACGATTGAATTCAAATCCGAAGATGGCACCGAGACATCGCTTCAATTCGCCGTTTACCCGCTTTTTGTGCCCAACGACGAGTCCAGAATCCTGGGCCGACTGGTGGTCGTAAGAGATGTAAGCGAACACCAGGAAATGCGTAAGAAACAAACCGAATTTGTTGCGCATATAGCGCACGAATTGAAAACGCCACTCAACGTATTGTCGATGTATAGTGAATCGCTGCTGACCGAAGGCATGGACAATGCAGACTACCGGGTGGAGGCGGTCAATGTAATTCACGACGAAGTAGAGCGTTTGTCAACGCTGATTAATAACCTGCTGGCGATTAATCAATACGAGCTCGGTGGTGTCGTGGCGCAAAGAAAACCCGTTCGCCTGCACGAATTGCTTGAAGACGCATTTCAAAATGTCGCGCAGTCGCGCGGCGATAAAGATCTGGAATTCGATCTCGATATTCCCCGCGAAATGAGCCTGGTTTCCATCGACAAGGATTTATTTCGTATCGCCATCAACAATTTGCTTACCAACGCCATCAAGTACAGTAAACCCGGCGGTAAGGTGAGTCTGATCGCGACAGATGAAAAAGACAGTATCAAAATCAGGATTCGCGACGAGGGCTATGGCATTGATCCACAGGACCAAAAGTATATTTTTGACAAGTTCTTTCGCTCCAACGCCGAACCCATAAGAAATCAGGAAGGCCATGGATTAGGGCTGTCCCTGGCCAGGCAGATTATTCGCATGCATCACGGTGAGCTAAGTTTCACCAGCCAACTGGATAGGGGTAGCGAGTTTGTTATTACGCTGGAGAGACTGGAGACGCAAATTCTGGGTGTGGCGGCATCGTGAAAAAAGTCGTAATTGCCGATGACGAACCCCATGTGTTGAGGGTGTTGAAGCTCTCGCTGGAACGGGAAGGTTACCAGGTGGAGGGTTTTCCCAATGCCGCGAAAGCCCTGATCAGTATTGAACAGGAGCACCCCGATATTCTGATCACCGATATCTCGATGCCGGTCATGAGCGGTGAAGAACTATGTCGACATATTCAGCAGGAAATGCCGGACCGTAAATTTCTGATTTATGTCTTGACCTCGCGTACCGAGGTCGAACATCGTGAATGGTCGCGTGAGATTGACAACCTGTCCTTCCTCGAAAAACCGGTGAGTATCCGTAATCTAGTCAATAGTCTGAATGCACACTTCGCTGGTAGCGGCGCGTAACCATGCCGCAATGGATATGAAATCCACTAGCGAGGTCCATTTCGGACAATATCTGGACCTGGTCAGGGAATTTTGCCCCCGGGTGCAGGAGCTGGTGGCTTATAACCATGAAGGCCATTGTGTCTGGGCCAGCGACATCGATCAATCTGCCCGGCAATCTCTGCAGTCGCAAATCGACGAACATCGTGCCAGGGGAGGCCAGGCGGCATCGGCGGCAAAGCTTCATTGCCTGGGTGATGACAGATATCTCGAAATCATCGACCTGAAGAATGACGACGATGAAATGATACTGACGCTGGGAATATGCCTCGCTGGCGAGGACGGGCAAGCGCCTGAAGCGCTGGCCGCGCAGCAGGCCATTTTCCTGCTCAACCAGTTCCTGGCGACCGAATACGAACAGACCATAGCGCTTGCCGGTCAGGAAGACGAGCTCAATTTCATGACCGATGAGCTGACCCAGAGATACGAGGAACTGAACCTGATCTATAAGGCGGAAGATCAGGCGATGAATATTTTTCACGGTCGCGAATTGCTGCGCCAACTGGTTACCAACACCTCAAATTATTTAAGTGTCGATGTCATCTACCTGATCTTACCGGATGAGAATATTGCCATATACAAGTTTAAAAATGATCAGCCGGCGCCTGAGTTCGAACAATTTTTCGAATTTTTGCGGGATTCAATCTACCCCCTGTTGCAGGCGGAAAATACATCGTTGGTATTAAACCATATTGAAGATGCGAAGCGTTTGGGTATAAACCAGGCTCTGCCGTTCAAACTGGTGGCCAGTATCGTGGTGAATGCTGAACATGAAGTAATCGGATCACTCGCCATCGCCAGTCAGGCCGATGTGCTAGATTTTACCAATAGCGATCGCAACCTGATCGAGGTGATGGCGAAGAAGGCATCCAAGATTACGCAGTCTAATTTCGATCAGCTGACCGGGCTTGAAAATAACCACAGCTTCGAACTCATCATCAAGGATCTTTTAAAACAATCCTGGGCCACCGGGGTTACTCATGCCATCGCTAATATCGATATCAACCGCATGGCGGTAATCAACGATATCAGCGGTCGTAAGGCCGGCGATATGCTGTTGAAAAAAGTGAGCCAAAAATTTGCCGGCATGGTTCGTTCCCGGGATGTTGTGGCCCGCATCGGCAGCGATAAGTTTGGAGTGCTGCTGGAGAATTGTGATTTGGCCACAGCCGAGGTGGTGTTGCGCAAGATTGCCGACGAGGTGTCGAAAATCGATCTGAACTGGCAGGGGGAAACGTATGAAGTCAGCGTCAGCATTGGCATCGCACCGATTAATTCCCAATCGAAGACGGTAACCAGTGTGCTCAATGCCGCTGAGACCGCGCGAAACTTAAGCAAGGAGCATGGCCGTAATACCATTCACGTGCTCGAAATGGACGATAGCGATTTGCTGTTTCGCAAGAATCAGATCAAGTGGGTCGGGCGTATACAATCCGCCTTGAGAGATGACCAGTTTCAGTTGTACGCCCAGTTGATTCACCCGATGAAGACTGAAAATATTATTCCACACTTCGAAATTCTGATTCGATTGAAGGGGAAAGACGGGAGCATAGTCGAGCCGGGTAAATTTCTACCCGCGGCCGAAAGCTTTTACCTGATGTCCAGTATCGATTACTGGGTCATCGACCGGGCCTTCATGGAGCTGGCGCAGCACAGCCAGGCACTGGAATCGCCGCGATGCCAGATATCTATCAATTTATCGGGACAGTCGCTCAGTGACCCGATCAATCTGACGAACTATGTCCGTGAAAAACTGATTCACTATAGCCTCGATGGTAGTGCCATCTGTTTTGAAATTACCGAGTCCGCGGCGATTGCCAATATCGATGACGCACGCCAGTTTATTGAACAGGTGCGTACCCTGGGCTGTTCCTTTTCACTGGATGATTTTGGCACCGGTCTGAGTTCTTTCGCTTATCTGAAAAACCTGAGGGTAGATTACCTCAAGATCGACGGTAGTTTTGTGCGTGAAATCGTGTCTGACCCGGTCTGTGCAAGCATAGTATCGGCGATCACCCAGGTGGGACATTCAATGAATTTGAAAATCATAGCGGAGTTTGTAGAGAATGACGCGATGAACCGAAAACTGGCCGAAATCGGGGTCGATTTCAGCCAGGGAAGCCGCTTTGGCAAGCCATTGCCTTTTGCCGAACAACTCGATCAATTATTGCCATCGGCGGATTACGCGAGAGTCGAAAATGTCTGATTCCAACGTCGTCATATTAGAAGATAGCCTCAGCCCCGGGATAGTGAGTAAAAACCGCATGGGATCGATGACCCATCTTTTACCCAGGGGAAATCTCAATGAAGACGAGCAGCTGGATGCGCTTGTGGATACGGCGAGGCAATGCCTCGATAACCAGGAATATCAGCTGGTTATCGACCTGGTCAACGTGACCCTGATCAACAGTAAGGCGCTCGAAGCACTCATCGATTTGAGGCAAGACCTGGCCAAGCTTGGCGGCTGGTTGAAACTGACCAACGCAAAGTCCCTGGTTCGGGACATATTTCTGGTCACCGCGATGGATCAATTCATCGAGATAGTCGATAGTCTGGATTTCCCGGCGACTCAACCCGTTCAACCATCCCCGGTGGCCCCCCGGGTCGAAACCCTGCGCATGGGTGACCTGTTGGTGAACCGGGGCCTGTTGTCCGTAAAACGGGTCGAAGAAGCCATAGCGCTGCAGAAAAAAACCGGCATGCGACTCGGGCAGATAATCGTCAGCAAAGGCTGGGTTGACGAAGAGACTTTTCTAACTGCGCTGGGCGAACAACTTTCGATTCCCTACATCGTCCTGCGCCAGGGCCTGATCGACCCGGATGTGTTTGAAATGCTCGATTCCGAGATTGCTCGCCGTCTCAAGGTAATCCCGATGTTCCTGGTACAGGGTCAACTTACGCTAGCCACGTCCGACCCGCAGTCGATGGCCAGTTTCAGCGAAATTGAAGAAAAACTGAATTGCAAGATACGCCCGGTACTGGTGCGCAAGGGCAGTATAGTGAAGAGCCTGAACGAGGCCGGTGCGGACAATATTTACGGCGCGGAAATCATCGATGACCTGCTTGATGATTTTGAATTTATCGACAATACACCGGCGGATGACTATACCGGAATCGATGAAATGGCGGCCGGGAGTCCGGTCATCAATATGGTGAACTCGATTATTCAGCGTGCCGTGCATGACAAGGCCAGCGATATTCACATCGAGCCCTCGCAAAAGAAATGCCGCGTACGTTTTCGTATCGACGGCCTGCTCTACGAAGTGATGACCCCGCGCATGGATTTGCATCCGGCATTGGTGTCGAGGCTGAAAGTCATGGCAAATCTGGATATCGCCGAACGGCGTATGCCCCAGGACGGTAGAATCCAGGTCTATACCCATGGTCGATCGGTTGATCTGCGATTCAGCTCGCTGCCCGGATTACACGGTGAAAAGGTGGTATTGCGGGTGCTCGACAAGAATCAGTCCATCCTCGATGTCGATAAGCTTGGCATGCAGGAAGTTAACCTGCAGGCCTACAAGCGGCTGCTGGATCGAAGTTACGGCCTCATTCTGGTTACCGGACCCACCGGCAGCGGCAAAACCACGAGCCTGTACTCGGCGATCAATTATCTCAATAGCCTGGAAAAAAATATCGTCACTATCGAAGACCCGGTCGAGTATCAACTCGATATCGTCAACCAGAATCCGGTGCGGGAAAATATCGGGCTGACTTTTGCGAAGATGCTCAAACACGTGCTGCGACAGGATCCCGATATTGTCATGGTCGGCGAAATCAGGGAGCGTGAAACCGCGGAGATTGCGGTACAGGCGGCGCTCACCGGTCACCTGGTATTGTCTACCCTGCATACCAACGACAGTATCGGCGCGGTTACCCGAATGATCGATATGGGCGTAGAGCCCTA
>SMVB01398974.1_pt1 | contig 13060 bp, 11 predicted proteins | sample 2456461 | NCBI WGS metagenome assembly SMVB01 (sample SAMN11095934, study PRJNA526329) | marine sediment metagenome | biome: Marine sediment; feature: Surficial sediment; material: Deep marine sediment; isolation source: Hadal surficial sediment | place: Pacific Ocean | collected 2014-05 | depth...
GACGTATCGAAGTGCCTCTTGCAGAATAGAGTAAAAGTAAACGCGGTAACTATGGTTCGTTCACCACGGTAAATTTATGAGTTCAGATATACAATGTTGTGTAGGGGAAAAGACAGCAGATACCAAAGGAATATTAGAGGGGCTGGAGCCAAAAGATAATAAAATTTATGTTTGGTTTTCGCGCACCAAATTAGCCATCCGATAAAGGCATAGATGACCATATTAAATCCCAATAACATTGCGTAGCCGAATATAATATTTTGCCAGCCCTCCAATAAACTAATGGATATATTATGAATATATAACGGCCAAAAAAAACCAACAATGTATAATTTAAAGGTGGTAAGCGGCATCCATTCAAAAATATACTCTAGGGTCAGCCAAATAAGTGGAACAAACAAACCCAGCAGAAAGGTTATAGTTAAGATAAATTTCTTTTTTGCGGTCATGTTTTATTTTATTTAGCCTAATTTCTAATGGCAATATGGTTTAAAGTATTTCACCTTAGCTCATCTGATTTGAAAATAAACGAGTACCCATTGCCCACATTTTTCCTTACAACTTTCTTTTGAGTTTGGTTGCTTTTATAATTAAATACTTCCACACTAAAATTTCGATATTCGATTGGGTGTCCTGCCATAGCAAAAAGAAAATTAAGGGGATTAAAATAATTAGTTTCTTCTGAAAGTGATACAACCAACGAATCCGCATCTTCCAAAAACTTAATATCCTCAATCTCTTTGCCCTCGTACCGCAAATATTGTTTCTTCTTACTCACAATGTCATATATCAATATTGTATTTGTCACATTTTTCCTTCTTTGAACATCCAAAACTCCGCTATCCAAAAAAGCTATAGATATTATGTTGTCGCTATTCCAAGCAACATCTTCGCCATTGCCAATGCAAAATTTCTCAAATTCAAGTGTTTTTAAATTTAGTAATAAATAAGGCCCCAGCCTTGATTTAACAATGGCATATTTTTTTCCCGGAGAGAAAAAGGTGTTTACCTTTCTATACTTGCCATAAGCATCGCCAAAAACCTGTTCTTCATTATTACTAAATTGTCTTTTAAAGATTCTTTCATCTTCGCAAAAAGAATGAGACCCCCTTAGTGTCGAAGCAATCTTATTTATTATTTCTTTAGGAAATTGCTGATTAATATCCACAAAATCCTGCCAATGATATACGACTGACCCTTTTTTACCCTTAGGTAATTCTATTTCCTTCGAAGTTAGGCTCCCATCCGTGCCCAATCGAAAATTGTAGAAAGCATATTCACCTCCTAAGTTAATACCAATATTGAACGAAGGTTTTATTGGCTGAGTTGCTTGCGAAAAACTGACAAGGAAGATAAGAATTACAATAATTACAAAAACCTTTTTCATAACAACCTTTACATTTTTTAATTTGGTCAAGTAATTGTCCTGGAAAATTTGAAAGCAGGGCCGCGAACTTTTTAAGCCGTCTTCCCAGTATAAGACCTACCGACTAGATGGGCAAAAATATTTTTTTATTGAGGTGATAGGTCACCGGAACAGGCGTTTTTGCAGATAAATTTCTATCGTGTTTTTTGCGTTGCTGGCGACGGCGATGTCCGCGAGGTCGTCGTGATTGAAATCCGCGGTGGTGATGGCGAGAGGAGCGCCACCGTCCACGATGTAGTCGCGGGTGGGGTAGTGGAAGAAGCCGCTTTTGTTGCGTATGACTAATGACCAACTGCTGGAGCGCGAATTGGCTACGGCGACATCGATCAGGTCATCGTTGTTGAAATGTCCGGCCACGAGATCTATGGGACCGCCGCCGCCGGAGAAATCGATTTTTTCGCGGAAGCTCCCGTCTCCGTTGGAATACAGCAAGACCATATTGTCACCTTTCCCTGTAGCGGAAATCAGGTCGGTTAATCCATCGCCATTCATGTCGTGCGAGATCACACCCAATGGCATTTCACCCACTGCAAAAATTTTGGGCTTGCCGAAGGTGCCATCCCCATTGCCGAGGAATACTCGGATGGCGCTCGATTGCGTACTTGTCACGGCGAGGGCAAGATCCATTTTGCCGTCACCATTGAAATCCTGGGCTACTCCGGAGAACGAGCGCGAGCCAGTCAGATAGGTTTCGCCTTTTTTGAAGTATCCGTTTCCGCCCCCCAGATAGATTTCCATTTTATCGAAGGTGAGGGTCACGGCGACATCCAGGTGTCCGTCCCCGTTATAGTCGGATACGATGACTGCCAGCGGCACCCGTCCGGTTTTGTGGGTCCGTGCTCTGCTGAATGATCTGCCTTTTTTTCCTAGCAGGGCGGAAAAGGAGTTGGCTCCACGGGCGTTGACGATGATGTCCGGGAGTTGGTCGTGGTTCAGGTCGCCAACTGCCAGCGACGTGGGTTCCGCCAGGACCCGAATGGTCACCGTCTGACGAAAGGTGCCATCGCCATAGCCATAATGGATGGTGACGGTGCTGTTTTTGGCATTGGCCGAGACGATATCGATTTCACCATCCAGATCGAGATCGACTGAAAGCAAATCCGCAGGCCCCTGGCCGGTTTGTAGCGTATTGAATTTATGGAATAGGTCGGGAGGCGGTTTGGGCAGTTTGAAATCGCAGCCAGAGGCCAACAGGAAGATCGCCAGCCCATAGGTCCAAATGTTGCGGGCAAAGGATTTGCTGGAGGCGCGGTTGAGATCGATTTTCTTGGCGGACGGGAGCTGTCGGCTCAATGTAAACTCCTTGCTTTTAGATGCCGCTTATGAAATAATGACAAAAAATTTATGTTACAAATTCATACCAGTTGGTAATTTATTACCCCTCGCTCCAACTCATTTAGGTTGGGGCTTATTTTAACCCATGAGGAGGCCAAAAATTGCGTTCCTACCAAAGTGTCCTGATTCTAAAACCCGATTACGATGATACCCAAGTTCAGGAGAATACGGATAGTATCTCTGAAATGATTAAAGAACAGGGCGGTTCCTGTCTTAAAATCGATAATTGGGGCAAAAAACGTCTCGCATACAAAGTGAAGAAAAACCGCTTTGGCATATACCTTAATATATACCATACCTGTGAGAACTTGAATGTGGTGAAGCTGGAAACAAAATACCGCTTGTTTGATCCCATCATCAAATACCTGATCATCCGTTTGGAAGATAAGGACCTGGAAAGGGTCATGGGAGAAGATAAAGAAGAGAAGGATGAGGCGGAGAGCAGTGACGACTCTGATAAGAAAGTTGCTGTCGCTGAAAAATCCGAGGATAAGCCTGCTGTCGAAGAAAAACCCAAGGATGAGGGAGATGAGAGCTAATGGCCTCTTTTAATAAAGTCTTTCTGATGGGCAATCTGACCCGTGATCCGGAACTTAGATATACCGCCAGCGGAGCGGCTGTTGCGAGTTTTGGGCTGGCCGTGAACCGTAAATACAAGCAGGGTGAGGAGTGGAAGGAGGATGTTTGCTACGTCGATATCACAGTCTGGGCAAAGCAAGCTGAGAATTGTACCGAATACCTGCATAAGGGAAGCGCGGTGTTTATAGAGGGTCGATTGAACTTTTCAAGTTGGGAAGCCGATGGCGGACAAAAGCGAACTAAACTGGATGTTGTTGCCAATACCGTTCAATTTCTCCCACGTTCTGGAGAAGCAAAACCTCCTGAGGGTGAAGGCGAAGCTTCGGCACCGGATAAAGACGATATTCCATTTTAGGGGATTTATATAACTGCAAGTTAATCCATTGGGATCTTGCACCACTTTGATTTCAACACAGGGCGGTCTCGGATTAAGTCAAACCGCGGAGTCCTTAATGTATAAAACAGATATAGGGGAATTTTGAATGAGCTCGACCAAAAAAAGATCTTTTTTCGCGCAGAAAATATGCCGGTTTTGTAGCGATAAGGTGACCCACATTGATTTTTACGATATAAAATCTTTGAAACCACTCATTTCCGAAAGAGGGAAAATTGTCCCCTCACGAATTTCAGGCAATTGTGCGAAGCATCAAAGACACCTGACCAGAGCAATTAAAAGGGCAAGGAATATCGCGTTGCTCCCATTTGCGGTGGAATAATCTTGGTGGAACCACCACAACTGAAGAACGTTTATTTGCCAGTAATAATATTACTGATATTTGCGTTTTTGGTGATGTTGTTTCCTCCGTTTTCGGTAATTTTAGGGATTGTGGCGCCGGCGCCGATCATTTTTCTCTCGCTCCAATGGGGGCGCGGTCCGGGGATGATCTTGATAGTGCTGATCCTGGGCTCGTTGCTTGCTTTCATCGGACCCGGTCAGGCCATGACCTTTTTGGTTGAATATGTGGTACTGGCGCTGATAATGTCCGAATCCATTCGCATGCGACTGGAGTTTGACAAATGTATTTTTTTCAGCGCGGTCGCATCTGGAATCTTGACGGCATTGTTGTTGTTCGTTCTGATTGGTGGTAATGAGGAAGGTTCCCTGACGGAATATTTTCATCAACAGGTCAAGGAACAATTAAAAGGTGCCCTCGAAACGGCAGAAGCAGACGGTGAAAACCCGGCAGATTTGCAAGCGGCGGAAGAATTCATGGAGAGAGCCGCGCAGATGATTGCTTCGTCCTACCCGGCTTTTATAATGGTAGGAACATTCATCGCGGCGATTTTGAATTATGCCATGGTACGATTGCTGTGGATTCGATTTTACGGCAGGGAATTATTTTCGGAAAAAAAGTTTTACGAGTGGATCATTCCTGATCCCCCAATTTGGTTACTGATATCATCCGTTCTGGTGTTGGTATTAGCAGAAGGGGGGATTGAAACCGTTGCGCTCAATATTTTTGTGGTGATGGTCTTTTTATATTTTTTGCAAGGATTGGCCATCACAGTTTATTTTTTGAAATCCCGTAATGTTGCGGTATTTTTATGGGTCATCCTTTTCGTTGTGATGTTGATCCAACCCATTCTTATGGGCCTTGTGGTCGGCATCGGGGTGTTTGACATGTGGGTGGATTTTAGAAAATTACGTCGGGTGGAGGAAAATTCTGCCGATTGATGGAACGCTATTATATTGTTAAGGGAGTAAAACAGAATCATGAAATTGTTGCTTAAAGAAGATGTAGAAGGTATTGGAGATTGTGGTGATGAGGTGACAGTTAAAGATGGCTATGGGAGGAATTTTCTCATTCCCAAAGGAAAGGCTATCCTGGCGACACCAAGAAACGTTAAGCAATTCAACCATCAGAAATCAGTTGTTCAGGCCCGGCTTAAGAAAGTTATTCATGCCGCTAAGGGACGCGCGGGTGAAATATCGCAAGTCTGTTGCACGATAATCAAGAAGGCTGGCGAGCAGGGCAAATTGTTCGGTTCCGTCACCACTCAGGAGATTGTGGAACAGCTCCGGTCCAAGGGTGTGGAGATTGACCGAAGAAAAATTCAATTGAAAGAGCCGATCAAAGCCGTGGGCGAATACCAGGTGCCGGTTAAACTTCACCAGGAAGTGACGGCAGAGATCAAAGTAATCGTCGTTGCGGCGCTGGAACCGGAAAAAGATAAAGAAAAAGAACCAGCCGCAGAAGAGGCTCCAGAAACCGAGGCGGATCAAGAAACCGAGGCGGATCAAGAAACCGAAGCGGATCAAGAAGCCGAGTCTACGGAATCGTGATCCAACTATAGATCGTCAGGTGCCCTGAAAAAAGATGCCCACTGCCATCACTGATATTTCACTGATCAAACTCCCGCCTTATAACCTGGAGGCGGAGCAGGGGGTTTTAGGGGCCTGCCTGAAATCTCAGGACGGCTTTGCCAAAGCCCTCGAAATTCTGAGCGCGGAGGATTTCTACAAAGGCGCGCATAGAAAAATCTTCACAGTGATGCAGGAACTGTTCGAAGCCAACGAGCCTATTGATGTGCTCGTGATTGCCGAACGCCTGCGCAAAAAAAATGAACTCGATTCAGTAGGGGGTATTGACTACCTGACCGTCCTGGAAGACTTTGTTCCCACCGCCACAGCGATTATTCACCACGCCAAAATTGTTCGAGAGAAAAAAATCCTGCGCGATCTCATCGAGACCGCCACAGAAATTGTCAACAAAGGCTACAGCGATTCCGAAGAGGTCGACCAGGTTCTGGACGATGCAGAGCGGGCGATCTTCCAAATCTCCGAACGTAGAACCCGCAAAAGTTTTTTTACTATCAAAGAAGTCATCAAAGACAACTTTGTATCCATCGAAAAATTGTTTGAATCGCCGGGAATGGTCACCGGAGTGCCCACGGGATTCGTTGATTTGGATAATCTCACCTCTGGTTTACAGCCTTCCGATCTGATCATCCTCGCCGGTCGACCAAGTATGGGCAAGACCAGTCTCGCATTGGATATTGGTCGCTACGCGGCCATGCACGCCAAGGTACCGACAGCAATTTTCAGCATGGAAATGTCGAGAGAGCAACTGGGTATCCGCATGTTGTGTTCCGAAGCGAGAGTGAACTCCTCAAAACTACGCACGGGCTATATTGCCAAGAATGACTGGCCCAGGTTGACCGAAGCCGCTGGCAGACTTTCCGAAGCGCCCATATTCATTGATGATACACCTGCTTTGTCGAGCCTGGATGTACGGGCCCGGGCGCGTCGTCTGGCGGCGGAGCATGATATCGGCCTGGTCATCATCGATTATCTGCAGTTGATGCAGGGCCGTGGAAAAACCGAGAGTCGGCAATTGGAAGTGTCCGATATATCCCGAGGGCTCAAGGCCCTTGCCAAAGAACTCAATGTGCCGATCATCGCCCTGTCTCAGCTCAGTCGGGCAGTGGAGAGCAGAGTCGATAAAAGGCCGATGCTTTCCGATCTGCGAGAATCCGGCGCCATCGAGCAGGATGCAGACGTGGTGGCATTCATTTATCGCGATGAAGTGTACAATCCAGCAGGGGATCAAGTGGGCATCGCAGAAATCCTGATCCGCAAACACAGAAACGGTCCCCTTGGCGATGTAAAATTAAACTTCGAAAGCCAGTACACCCGCTTCCATAATTTTACCCAACTAGAAGAACCATCCATTTAAAGAATTTTCATACGTGCCCTGGAGAGGCAAAAGCCAAACCCCAAAACCTCTGGATCGTCGCGCCGCTTAGAGCGGTTCGCGAAGACGTATTAAATAGTAAAAGACTTGACCTTTTACCGCGTTTACCTTCAAATAAGATATTGCCCACTACCCAAACATTTTAATACACCTAGCGAAAAATACCTATGTTTTACATTAAAAAATTATATGTAACTAGTCAATATTTAATAGTTATTTTATTATTATTTTTCTCTAGTCAGAGTTATGCGCAAATTCCCAATCATCAGCAAATGCCAAAACTTTCCTCTAAACAAATGGCCGAGATGTACCACAGGCGAGGGGAATACGATCAGGCAATCAAGATATATCGATCCCTGTTAGAGTCGGGGGAAAGGGATAGTACCTTGTTTCGTGGCCTCATTAGAACCTGGAGGGCATCGGGGAAAAGCCTTTTAGCGAAAGAGTTTATCAAGGAATTTATTGGCAAAAATCCCGATTGCTCGGGGTGCTGGTATGGCTCGGGATACTTAAACTATTTGGAAAAAGAGGATGTCGAGGCGGAAAAGAATTTTCTAAAAGCCATTGAATTGAATCCGGAAAATGCAATGGCCTGGAATAACCTGGGAGCTGTGAGAACTCGCACAAAATCATACACTATGGCGGTCAAGAACATCAAAGAAGCGATCTGGCTGGACCAGGGTAACTCTATGTTTTACAATAACTTATGGATAGTTTATGAGGATATGGGGGAGAATGGCTTGTTTTTTGCAGAATTTGAGAAGTATGTGCTTAAAGGCCCTAGAAAAATGGCTGTTGGCTATGGAAAAGCGATCGCTCGGAAGCTAAGGCAGAAAGGGTTTGCAGTTTATTCCAAAGGAAATTTGGACGAAGCTCTAAAACAATTTCAAGAAATGGTGGAGATTTACCGAAAGATTGATTATAAGCCTGGATTGGTGCCAGGTTTATTCAGTTTAGGACTGCTACTTGAGGAGAAGGGAGAGCCTTCACTGGCATTAGAAAAATACAAGCAGTTGTTGAAAATCAATCCCAACCATATTCAGGCAAGAGAAAAAATTAAAGAGGAATAAAATCTCAGGCATTTTAAAAATATCAATGCCGAAAGCTTTTAATTTCCAGTTGACAAGTAAGGTCTTTAAACGCTAGGATTTAACGGATTATCAGCCAGTTTCAGAATTGGAATGAGGAGGAAGGGTGAGGGAAGATCAATATACCATTGTAATTTTTCCAGGAGTGGCCGATGCTCCCAAAAGTTTTACTGTGGGTAAAAGGTTCATTTATATTTCGCTTATTTCGGCTCTGATTTTCACAGTGAGCCTTTCTGGCCTGTCATATTTTTTTGGCAAAAGGTATTTTCAGTTTCTTGGCAACCAGGGTGAAGTCTCCGAGCTCAGACGAGATGCCAAAGTTAGAAAAATTAAAGTCGAGGAATTATCTCAGCGCATTAAAAACTTCGAGTCGAAAATGGCAAGGCTCGAACGTTTTGAAAATAAATTGCGAGTCATCACAGCTCTCGAAGATTCTCCTAAATCCATTGAAAAGAATTGGGGGCTTGGTGGGCCTTATGGCTTAACGACCAGTAGTTATACTACAGTATTGGAAAAAGAAGCGATATCCATGGTCGAACGAATGAACAATGAATTGGATCAATTGGATCGTCAGGCTAAAATCGAGACAATAAGTTTTCAAGAACTGGATGAATTTTTCAAAAATCAAAAGTCTCTTCTTTCTTCAACTCCTTCGGTTTGGCCGACTCGCGGATGGGTGACTTCAAGTTTTGGATATAGAAAATCACCGTTTACTGGACTTCGTGAAAAACATGAAGGATGGGATATCGGCGCTCGCTTGGGATCCAACATTCGTGCCACAGCAGATGGTATCGTGGTGGTCGCAGGTCGTGAACATGGTTACGGCAAATTGATTGAAATTGATCATGGTTATGGAATCGTTACCCGTTACGGTCATAACTCCAAAAATATTGTCAAGGTAGGGGACCGAGTTCAGCGCGGTCAAACGATCGGTTTGGTAGGGAATACTGGCCGAAGCACCGGGCCGCATTTGCATTATGAAGTGCGATTGAAAGGAGTGCCTGTTAATCCAAAGAATTATATCCTTGAGGATTAAGGTTCGGGATTGTATCCTAAATTATTGACTCTAAATGGTTAATTTAATTTCTTTAGCCATGAGCTGGCCCCGATCTTATTGGCTGAGCGCGCGAGGGAAGGGAAGCTCAAACCAGTTAGAAGTTTTCTTCAATAGAAAATTTCCTGCCTTAGAATTTCATTCCTGGTTTTTCAGGGGGCACTTGCCCTTTCACCATAAGAATACCCTATCGCTTTAGGTTTGGAAATTATCATTACATCTCGTAAAATATAACGGACGGGTTTGTTTAAACTGATGCATGATATTCCGCAATTTATAGAATTAACCACGAAGCATACGGGTCTGATTTGAACCGTCATTGCGATTGCCAAGCCTTTTGCTATTAAAACACACACGGATAGTTAGCTTGAGTGTTTTGTTCTGGCAGACCACATCTCTTATTCATAATTCCTACGGACCTTATCCGCTTTTTTGACTTCAAAGGTGACAATAAAAAAATGGTAATGAATTTCTTTAAAAATTTAATAGGGACGCGCAATGATCGCCTGCTCAAAGGTTATCAGGGTCGGGTGGATGAGATTAACCAGCTGGAAGAATCTATTCAGGCGCTCAGCGATGACCAGTTGCGTGGCAAAACTACCGAGCTCCGGACTCGGTACAAAGAAGGAGCTAACCTGGAGGAGCTATTGCCCGAGGCGTTTGCTGTCGTCCGTGAAGCGAGTGTGCGGACTCTTAAAATGCGGCATTTCGATGTTCAGTTGATTGGCGGTATGGTCCTTCACGATGGCAAAATTGCAGAGATGAAAACGGGTGAGGGAAAAACCCTTGCTGCTACTCTTCCGGTGTATTTGAACTCCATTGCCGAGAAAGGTGTCCACGTGGTTACGGTGAACGATTACCTAGCCAAACGGGACTGCGAATGGATGGGGGTCATCTATAGTTTTCTGGGACTTTCCATGGGAACTATTTATCACGACATGCCTGAAGATGAGCGCAAGGAAGCTTATAACGCAGACGTGACCTATGGCACTAATAACGAATTTGGGTTCGACTACCTCAGAGACAATATGAAATTCTCCGAGGAGCAATTTGTGCAACGTCCTCTCAGCTTCGCCATAGTGGACGAAGTGGACAGTATCCTCATCGATGAATCGCGGACACCGTTGATCATTTCCGGTCCGGCGGAGGCATCGACGACGAAATACTACGAGGCCAACCGGGTGATTCCCAACCTCAAAAAAGAAGAGCATTACACAACGGAAGAAAAGAGTAAAACCGCGTCATTAAATGAAGAGGGAATTTCCTATCTGGAAAAGTCTCTCGACCTTGAAAACCTCTATGATCCTGTCAATATAGAAATTCTTCACTGCATCCAACAGGCCCTCAAAGCCCACGCCATGTTCAAAAACGAGGTCGACTATGTGGTGAACGATGGCCAGGTCGTGATCATCGATGAGTTCACTGGCAGGATGATGTCTGGACGGCGTTACAGTGATGGCCTACATCAAGCTTTGGAGGCAAAGGAAGGTGTCAAAATCGAAAATGAAAACCAGACGCTTGCCAGCATCACCTTTCAAAATTACTTTCGTATGTATGACAAGCTGTCGGGTATGACTGGTACGGCAGATACCGAGGCGGCGGAGTTTCAGTCTATTTACAAATTGGAAGTCATGGTGATTCCGACCAATATGGACATGATTCGCGAAGATTGTGCTGACGTGATCTATAGAACGGAAGCGGAGAAGTTTGATGCGATTTTGGATGAGATTCGCGAGTTGAATGAAATTGGCCGGCCGGTTCTTGTCGGCACAATCTCCATCGAAAAATCTGAACAACTTGGACAGCATCTGAAAAAAGCCGGTGTTGCTCACAAGGTTCTTAACGCCAAGCACCATGAAAAGGAAGCTGAAATCATCGCAGCAGCGGGGCAAAGGGGAGCGGTGACGATTGCCACTAATATGGCGGGCCGTGGAACGGACATTGTTCTTGGAGAAGGAGTCCCGCAGCTTGGTGGCCTGCACATCCTTGGAACCGAACGGCATGAAAGTCGACGCATCGACAATCAGTTGCGCGGCCGCTCTGGCAGACAAGGGGATATGGGGTCATCGCGATTCTTTTTGTCGCTTGAAGATGATCTCTTACGAATTTTTGGTTCCGATAAAATATCCGGGGTCATGGCCAGACTGGGGATGGAAAACGGCCAGCCAATTGAACATCCTATGGTGAGTAAAGCCATCGCTAACGCGCAGAAGAAGGTGGAAGCGCACAACTTTGATATTCGTAAACATCTTCTTGAATACGATGATGTGATGAACCGGCAACGGGAAGTATTTTATGAGTTGCGGCGTAATATCATCAAGGGAGACAATCAAAAAGAAATTCTCTTCGATATGGTCGATGAAGTAGTCGATGGAATTTTGGCAGACGTTGCCCACGAAAAACTGTATCCGGAGGAGTGGGATATTGAAAGCCTCAATGAGAGCCTGGGACGGCAGTTTACGATTCATGTGGAAAAAGCCAGCGACAATGAACTGGTGTTTAACGATTCAAAGACCCTTTCCCTCGAGGATTGTAACCGCGAAAAATTGCATGATATGATTTTTGACTTGGCTGAGGAATTATATGCCAAGAAGGAAACGGAGGTCGAGGCGCCAATCATGCGGCATGTGGAAAAATCGGTGATGCTACAGATCATCGACACCTTGTGGAAAGATCATCTGCTGAATATGGATCATATGAAAGAGGGAATCGGGCTTCGTGGCTACGCGCAAAAGAACCCGCTGACAGAATACAAGAAAGAGGGATTCGTGATGTTTCAGGAGATGATGGATCGAATCCAGAAAGATACGACCGAATATTTATTTAAGGCCCAAATCACCACGGAGGTCAATTCCCCTGACATGGAAATGGGCCCGCCGCAAACGATGGTGGAGCACCGAGGCGGTACAGCGGCAGTGGAAAGCAAGCCTGAAACTGTTAGGCGGGACGAAAAAAAGATTGGTAGAAACGACCCCTGCTATTGTGGTAGTGGCAAGAAATACAAAAAATGCCACGGCCAGTAAAAAACTAGCGGTGGCATTTGCTTATCTCATCAGGATTTAATTTCCTAAGGCTTGTAGTGGGGAATGTTATTAATGCTCCAAAGACTCCTGGCATTCAATGCATAAGGAGGTCAGCGGCAGAATTTGTAATCTTTTGGCACCAATTTTTTTTTCGCAGGAATCGCATATCCCATAGAGCCCGTCCTTCATTTTGAATAGTGCTTCATCGATGAGCTTCAATTCGTTGCGGTCCCTGCTGGATAGTTGAAAGCCCATTTCCCTGCTTTCCAGGCTGGAAGCTAAATCAATTTCATTACTAAAATTCAATTCCCCAACATTACGTTCTTGTGCTTGAGAGGACTCTAAAAGGTGCAAGAGTTCTGTCCGGTTCTCCACCAGACGTTCGCGAATTTTCAAAGTGGTCCCATCCAGTTTGACCGGTTTTCTGGGCTTGGGTTGGGTTTCTATTGGGATATCCTGCTGGTCACCCTTCTTTTTGGAAGGCGCAGACTTTGCGGAGGATTCTTTCGGTTTGGCTGTTTTTGATTTTGCCTTCACCACCGACTTCGTCTCGGTTTTTGTTTTGCTGGTTGCTTTAGTTTTGGTTTTTGCTTTCACTTTTGTTTTGGATTTTGCTTTTGCCGAACTTTTGGATTTGGCTTGAGTCTTAGGTTTTTTGACGGAATTTTTAGGTGTGGACTTCGTCTTGGATTTTGCAGGCCCTTTTTTGGCAATAGTCTTCTTCTTGACTGCAGGTTTTTTCCTTACAGCTTTCTTTTTTGTGACCTTTTTTTTTGTCGACACCCTTAAACCTCCTGGAGTTTTAATCCTGTTAGAGAGGAGAGGAACTTGGTGCTACGCATCAGAATGAATATCTTCCA
>SMVB01223317.1_pt1 | contig 13059 bp, 12 predicted proteins | sample 2456461 | NCBI WGS metagenome assembly SMVB01 (sample SAMN11095934, study PRJNA526329) | marine sediment metagenome | biome: Marine sediment; feature: Surficial sediment; material: Deep marine sediment; isolation source: Hadal surficial sediment | place: Pacific Ocean | collected 2014-05 | depth...
CCGTCGAGATCGGCGCTGACGGGTATCGCAGCCGGCGGATAGGGGACTCCACGCGAGGTCGAAAGTCGAGCCAATGGAGCCCCTGCGAGCCGCGATCGGAGCGATGCTCCGAGCTTGACCCACGGTGTAGACTAGGACCGTGCGCGAGTTCCTGCCTGGCGTCCTCAGTTGGCCCTGGTTTTCAGAGCCACACGGTTACGATTTCAACGGAACGTTCCTCCTGAATGCGGAGGGGAACCTCTGCGTCGACCCCGTTGATCCCAGCGCGGAGGTTCTCGATCGGCTCGCCCAGGAGGGAGTCGCGCAGATTCTCATCACCAACCGCAACCACACCCGTGCCGCGAACCGGGTGCGGGAGCGCACGGGCGCTCGGGTCGCCATCCATCCGGCGGATGCGGCCTACGCCCGGGACCAGGGCGTCGCGATCGATGCCGAGCTCGAGGTGGGGGGGCGCGCGGGACCCTTCACCGTGGTGGCCGTGCCCGGCAAGTCGCCCGGGGAGATCGCCCTTCACGACCCAGCGCGCAGGCTGCTCGTCATCGGCGATGCCGTGATCGGAAACCCAGCTGGGCGACTCTCGCTTCTGCCCGAGCGCGTCATGGACGACCCCGCGCGGCTGCGTACGAGCATCCGGTCTTTGCTCGAGCTCGACTTCGATGCGCTGATGCTCGGCGACGGCGTTTCGATCCGCGAAGGCGGCCGCGAACGCCTGCGGGAGTTGGTTGCGAGCCTTCCTACAGACTGAAACGGGATCCCTTCGAGAACTGGATGCTAGTTTTCCCCGAGGCAGCAGAATCGGATGACGCGGCGAAGCGACGCATCAATCACGAGTTCTCGCAGCTTCGAACGGTCCGAGGTTGAATCGATGTCCAACCGGGACACGGCGGCCACGCTCGAGTATCACGAGGCCAGCAAGCACAGCGAGGCGAGTGTGCGCGCGAGCCGCCACTACCTCGACTGGCAGAACCAACCGCTGGCCTTCAAGATCTACCGGGAGCTGGAGACGATCCCGCTTTCGCAGAGCTCGCCGGGATACGACCTTCCGGCGCTCGAGGCGATCTCTTTGGCCGCTGCCGCTCCGACGGCGGAGGAGGAGCGCGTTCCCGACCTCACCTCCCTTTCGCGCATCCTCTATCTGTCGGCGGGCATCACGAAGCGGAAACACCATCCAGGCGGAGAGACCTTGTTCCGCGCCTACCCGAACACCGGCGCGCTGCATCACATTGATCTCTACCTGGTCGCGGGCGAGCTGCCGGGCCTTGCCGCCGGGGTATATCATTTCAGCCCGCACGACTTCGCGCTGCGCAGACTGCGCGGGGGCGATTACCGCACGGTCGTCATCGAGGCGTCCGGGCGGAACCCCGACTTGCTGCGCGCGCCGGCGATCATCGCGAGCGCCTCGACCTACTGGCGGAACGCCTGGAAGTACGAGGCACGAGCCTACCGGCACTGCTTTTGGGACGGGGGAACGCTGCACGCGAACCTGCTGGCGGTGGCGGGCTCCGAGCGGCTCGCGCCGCGGCTGGTGATGGGGTTCGCAGACCGCCCCCTCGAGCGGTTGCTGGGTCTCGACCCCGAGCGAGAAGGTACGATCGCGCTGGTGGCCCTGGGGCGATCCGGGCGAACGCCTCCGCCCGCCCCACCGCTGCCGGAGCTGCGACTCGAGACCGAGCCGCTCTCTCGCTCCGAGATCGACTACCCGGCGATCCGCGCGCAGCACGCGGCCTCCTCGCTCGAGGACGGCGCTGAGGCCGCCGCCTGGCGTGGCCTCACCCCGGCGAGGGAGGAGCCCACGGCGACCGGTTCCCTGCGTCCGCTCCGCTGGCAGCTCGAAGCCGACACTCCGCGGGAGTCGATCGACGCCGTGATCCGACGGCGCGGCTCGACGCGGGTATTCGACCGGACTCGCTCGCTGTCCTTCGAGGAGCTCTCCCGGGTGCTCGATCGCGCCACGCGCGGCGTGCCCGCCGACTTCCTGGATCCGCCCGAGGCGAGCCTGCTCGACCTCTACCTGATCGTGCACGCCGTCGAGGGGCTGGCGCCGGGCGCCTACTACTACCGCCGGCCCGACCGCTCGCTGGAGCTGCTGCGCGAGGGAAGCTTCAGGGAAGCGGCGGGCCGCTTGGGCCTGGGGCAGGAACTCCCGGCGGATGCCGCAGTCAACGTCTACAGCCTGACGGATCTTTCTGCAGTGCTGGCGCGGTTCGGAAACCGCGGCTACCGAGCGGCGCAGCTCGAGGGAGGCATCACGGGAGGCCGCCTGTACCTGGCCGCCTACGCCCAGCGCTTCGGCGCCAGCGGGCTCACCTTCTTCGATGACGAGGTGACGGAGTTCTTCTCGCCTCACGCCGCGGGTAAGAGCGTCATGTTCCTTGTCGCCCTCGGGCATGCCGACCGCGTCGCGCTGGGGCTGAAGACCTGAGCCATCGCCTGACGTTCAGCCACGAGGCGTTCCGGAGGTTCAAGGGCGTTACGACCGACAGCTGCCCGGCGCATTCCCTGCAGGTAGGGCATCGCCTCGCGCGACGCTTCGCGCCAGCGCGCCAAAGCGACGTATCGAAAGTACTTGAGAAGAACGCCGTAAGCGTCCGGTAATTCATCGTGTTATTGCGGTTGTCGAGTGGCGCCCTCGGCAGCAGTCGAAGCTGTGACCGGCTGTTCGGAAAACTGCATCGGTGGCCGCGGCAACCTCCCCGCTGGCGCTCAAGCTCTTCCGGCGACCGGGCTGACCCCCTAGCCCTCGGACGCGATGCCGTAGTGGTCCATGTAGAAGCGAAAGCGCTCGGTCTCCTCGGCAGCGTCGAGGCCCGTGCCCTCTAGGCTATAGCGGTGCACGCCCTGAGCGCCCGGGGGCTTGGCCCGCGCGTAGGAGCCGACGGCCTCGCGGACCGACCGTGGATAGTCCCAGCCCAGTTGCTCGTAGACACGACCGACGGCGGCGACCGGGTCGCGCACGATGTCGGCGAAGTGCACGTCCACGAACCGTTCGTCCGGAAGCGCCCCCGACGCTCGGTCGTCGATCTCCTGCCGGAACATTGCGGCGAAGGACGCCGGAATCACCTTGGCGGCAAGATCCATGTCGACCCGGTTGCAGCGCATCCAGAGCAGCGTGCCGAGCAGGTCGAGCAGGCTCGGGAAGCTCTTCAGGGGATCGCGGTGGGTGCGAATGATGCGCGCGTCCGGATAGACGTCGAAGAGCGCGCGCAACTGCGACTGATGGCTGGGGGCCTTCAGGAGCCAGCGCCGACAGCTGTCGCGCTGCTGAAGGGTCTGGAGGAAACGCTGGTGGTAGCGATAGGCGGGACGGTGGTCGGCGCGCGCCAGGTGACGCTGGTAGCCGGGCACTCCGTACTGGGAGCCCCAGACGTCGGACAGAAACTCGTGCATGGTGATGAAGATGCACTCGTTCGGGAGGTGCCCCGAGTTGGCGTGCATGGTCGCGTACTCGGGCTGAAGAAAATGATGGAAGGTCTCCACCCGGTCGCTGATCTCGCTCCAGTCCTCGCCGCGCACGGCCTCAACCGGGTGTTGCATCTCCCACATGGCCGGCGAGCGAGTGAGCGGGTCGCTGGCCATCAGCTCGAACAGGATCGAGGTGCCGGTGCGGGCGCCGCCTACGATGAAGACCGGCTCGGACAGCGGTTCCTCCAGGATCGAGGGTCGTTGCTTCCACAGCTCGGCGAGGCGCAGGCGGTTGCGCAGCGTGCGCAGCAATTCGGTCCGCGCCAGGATGCGTCCGCTCAGGTGAAGGTCGGACTCCGTGTTCAGCGAGTTCAGAAAGACGTCGTAGTGGACGCGCCAACCCTTGCCTCCGAAGTCATCGAGCCCGACCGAGGCGCGTGCAGTCGCCAGCAGCTGCTCCGCATCCAGGCTCACGAGCTGGTCGGCGCCGCCCACGGCCTCACCGTACGCGTTCAGGCGCTCGACCCAGGCCGGTCGATCGGGAGGGGTCCAGGTCATGGGTCTCCTCGGGCGTCTCTTCAGGCTACTGGAAGCGGTTCCAGGCCGCTTCGCGACGTCGGGCCAGCTGCTGGCGTCGCTGCGTCGCATCGACCAGCGGATGGTCGTCGGGAAGCGTGTCGCGCAGGCTCGCCAACGGCACGACCCGCGACGTCGGAACCGGATTGTTGCGCGCCCACACCCAGCGGTATACGAGAAGGCCCCGGGGCCGCGCCTCCGTATCGATCCAGTTCGGAACGCACGGATCCCGCTGCGCGAGGACGATGCGAATCCGTCCATCGCGGTCAACGTGCAGCTGGTGCCCACTCAAGCTCGTCTGTCGGTTCGCGAAGTCGCCGGACTCGAGCCAACCGAGTGTGTGGAGGCTGAAGCCCCAGTATTGCGCGTCGGGCACTTCGGACTCGAGTAGCAGGGCCTCGTCTTCCCCGAGTTCCCAGAAGCAGCTCCCGTAGAGGATGTTGTCGGCGCCGCCCTTCGCCGGACTCGGCGCGGTTGCCACGTTCGGCGTAGCGCGCTGCCAGCCCGCCTGGGTATAGGCGTTCCAGTAGCCGCTGGTCTGCTCGACCCAGCGGGCCGCACGGTCAAGGGCTCTCGCCACCGACGCGGCCTCGAGAGACGGCGGCGGCACCCCCTCCGCACCGATCTGCTCGATGTGGAAGGTCGGCGCCGCGTCCTTGTCCCAATCGCTCGCATAGACACGGATCCCGAAGAGGCGAGCCTTCGGGTGCATCTCGATCCAGTTGCCTGCCTGGGTCTGCGGCGAGAGCACGATCTCGAGGCGGCCATCGCGCCCGACCTCCAGCGCGTCGAGGGAGGTCTCCCCATACACGCCATATTCGCCGAGCTGCATGTCCCCTTCGTGGAGCGAGAAGATCGCCTGCCGCACGCCGCGCACGTCTGCCCATACCCGGTAGCTCGTGTCTGGATCGACCGTGGCCCGGTAGTAGACGTTGTCCGGGTTGGGGCCACCCCACTGGTTGTCCGGCGTCTCGTAGCGCACGAACTGAGGGAACTGCGGATCGCCTGCTTCGAGCTCCATGCGCGTGGCAAATACCACGAGCCGCGTGAGCCAGCGAAAACCCTCGGCCCGATCCCGGGGCGTCGAGGGGAAGCCTTCCGCCAGGATGCCCTCCCCCGCCGCTTTCAATCGGTCGCAGAAATCTCGCCAGGCCTTACCGGAAACCAGTGACCGCTCGTCCGGCTCCGTCATGCCGCCGCCTCCCAGTGGACGGCCGATCAGCGACGAAGCCCGAAAGCTCATCCTTCCGATGCATCGGGCCAGTGCAACGGAAGTGGGAGCTGCCGCCACCGGCACGAGTCGAAGCTGCGACCTGCAGTTCAGGAAACTGCGCCGGGGGCCCTGCGGACGCTCCCGGTGGTCCGAGAGGCTACTCGGAGTGGTAAAGCTTGGCAAAGCTGCTGGCGAGTCCACGGAGAAGCCACAGAAGAAGCTACGCGTCGGAATTCGGGATCAAACGGAAAAGATCAGCTGCGCCAGAACGGCGGGCGGCCCACGACCGATCGATTGGAGAGGTCATCGCGTTCCCCGAGGTCGGGAGACCGCACCATCGGTACCCGCGTCGTGCGGCCGGACAAAGGGCGGATGAGATGCTCGTGAAGGGACAGGGCTTCGCCCCCCGAGCGCTCGCCTGGCGGCTACAGATTTGTGTCGCGCTGGACGAAGATGACAAGTAACGGGCCGCGAGAGGATCGACCCATGAGCTCCATCGAGAACCTGATGACCCGGAAGGTCGTGTCGGTCGAGTCCGACTCTTCCATCCTCGACGTGCTCAACAAGCTGCGCGCCTATCGCATTTCCTGCGTGGTGGTCTGCCAAGACGAAGTGCCGATCGGGATCATCAGCGAGCGCGACATCGTCAGCGTCGCCTACAACGCGCTGGCGGGTCACGGCGAGGAGCGGGAGCGGGCGCTGGATCTGATGTCGCCGAGTCTGACCACCATCAAGCTGGGCGACTCGTTCGAGCATGCGATCGAGATCGTCAAAGAAGAGCGGATCCGGCACCTGCCGGTGGTGGACGACGGCGGACGCCTTGTGGGTCTGCTCACCCAGACCGATCTGCTCCGCGCCGCTCTGCGAGGCATGGAATAGAGCCCGCGGCGCGGGCCCACCCAGGTCTCGACGGCGTTCGGAGGAACCGGTTGATCCGGAGCCCTTTGGCTGGCGTCCCCCGCAGGACCCGAACCTCCGACGCAGCGTTTGGGGACTGCTTCAGAGGCCGCAGCAACATCCCCAGTGGCCGTGGAGGCCACCCCAAAAGTGGCAAAACGTTGCGAAGCGTGTCCGGGCTGGCCCGCGGGCCCGTTACGCAAGAAGCCACGGAACCGACTGATTGACCGCATGTTCGCCGGAGGCTCCATACCCCGAGATGAATGGAGTCATGCCCCGCAAAAGCAGCTTTTCCCGGGCGGTCGATCCAACGCGGAGAAGCCCGGATGATGACAACCAGAAGCCGAATGAGTATCTATTCACGCTCGCATTTGAGAGAATGCACCGTGGCGCCTGTGGCTATGCCTTTTGGACATGAGTTGATGTTGAAGTTGGAGCGCAACGATGTATCGAGCAAGGATCTCGACGAAGTCGACCATCCTCCTCTTGATTGGACAATTCCTGCTGGCGACCACCGCCTTTGCCCTGGATGGCGGAACTCTTCGTCTCAATACCTATAACGGTTGGAAGGCGTTTGAGGTGATCACCGCGGGAGACAACCCCGCTGGCGACGGCTTCAGCCATAGCATGGACACTTTTTTCGATGGTGCTGGCGCCTGGCTCCCCGATCCAGCAACCCTGCGGGTGCAAGTGAACCACGAGGTGCTAGACGGTTCGATCAGTGAAGTGAACCTGGACCTAGCTGCCCTTCAAACCGCGATCGCAAACGTGATCAGTGGTGGTAGCACCGGCGGCGTTGGTTTCGTTATCTCGGCCCGGCAAGCTTACGATAGCTGGAGCGATGACGGCGGCTCGACCTTCACCCCCACCTCAAACACGTCCAATACAGACTTTTCCCGGTTTTGTTCGGGACAAGCCTACGCGCCTCACACCTTCGGGACCAATCGGGGCTTCGTCGACGACATCTACATCACGGGCGAGGAGTTCGCCGTAACGGAAAGGCTGTACGCAATCGACAGCCTCAACCGCGATTTTTACGAGATCAGCAGCACGGGCGGCGGGCCCGGTGCCCGTGCCGGTATCCCGGAAGACTCCTATGAGAATGTGGCCCTGGTCGATACCGGCGAGACCGCACACATCGCGCTGCTGCTCTCCCCCGACGGCGGTACACAGACAATGCGGCTGTACGTTGGCGAGAAGGGCAAGGACTCAAGCGGCTCGGCATCGAGCAGTTTCTTGGCGCGCAACGGTTTGGCGTTCGGGACCTGGTACTGGCTGATTGCCTCGTACCCGAACCTTGGAAATACGAATGCCGGCAGCTTCAGTGCATCTTCTGCCGGTGCACTCATGTCCGACAAGATTGAAGATGTCGATACGAGCCCCGGCGATCCCACCCGGGTCGTCATGGGAGATCAGACCTCGGGGTTGTTCAGCTTCGACTTCGACCTGGTCTTTGGCTCCGACTTCAACTCCGGCGCCTCCAGTTTCACGATTACAATGATCGCAAACACAAGCAACGGCACCGGCATTTTTGGCCAGCCGGATAACGTCGACTGGACGGATGCCACCACCCTGGCTGGCACCCCCTATCCCGACGGACTGATTTTCGTCAACGAGGACAATGCTCTTGGCGAGATCTGGCAGATGTTGCCCGATGGGACCAGCAAGGTCAGGATCGCCGACACGACAATTTCCGGAGAATCTACCGGCATCTTTGACGTCTCTGTGATGGTGGGTTATCTGCCTGGCAGCATTTTGATCACCAACAATCAAGGCACACCCGCCTCGATGAGCGTGCTGATCAACCCTGATGCGACCTTGTTACCAGACGAGCCCCCCGTCGAGCCCCCTTTCGTTCCCAGCGTTCCAGCACTTGGCGACTGGGGGATGCTGGGCTTGATCCTGCTGTTTGCTGGAGCCGGCTCGGTAGCGGTGCTCCGAAATCGCGAGCGGCACGCCTGATCCAACAGCAGTGGCCTGGCTGTCCAACAGGTTCTGACGACAGACAGCCACAGGCGCTGCTGAACCGTGCGGCCTGACAAAGGGCGCATCAGGTTCTCGGAAGGGACAGCCGCACCGTACCCCGGGCGTCGCGTTCTAAGCTTTGTCCGTCTTGGCCGCCATGACGAAATCGTTGCGGTGCAGGCCTTTGATCTTCGTGGTGTACCAGATGACGCGGACCCTTCCCCACTCCGTGAGGAGCGAGGGGTGGTGGCCCTCGGATTCCGCGAGCTCGCCGACGCGCAACGTGAAGGCGAGAGCCTCCTCGAAGTTGCGGAAACGGTAGACGCGTTGGAGGCGCTTGATGCCATCCGCTTCGATGGTCTCCCATTCGGGAATCTGCGGCAGGTACTCCGCGATCTCCGCCTCGGTCGCGTGTGGCGCGTCTCGGCGACACGCTTCGCAGTGCTGTGACACCAGTTCGCTCATTTCACCTCCTCGCCCGATTCTTCGGAGAGTCCCAGCATATTCGAAATGTCCAGCTTGGACTGCTTTTCGCAGTCGGGTCGCAAGCGAAGACGGCCGCCGCGCTCCGGAGGTTCGACGAGTCGGGCAGCCGATCGACACTGCGCTCGGCCTGCACGACGGCGACGGCCAACTCTGAGTGGAGTCCGGCCAGCCGGTTGTTCCGGGGCGGGTGCAGCCTTGGGGGCCGATCAAGCCCTTCGTCTGGATCCTCACGAGCCGGGCACTTCCCAGCCCCGTAGCGACTGCCGAGACCACTTTGTGTGCACCCGCGCTCACGAATTGGGCACTTCTTGCCCCCGGGCCTGCGGTGGTGTTCGTACGGAGCGGCCTGGAACTTGCTTGGATACAACGCGTGAACACCAGCTTGTCGGTATTTGAACTCCGCTTCGAGGACCGGTCCTCGGTCGAGCGGGCCTTCGGGCTCGTAGGCGACGACCCGATGGTCATGAGCTGTCTCGTCGAGCCGGAGAGCCTGCGCATCCGCGTGATCACCAGCACAGCGGCGGGCGCGCCCCTGTTCGAGCGGATCTATGAGCGCGGCGGCCTGGTGTGGTGCAAACGCCACCCGCTGCCTGGTGAGCCTCCCCACGGGTCGCCCACAGCATCGTCGTGCTGATCAGGCAACAACGCCTCGAGGCCTTCCTTGTCCTGTGCAGAGTTTTGTTGAGACTCCCGCAAACGGGAGCCGGAACCCTCGCGAAGCAGAACGGTCCAAGGGTCCGAGAAGCGTCCGAGACATCCGGAGGAAGACCCGACGCGGATCTCAGCGGCACGTACAAGCCCATAGCCGCTTCGTGCTGGCGAACCGGGTCGAGATTGCGGACTGCCTGACGCGACTGCGCTGAGCCGGGCCCCGGCTCAGACGCGGCCGCGCGACTCTCCGCGCACCAGTGCGTGCGCGATCAGGTGCGCCACACGCAGCGGCTCAGGTACTCGTGACTTGGCCAGCGGCGCGCGCACCAGTGCCAGCGCCGCGTCGCGCTCCACGAGGGCCCAGCGCTCCGGCACCCCCGCCGCCTCCAGCGCCTCGCGCAGGCGCGTCTTCTCCGGGTCGCGCCGGTTCACGACCAGCACCGGCAGCCCCAGCCGGTCCGAGAGTAAGGCCACGTCGACCACTGCGAGGCCCGCGATCGTGATGCCCCCGAGCACCACGCCGTGCAGCGCCGCGCGACAGCGCAGCGCCCCGACCCACTCGGCCAGGAACTCGGCCACGCCCGCGCCGTCCACCGGGAAGGAAGTCGTGGCGACCCCCTCGACGAGATCCGCGCCCTCCATCATCACACCGACCAGCGGCACACGCTCGTCCACGAACTTCTCGAACGGGCCATCGTCGATGCCGAGAAGGTGCGGGCGCAGAGGAATTCGCACGGGGGGAGTCTACCCGCGGTGGGCTCCGTGTGGCCGCCCCAGCGTACGCCTCACGAGTCCGGGACCGAACGTCAAAGATGGGAGGCGCGAGCCCCCTCCCGCTTCGAGCGTTACGGCCCGCTACCTGTGGGTGATATTCGAGGCAACGCCCCGCCGAACTGGCAACCACACGGCTTCCAGCTGGCGGGCAAGTCGAGTCTCTGGTAGCGGATGCATGAGCGCTGACGACTTTCGATGTCCGGTCCGGAGCCCTGCTCACGTTCGTCGCCGCATGGGCGCTTGGAAGCCCGGCGACCGCCGGAGACATCCGCGAGGTCGAGATGGATTACAAAGGTCAGAACATTCACGTGCGGACTGCGGGGCCGGAGGATGCGCGCTCGGTCCTGCTCCTGCACGGCGCTGCCTTCGACTCGGGAACCTGGCAGGAGCTCGGAACCCTCGATCGGCTGGCCGACAGCGGATACCGCGCTGTTGCGATCGACCTTCCGGGCTACGGCCAATCGAAGCGCGCCCGCGTGGACCCCGGTGAATTCCTCGCCGAGTTCTTGCCGGTGCTCGACATCGGACGACCCGTCGTGGTCTCGCCATCGATGAGCGGAAGCTTCAGCTTCCCCCTGGTCCTCGAGCATCCGGAACTGATCGCCGGCTTCGTGCCGGTCGCGCCCGTGCGGACGGCGGAGTATGCGAAGCGGCTCACGCACAGTCCGGTCCCGGCGCTGATCGTCTGGGGCGAGAAGGATCGTCTCTTTCCGCCGTCGCAGGCAGAGCGGCTGGCCAGCTGCTTCAAGCAGGCGCGCACGCTGATCCTTCCGGGCGCTCGGCATCCCGCCTATCTGGACCAGCCCGACCTGTTCCACGAAGCACTGATCGAATTCCTCGTGACGCTCGGCGCGGCCGCCGAGCCGTAGACGCGCGAACGGACGGGCGATGGCAAGAGCGCTGGGCGGCCGGCGGCCAGGCGGGCCTTCGGTGCCGCGTGCATTCAGCGATCGCGCACCCAATGCCGTGGATGGCCCTGCGTTCGCTCGTGGATGTAGGCTAGGTCTTCTGCGCCCCAGCGAGGCCGTCGAAGCGGTGCTCGAGATCCTCGAAGCGTCGCTCGAGTTCCTTGAGGCGGCGGCGCAACTGCTCGCTGCCGTGGCGCAGGCCCCGCTCGAGCCACTCGTCCCAGCGCTCGGGATCGACCCACGGCGTTGGCCCTCCATCGGGCTCGATGCTCAGGGTGCGCTCCTTTCCGTCGCGAACGACGCGCAGCTTCAGCACCTCTTCCGCGGCGACGCGGCCCACAACTTTCACCAGGTCGTAGGGCTTGCGAATGGGCGTACCGTCCCCAGAGACGACGACGTCGCCCACGCGCACACCCCCGCGCGCGGCGGGGCGGTCGGCGTCGACACTTGTGATGAGCACGCCGCGGTCCGACGGGGCCTTGAAGTACTCGCGAAGCTCCGGCGTCATCGGCTGGACCTGAACCCCGATCCTTCCCCGATGCGGCATGAAAGGTTGATCGAAAGTCCAGTGAGGCAGCTGTGCAACGGCGTCGCCTGCGGCCCCCAGCGTGAGGGCGACGAGAAGGAGCCGAAGAGCGGTCTGCGTCATGTTTCACCTGCCTTCCGTTATCTGACACCGCATCCGCATCGTCCGATCCAGTTGACTGGAAGGCGCACAGAAGCGCCAGGCGACAAACGCGAAATCCGCGCTCATCCGACGCGCTTGATCGGAAAACGCTTTCTGGCGCCCCCGGCAGGAGTCGAACCTGCGACCTGCGGTTTAGGAAGCTGATCCGGGGGCCGCGTCGGGGCTCTAGGCTACCCGAGAGGTCACACTGGGTGGCAAAGCTGGGCAAAGCGTGTCCTGGCGGGTCCGCGGAGAAGCAGCAGAAGAAGCTACGCGTCGGGATTAGGGACCGAACGTAAAAGGGACATGGGATCCTCGCTTGGCAAACACCCCCGTTCGGGATCGGGTTTGATGGTCGGATCGGCAGATGTCGAGGCCATCACGAAGCCCTCGTTCCTGGCAGCCAACTGCCGCGGCTTGCTGCCTCGAAACATCGGCAGAATGCGGGGCGAGATGGATAGGGCGGGTGCGCTGAGTCGGGGGAATCAGTGCCCTTGCCACCGGACGCCGGTGAACGCCTAACCTGTCGCAATCGTGGCCGAGACGTAGTCCCAGAGCGCTAGCCGAGCCTGCAAGCTGGCGCGAGCCGCGGCTTGAGCCTCGCTCCAGAGCTGGGCGTCCGATGCACACAGCCTTGCGACGAGCTTCCGTGCGAGCGGAGCGTGGACTTCATCGTCGCGTTCAATGTGCCTTTGCAGGTAGTATCGGAACGGCTCCCACGCCTCCGCGCTCGGCTCCGCGAGCTGAGCGACAACCTGCACGAACATGGGTGGAATCAGTTCCTCGCGCCCGTACGCGAATGCTGCTGCGAGCTCATGTGACGGGCCACCGACGAAGCGAAGCGTGCTGCCGACGAAGTCGCTCACGGCAACCGGTGCTGCCACGTGCGCGAGTGCCTCCTCTACGGAGTTCCCCGATTCGAGCTCTTTGAGGAAGGACTCGATGGGTCGAACGTTCGCTCCAACGGTGCGCATGGCGTCGAGATAGAGTTCGAGGTGGGAAGCCGCTGCGCCGCTGGGGCCAACGTCGCTCTCTTCGTCCAACACGATCTGATTGATCATGCGGCGGATTTCGGGATCCCCACGAGGTATCCACGGCACCTCAACGCAGGTGAATCGTTGTTGAAGCGCCTTCAGCAGCGACAGGAAGTCCCAGACCGCAAAGACGTGAACCTCCATGAAGGCACGTACCGCGCCAACGCCTGTCAAACGCTCATACAGGTCATGCCGAAGCAACCGCTGCTTCAGGTCTTCGATATCCAAGCGATTCGCCACGGCGCCGAGAATAGCCCCGCTCCGGCCGACGGCACGATCCAAGCCGAGGCTGGCGCTAACACCTGTGCCTTCCGAGAAACTGGTCCGGCCCGTCGCCATTGAGGATTTCCTGGGCCAGGGCCAAGCTGCTTCAACGATGATCCCTGCCCTTCTGGCCGTTCTCGCGTCGTTCCGATCCCGGTTCCGCAGCCGTGCCGCACTCCAAGCCGAGGTGTTCGCCCTCCGCCATCAACTCCTGGTCCTCGA
>SMVB01365123.1_pt1 | contig 13057 bp, 11 predicted proteins | sample 2456461 | NCBI WGS metagenome assembly SMVB01 (sample SAMN11095934, study PRJNA526329) | marine sediment metagenome | biome: Marine sediment; feature: Surficial sediment; material: Deep marine sediment; isolation source: Hadal surficial sediment | place: Pacific Ocean | collected 2014-05 | depth...
TTAATATCCCCAAAAATTTTAATGTTACTATAATAAATTCAGGTTGTTGTGGTATGGCCGGTTCATTTGGTTATGAAAAAGAGCATTATAAAATTAGCATGCAAATTGGAGAAGATTCTTTATTTCCAAAAATTAGAAATACCGACAAAACAGTAGAAATTATTGCTTCAGGAACAAGTTGTCGTCATCAAATTTTAGATGGTACAAAAAGAAAATCTAAACACCCCATAAGTATATTAAAACAAGCATTAAAATAAATATTGCATAGGTCTTAATTTTAGCTTAATTTTAAAAACGAAAAAATTAAACGCCTGATTTATTAATTAATTGAAGTTTTTAGTAAAGTATTGTCAATCCCATTTAACCAAATCAACTACTATGAAAGTTATTAAACATTTTCTTGCTTTAATTTTAATTTCATTATTTACTGCTACATCTTATGCTCAAACTGAGCAAAAACCATCATTGGATAATGGTACCATTGAAAGTCAATTTGATTATTTATATCGAAAATCTTCATCCTATCAAGAATACAAGGTTGTTAAAAAGACCTTTTATATAAAAATTAAGAAAAATGTTTTGGATTCCTTAAAATCCATAAAAAATGAGCTTGAACAAACTAAACAAATTGTTAAAACTCAAAGCAATGAAATAAATGATCTTAAGTCTGATTTAAAAACAACCAATGATAACCTAACTGGTGTCACAAAAGAAAAAGACAATATCAAGTTCTTGGGAATGTCATTGACAAAAGCATCCTATAACTCTATTTTATGGTCTATCATTATAATCCTGCTATTATTATTATTTCTTTTCGTTTATAAATTTAAAAATAGTAATTCTGTTACCAAACAGGCCAATCAATTACTTTCTGAAACCGAAGAAGAATTTACTAGTTTTAAAACAGTCGCTTTAGAAAGAGAGCAAAAAGTAAGAAGAGAGCTTCAGGATGAAATTAACAAGCGGAAAAACTCCTCAAAGCGTAAAGGGTAAGAAAGAAAACCAATTTCAAGTAAAATTAGAAACTATACACTTCAATTCTCAAGTATTGCTGTATATATCGCTTAATTAGGGTATTATTAATATTTTTATTTGGAGATATTTTGTTGCAAAAGAATTAATCTATCTTATTTTTTCAAAATTTTGGATTTTGTGAATGCCTGTCTTTTTAAAAAATATATTTATTATAAGCCTAACTACTAGTTCATCATTCATTCTTACGTTTTACTATATAGAATTTTGAATGAACATGGTATGGCCAAAATATGGAATTTCATAAATTGAACGTATAATTGTCATTTTTACTCATAAATAAATACCCAAACCCATGAAAAATACTTCTTTTTATTTATTGATTTGCTTTCTATTTTGTTTTATAGCGACAGCACAAAAAAAATTACCAAAAAATAAAGCTCAAATTTTAAAATCAGTAGAAGATCATAAGTCCGATTTAATTAATATTAGTGATGAAATTTGGACCCATGCCGAAACTGCTTTTGAGGAGTATCAGTCTTCAAAATTATTGGCTGATTATGCAGAAAAAAATGGATTCAAAGTTGAATATGGTGTGGCCGGAATGCCTACTGCATTTGTTGCAACTTATGGCTCAGGCAGTCCGGTAATCAGCATTTTAGGTGAATTTGATGCACTACCCGGTATCTCCCAAAAAGCACAGCCTACCAAAGAGGCCCTCGAAGAGGGCTCTTCAGGTCATGGCTGTGGTCATAATTTATTTGGAACAGGAAGTTTAGGTGCTGCTATTGCTATTAAAGAATTGATGGAATTAGGAAAAATTAAAGGAACTATAAAATTTTTCGGTACACCTTCAGAAGAAAAATATTTTGGAAAAATATGGATGGTACGTGATGGATTGTGGGATGATGTTGATGTAAATATTAGTTGGCACCCGTCTTCTTCTATAGAAGCCGATGTGCAAAGCTCTTTGGCACTAGTTGATTTTAAAGTGGAATTTTTTGGACAAGCTGCTCATGCCTCTGCAGATCCATGGAATGGAAGAAGTGCTTCCGATGCCTTGGAGTTATATACAACAGGCATTAATTATTACCGGGAACATGTAAAACCAACAGTTAGAATGCATTACCATATACAAGATGGTGGACAAGTAGTAAATGTTGTGCCTGATTATGCCCGACTATGGATGCGGGTCAGAGACACCAAACGATCCGGAATGTTGCCTGTTTATGAACGCCTAATGGAAATGGTTGAAGGGGCTGCAATTATGGCAAATGTAGACTATAAAATTTCACTAATATCCGGTATCTATGAAGTACTTATAAACCGTTCCGGAGGTGAAGTTATGCAAAAAAACTTAGAATTGTTGGGGCCAATTGTATATACCAATGAAGAGATTAATTTTGGAAAAAAAATTCAGGAAGAGACGGGAAAACCTCCGGTAGGCTTTGATAGCAAAATAAAAGCTCTTGAGGATACCAGAGAAAACCCTGGTGGTGGTTCAACAGATGTAGGAGATGTGAGTTGGAATGTTCCAAACATCAATTTAGGTGTAACCACTGCGCCAAAAGATACACCTTGGCATTCGTGGGCGGTTGTAGCATGTGGCGGCATGAGTATTGGGCATAAAGGAATGTTATACGCTTCCAAAGCTATGGCCATGACTATGGTTGATTTGTTTGAAAATCCTAAATTGGTAGAAAAAATAAAAGCAGAATATATCGAGCGAAAAGGAAATGAAGTTTATAAGGCATTTATTCCTGAAGGTCCACCTCCTATTCCAAATCATTAAACACGAAAAGATCGTATCCAATTTAAAACAGTAGATTTTTATGTTTGGCAAGATATTCTAAGGCATTTGGGCCTTCATTAAAAAGCAAATCCAAAATACTTAGATTTAAAATACTGCCATGCTTATTATCAAAAACTTGAGTGTATTTTTCAAATTTATATTCTTTTTTAGTCTTTGCATTGACTAAATATCTATAATCATTTATAATTTCACTACTTAATTGATATTCTTTCGTTTTATAAATGGAATTTTCCAAGGGTAAACAATTATTAATTGTACTAATTGTTTCAAAATTAAAATCCATTAAAAATGTATATTTTTTATTAAAAACGGAAAGAATATCATCTTCATAAAACTCAAAATAGGGTGAAGACCTGTAGGCAGTTTGCAAAGCCCTAATATGTAATTTTTGCCAATTAAAATTATTGTCAATTTTTACCTCTTTTGACTTTTTCTTTGTTTCTGTCTTGTTACGAATGATTGGAACAGTTAGTAATTGTTTACCGTTAGCACCATAAATATAACACCTATTTCTATAGGTTTGCTTTTGATAATTATCTTCAATTTCAAACTGTAAATTTTCAGAATTTACTTGAACAACATATTGAATAATTGGAGCAAAATATGCCGGATGTAACAACATTACTTCAAGATTTCTAAGCGCCGGCTTTACGCTTTTTATACATACTATATCCGTAAAGTAAAGCTATTACACCTAGAAAATAATAAAAAAACGATATGGGTTTTCCGCTTCCATGGACAGTAGTGAATAACCTTTCCCATCTGATTTTCTCTAATCCTTTTCCATCAGAATTCCAACTCATCCAAATAAAAACAGGTTTACCTACTACATGATCAAAGGGTACATAACCCCAATAGCGAGAATCTTCAGAATTGTGCCGGTTATCTCCCATCATCCAATAGTAATCTTGCTGAAAAGTATAGTCGCTTACAAGTTTGCCATTGATAAAAATTTGATCTCCCTTAACTTGCAAATCATTTTTTTCATACTCCACGATAATTTGCTTATAATAGGGTAAGCTTTTTGTATTCAAGGCAACTGTTTTACCTTTTTCAGGAATATATATAGGTCCGAAATTATCTTTGTTTCCAGCATTGGCAAACACTTTTTCGATTTTACCTTTTGGAGAAATTTGTCTTTTGATACTTTTTACTGAAGGATTATTCTTTAACCTTGCAGCATCTTCACTGGCTAAGTTCAATATATAATTTCCACCTTGAACTCTACCCCATTCTCTTGAATGATACCTGTTTTTAATTGTACTGGCACTAATAGTTGCTCCATCGGTTTTTACCTCATAATAAAATTGTAATTTGGCTCTATCCGGTAATTGATTCTTCTTTCCGTTAATATAAACATAACCATTTCTAATTTCTAAAGAATCACCTGGCAGGCCAACACATCGCTTTACATAATTTGATTTTTTATCGATTGGCTTTCTTATTTTTCTGTTTGTTTTTCTAAAAAACTGTTCAACCGTATCTACCGGCCAGCTAAAAACAACAATATCATTTTGTTTTATTTTTTGAAATCCGGGAATTCTAAAATACGGAAGTTGTGGTTTATTCAGATAAGAACGAAACTTTTTAGTAAGATTTATTCCTGTAAAAGGAATTGGGATTGCAGGTATTGTATCATGAACCATAGGCGCTGCAACAGTAGTCATGGGCACTCTTGCTCCATAATGAAACTTACTTACAAATAAAAAATCTCCAATCAGCAATGATTTTTCTAATGATGATGTGGGTATGGTATAAGGTTGCATAAAATATGTGTGTACCAGAGTTGCTGCTATAATAGCGAATGCAATTGAACTAACCCACTCTCCTGCTCCAGTTCTGGGCTTTAAACTTCTGTCTTCTATATATTTCACATCTTCCATATAGTTGACATAGAAAATATAAAATCCTAATGTAGCCAGTACAAGTGCGGTATCTTTATTCGTGTTTTTACCAAAACTTCTTATAGTTTCTACCCAAAGAATTGGGAACATCAATAAATTTATAATTGGAATAAATAATAAAATTACCCACCATTTTGGGCGATTTATTATTTGCATCAAAACAATGCTATTATATATGGGTATAATTGCTTCCCAAGCTTTTCTTCCTGCTTTTACGTATAATTTCCAAGTTCCCAAAAAATGTATTACTTGAATCGCTAAAAAAAATAAAAACCACTGATTTAATGTCATAACAATATTTTTTACTGAATTTTTTAATTTACTTTTTTAATAAGTCAACAAATTAAATGCTTTGTTACTAATTTTAAGCATTATTTTAAATAAACTACCTCAACTCAATTACACGAGGCATTCATTTAGAGTTTCCTAGCAAACATCCTGATTTTTCAATCCGCCTAAGGCGAACACAGGACCAGACTACAGTCAGGTCAAACCATCTCTTCTCGGCTGCCGAAGTGAACCCGAAGGAGGATTAAATACTCAAAACATCTTTCATAGAGAAAATCCCTTTTTTACCTATTAACCATTCTGCGGCAACTACGGCGCCCAGAGCAAACCCATCTCTATTTATAGCCGTATGTTTAATCTCAATCAAATCTACTTCAGATTTGTATGTAACCGTATGGGTTCCCGGAACTTCTCCTTCTCTTTTAACTTTAATCAACAAATCACTCTCTGATTCTTTCTCCAATTTCCATTGACTTTTATTTGTATTTTCAATTATTGGCTCTGTCAAAGTGATTGCCGTACCACTTGGAGCATCCAATTTATGAATATGGTGTATCTCCTCTATTTCAACATGATAACCCTTAATTTTCTTCATTATTTTAGATAAATATTCATTCAGATTAAAAAATAAATTAACCCCAACACTAAAATTAGATGCGTAAATAAAGGAACCATTTTTTTCTTTACAAAAATCAACTATTTCATTGTATCTGGAAAGCCAACCTGTAGTTCCGGAAACAACAGGAATTCCATTTTCAATACATATATGTATATTCTGAAATGCGGCAGATGGATCACTAAAATCAATGGCTACTTCAACTTCAGAAAAATCATAGTTCTTTTGATCAATATCTATTTTTAATACGATTTCGTGCCCTCTATCAACTGCAATTTTTTCAATCGCCTTCCCCATTTTACCGTAGCCTAGTAATGCTATATTCATCTGTTTGTTATTGAAGTTTATTCATTGAATTAAACTCTCTGTTTTAAATTATTAAAAATTGTATTTTAAATTAATTCCTGTAATAAATTGATTATTGATCGGATCTATATAAAAAGAAGGCCTAAATGACAAATCTCGGCTGAAAGCTTTATCATCTAAATGTGCGTCTACATTGGCTTCAATAATATTGAGGCCATACAAAGCCAAGGTAACAAATATTGACAAATCCATATTTTTTTTTATTGTTTTTTGGGCTCGGATCAGTCCGTCTGTAGAAACATTTGGGTTTCCATCTTCTCCATTAAATTCATCATCACGACCGGAAATTCTCAGTTTGTATGCTGTTTGATACCTTTCATATAAATCTTTATTGTTCATATAAAAATAAACTCCGGTTCCTATCCCTGCCCAAACTATAGGTACCTTCCAATATTTTTTATTATATGCTTGACCAAGACCGGGTAATACTGCCGAATAAAATGCTGCTCTGGCCGGTGCAAGTGGATCGATTTTATCATCACCCATTATGATTTCACTGGAGACTCTTAAATTACCATCTTCTTCTTGTCCAAAGCAAGAATTCAAAACAAATAAATAAATTAAAACGCTATAGAATATTTTTCCAAACATTTATTCCAATAATTTTTTAAGGCGCAAAAAGTCTTCTTCAGAATGGAACGGAATAATGATTTTTCCTTTCCCTTTTCCAGACACTTTAATTTCCACTTTATGTCCGAGATAAGTACTGATCTCTTTAAGCCCTTTTTTTATAAATTTAGGAATTTCTTTAGGATGGATATTTGATTTATTCAAGGATTTACCTTCACGAACATTTTTTACAAGTTGTTCGGTCTGGCGAACTGATAATTGATCTTTTAAAATTTTCTTATAAATTTCTAATTGGTCGTTCAATTCGTATACATTGATCAAAGCCCTTCCATGACCCATGGTCAAAAACCCATCGCGAATTCCAGTTTGAATTATGGGATCTAATTTTAACAATCGCAAAAAATTAGTAACGGTAGATCGATTTTTGCCAATGCGAATACTCAATTCTTCTTGAGTCAACTTTATTTCTTCGATCAATTGTCGATAGGAAAGTGCTATTTCAATGGGATCCAGATCTTTTCTTTGGATATTTTCCACCAATGCCATTTCCAGCATTTCCCGATCATTGGCAATTCGAATATAAGAGGGAATAGCTTTTAATCCAATAGATTTTGAAGCTCTTAATCTGCGTTCTCCCGATATAAGCTGAAACTGATTCCCTTCCAATTTTCTTACTGTAATTGGCTGAATAACACCGAGTTCTTTAATTGAATTGGCTAATTCCCGAAGCGATTCTTCATTGAAATTTGTTCGAGGCTGATAGGGGTTTTCAATGATAGCATTTAAGTCAATTTCAATAATATTTCCTACCAGTTTATCGGCATTTTTATCTTTTACCGAAACTATATCTTCATGGGTATCTTTTAAAAGTGCGGATAGGCCTCTACCCAAAGCTTGTTTTTTAATTGCTTTAGCCATTTGAATTCTTTTTTATAATTTCATGTGCCAAATTAATATAATTAATGGCTCCTTTGCTCGTAGAATCATAGGCAATGATACTCTCACCATGACTTGGTGCCTCTCCCAAACGTATATTTCTTTGTATGATAGTTTTAAAAACCATATTATGAAAATGCTTTTTTACTTCGGCAACTACCTGATTCGAAAGCCTCAATCGGGAATCATACATGGTTAGAAGCAATCCTTCAATATCCAATTCCGGATTGTGTATCTTTTGAATACTTTTTATTGTATTTAACAACTTACCTAATCCTTCTAAAGCGTAATACTCACATTGAATCGGGATAATTACAGAATCTGCCGAAGTTAAGGCATTCAAAGTTATCAAACCTAAAGAAGGAGCACAATCAATAATGATATAATCATAATTGTCTTTTACCTTTAATAGGGCTTCCTTCAACTTATATTCTCTATACTCTTTATCAACCAATTCAATTTCAATAGCGACTAAATCTATATGAGATGGAATAATATCAACATTCGGAGAACTTGTATTTACAATGGCGTTTTTAGCTGAAACGGTATGTTCTAAAACCTGATATGTGCTTATTTCGACAGTTTCTATGTCTATTCCTAATCCTGAGGATGCATTGGCTTGCGGGTCGGCGTCAATTAATAGTACTTTTTGTTCCAAAACTCCTAGTGACGCGGCTAAATTAACAGAAGTTGTTGTTTTTCCAACTCCTCCTTTTTGATTAGCAATAGCTATTATTTTTCCCATTAAATAGATGAATTTATCTCGCTGTAAAAATACAATTATTTGCGAGCTTTAAAAATGAAGTTTTTAACAAACAGTCCACAATTTGAAAGTAAAGAAATATTTTAAATCTTACTATCCTTGATGCAAGCATACGAGGCATTTCGATAGTTTTATACTCAATCATTTGAGCACAAGCTTTGACCTTTTTGGTCAAAAATCAATATTTCTTACTTAGATTCCCGTCCCGATATCCATCGGGATCGCGAGAATGACAATTTCAGTGGAAACTCTGTCTGCCGACAGGAAGGCCCGAGGCATCCCGAATTCTTGGGATCGAGGAATTCTTTTCGATTAAAAATTGAAGATTTATTAATTTTTCTAAATTAGCTATCTGGAATTTTATTTGTTATTTACATATTGTTATTTTCGCTTCTTGCTTTTTATCATCATTTCCAACATATCCCACATTTCCTGAGGAACTTGTTCCAGCATATTAAACTGACCTGCACCCTGCAACCATTCACCTCCATCAATGGTAACAACTTCACCATTGATATACGACGAGAAATCAGACATCAAATATGCCGCTAAATTTGCCAATTCCTGATGTTCACCCAATCGACGTAAGGGTATTTTCTTTTTCATATCAAATTTTTCCTTTAAGTCGCCGGGTAATAATCTATCCCATGCTCCTTTTGTTGGAAACGGTCCCGGTGCAATTGCGTTAAATCTTATTCCATATTTTGCCCATTCCACTGCCAATGAACGTGTCAATGCCAATACACCGGCCTTTGCCGTTGCAGAAGGAACCACATAAGCCGATCCTGTCCATGCATAAGTTGTTACAATATTTAAAACAGTTGCTTTTTTTTGTTTGATATCAATCCAATGTTTTCCGAAGGCTAGTGTACAGTTTTTGGTACCTTTCAAAACAATATCAATAATGGTGTCAAATGCATTAGATGATAACCTCTCTGTAGGACTAATAAAATTTCCTGCTGCATTATTCAATAAACCATCCACTTTTCCAAATTCTTTTAGCGTTGCGGCCAACATGGATTCCACCTGGTCATAATGACGAACATCACACTGAATGGGTAAAACTTTTCCGCCTGTTTTTTCCTCTAACTCTAACTTTACCGATTCCAATTTTTCAAGGTTTCTCGAAGTAATTACCACCTTGGCTCCAAGTTCTAAAAAATATGTAGTCATTGATTTCCCAAGTCCGCTTCCACCACCTGTCACAACGATTATATGCCCCTCCAATGAGCCTTCTTTTAGCATTGGTTTATTAAATTGCATATTATTTTTATTTTTTTGTAAAAATACATTTTTAAATTGTTAAAAAGTATGCATAATTGTTAAGTTTTTTTCCAAAACCGCCTTGTCAGAATTAAAACTCTTTGTATCTTTGCCGCGCTTTTGAGATAAAAATTAACGTAAAGCGCAATATATATAAGATTTTAAGAAATGAAAAGAACCTTCCAACCATCGAAAAGAAAGAGAAAAAACAAACACGGTTTTAGACATAGAATGTCCAGTGTTAATGGTAGAAAAATCTTGGCTAGAAGAAGGGCTAAAGGTCGACATAAAGTTTCCGTTTCATCCGAACCTAACCATAAAAAATAATATGTTTTTTTAATTATATATTTAGGTGTTACTTTTAGTAGTAACACCTTTTTTTATATTCAATTATTAAATATTTAGTCACACAATTTATTAACTTACGCTTTTAAAATTTAAATATAAAAATGCCAAAAAACACCTCCCTAAAATCGGTTTTAATTATAGGTTCGGGTCCAATTGTTATTGGGCAAGCATGCGAATTTGATTATTCAGGAACACAAGCAATAAGATCTTTGAGAGAAGAAGGAATTGAAGTTGTATTAATCAACTCAAACCCGGCAACTATTATGACAGACCCTCAAATGGCAAATCATATTTACTTAAAACCCTTAACTACCAAATCAATCATTGAGATACTAAAAAAACATGATATTGATGCTGTATTACCAACTATGGGGGGACAAACCGCATTAAATTTATGTATTGAAGCCGATGACAAAGGTATATGGAAAGATTTTGATGTGGATATCATAGGTGTTGATATCGATGCAATAAAAGTGACTGAGGACAGAGAGAAACTTCGTAATTTAATGAATAAAATTGGTATCCCTCAAGCTCCTTCAAAAATCGCAGCTTCCTTTTTGCAAGGGAAAGAAATTGCTCAGGAATTTGGATTTCCATTGGTTATCAGACCCTCATTTACTTTGGGTGGCACCGGAGCTTCCATCGTTCATAAAAAAGAAGATTTTGACGAATTATTACAATATGGACTAGAAGCTTCTCCAATTCATGAAGTGCTGATTGATAAGGCTTTATTAGGCTGGAAAGAATTTGAATTGGAACTTTTAAGGGATAAAAATGACAATGTTGTTATTATTTGTACCATTGAAAATATGGATCCTATGGGAATCCATACGGGAGATTCAATCACGGTAGCTCCTGCGATGACATTAAGTGATACTGCTTATCAAAGAATGCGTGATATGGCAATCAAAATGATGCGATCAATTGGGGATTTTGCCGGAGGATGTAATGTGCAATTTGCCATGAGTCCGGATGAAAAAGAAAGCCTTATTGCCATTGAAATCAATCCACGTGTTTCTCGTTCATCAGCATTGGCATCTAAAGCAACTGGCTATCCCATAGCAAAAATAGCATCAAAATTGGCTATTGGATATCATTTAGATGAATTAGAAAATCAAATTACAAAAAACACTTCTGCGCTATTCGAACCTACATTAGATTATGTTATTGTAAAAATTCCACGTTGGAATTTTGATAAATTCGAAGGTGCTGATAGAACGATAGGTTTGCAAATGAAATCGGTTGGAGAAGTAATGGGAATTGGAAGGTCTTTCCAGGAGGCACTCCACAAAGCAACTCAATCCTTAGAAGTGAGCAGAAATGGTATTGGTGCTGATGGTAAAGGCATCAAGGATTACGATAAAATTATAAGCAAATTAGAAAATCCCAGCTGGGACAGAGTATTTGTAATTTATGACGCTATTCAAATAGGAATTCCATTGAGCCGAATACATAAAATCACTAAAATTGATATGTGGTTTTTAAAGGAATATGAATCCTTGCATTTTTTAGAACAGGAAATTTCAACATATAGTCTAGAATCTATACCAAAATCGTTATTACTCGAAGCAAAACAAAAGGGATTTGCCGACAGACAAATAGCGCATATGCTGGGGTGCTGGGAAAGTGAGGTACACAAAAAACGTAGAGCTTTAAACATCAATAGAATCTACAAATTAGTTGATACTTGTGCTGCCGAATTTAAAGCCGAAACACCTTATTATTATTCTACTTTTGAAAGTAACATGATTGTCAATGGAAAATCATATACAGATAATGAAAGTAAAGTTAGTGACAGAAAAAAAATTGTTGTTTTAGGATCTGGGCCAAATAGAATAGGTCAGGGAATTGAGTTTGATTATTGTTGTGTTCACGGAATTTTAGCCGCCAAGGAGTGTGGATACGAAACCATTATGATCAATTGTAATCCGGAAACAGTATCCACAGATTTTGATATTGCTGATAAATTATATTTTGAACCAGTTTTTTGGGAACATATTTGGGATATTATTCAATTGGAAAAACCAGAAGGCGTGATCGTTCAATTGGGTGGCCAAACGGCATTGAAACTAGCTGAAAAATTAGAAAAAAATGGTGTAAAAATTATCGGCACAAGTTTCGAAGCACTTGATTTGGCAGAAGATAGGGGCCACTTTTCTGAATTATTGACTGAATTAAAAATTCCTTTCCCTGAGTTTGGAACAGCAACTTCAGCCGATGAAGCAGCAGCAATTGCAGATGATTTAAATTTCCCAATCCTCGTGAGGCCAAGTTATGTACTTGGCGGGCAAGGAATGAAAATTGTTATTAATAAAAAAGAATTGGAAGAGCACGTAATAGATATTTTACGTAAAATTCCTAATAATGTATTACTGCTCGATCATTATCTGGATGGGGCTATCGAAGCGGAAGCGGATGCTATTTGTGATGGTGAAAATATTTATATCATTGGTATCATGGAGCATATTGAACCTTGCGGGATTCATTCTGGAGATTCCAATGCCACTTTACCTCCGTTTAATTTAGGAGAATTTGTAATGCAGCAAATAAAAGACCATACTAAGAAAATAGCTTTGGCATTAAAAACCGTAGGATTAATAAATATTCAATTTGCTATAAAAGATGATATGGTATATATTATTGAAGCCAATCCAAGAGCTTCGAGAACAGTTCCTTTTATTTCAAAAGCATATAATGAACCTTATGTAAATTACGCAACGAAAGTTATGCTGGGTGAGAATAAAGTAACCGACTTTGATTTTAATCCAAAACTAGAGGGTTATGCAATAAAACAACCGGTATTTTCTTTTGATAAATTCCCGAATGTAAATAAAAATTTAGGACCGGAAATGAAATCTACCGGAGAAAGCATTCTATTTATTGATGATTTAAAAGATGACCGATTTTATGAATTATACTCTCGAAGGAAGATGTATTTGAGTAAGTAAGTACTGATTTATTAAGTACCCCATTAAATCAATATGTTTATTTAATTTGTTTATCGTTGAATAAAGAATTTATAGTAAGTTTATAAATTCCTTTGAAAAAGGAAATAAACTAATTAAAAAATATTATGGTATTCAAACAAACAAAAAGTGGCATTGCTCTATTAACTTTTCTATTATTATCAATTATTTCATCAACGGCTCAGACGAGTATTGTCCATGGAAAAGTAACCTTATACCACGAAATTGCTGTGAAAAATGCTACTATTACAA